>Ga0299915_10000114_pt1 | contig 60365 bp, 56 predicted proteins | sample RVTome_13_FD_200263 | JGI IMG/M metagenome (GOLD analysis project Ga0299915, IMG submission 200263) | Soil microbial communities from uranium-contaminated site in the Upper Colorado River Basin, Wyoming, United States - RVT92D227 (version 2) ...
ACCGTGATCGCCGCAAGCGTAGGCGCGCAGCTGATCCCGCTCGACGAGCTGCTGCCTGCGTTCGTGCCGCTCAACCTCGTGCTGTCGGCGTGGCTCGCGGCCACCGGGCTACGCGCGGTGCAGTGGCGCCTGCTGGCCTTCGAGATCGCGCCGGCCGTCGTCGTCGGAGCGGCCGTCGGGCTCGCGCTGTTCCACCTGCCCGCGAAGGGGATCCTCTCACTCGCGTTCGGCGTGTTCGTCGCCGCCCTCGCGATGCTGCGGCTCCTCCGGCCGGTCGATCGTCCGCTCGCCCGGGTCTGGCGCGCGATCATGCTCGTGCTCGGTGGCGTCGCGCACGGCCTGTTCGGCACCGGAGGGCCGATGATCGTCTACGTCACCCGCCGCCGGCTCGAGGACAAGCGAGCATTTCGCGCCACGCTCGCCGTGCTCTGGCTGTCGCTCAACCTCGCGTTGCTCGTGAACTTCCTGGCGCTCGATCTGTACGAACGCAGGACGCTGGACCTCGGCATCGCGATCTCGATCGCGATCATCCCCGGGCTCTGGCTCGGCGAGCGCATCCATCGCGCGCTGGAGCCCGAGCGGTTCGAGCGTGTCGTGTGGTGGTTGTTGTTCGCCGCGGGCCTGGCGCTCGCGATCCGGGCGGCGTTCGCGCTGTGACGCGCCGCTCACAGCTGGACGGCGAGCTCGGGGCCGATCTGCGATGCCGGCACCGGGTCCAGCCCTCGCCGCATGCGGTCGCGCTCGTGCCAGTCGTCGACGACGTCACGTGGGTGCATCGGCCCGTCGAACCGGAGCTGGAACGCGGCATCGAAGTCGGTCGCGCCGTGCGTGCGCACGAAGATCGTCTTGCGGTTGTACGGCAGGAAGAACATCAGGAACGGGAAGAAGTTCTTCACCATCACGATGTCGGCCTTCCACAGCGAGAGCCCGACGTCCTTGTAGAACGACGGCCGCATCACCATCGACGGCCCCTCGGTGATCACGACGCGCAGGTGCTCGACGGCGAGCACCACCGTCTTTCCGAAGCCGTGCTGGTCGTGCTTGCTGACGACCGTGCCGCACACCGGCAGCGGGCTCGACCGGGCGGGATCGAGCGTGCCCCCGATCGCCAGCGCGACACGGTCACCGGCGGCATGTGGCCACAGCGTCGAGATCGCGAGCGGATCGCGAACGGCGCAGTAGGTCAGCAGGCCACGGGCCTCGGCGAGTAGCGCCCGCAGGAGGTGCGTCGAGTCGCCGGGGGCACCGGCGGTGACCACATCGGACGCATCGGCCATCGTCACGCAGCCGAGCTTGCGGCGAAAGCGAGCCGAGCGCGCCTGCGCGATCGCGTCGCTGGCGGTCGGGAACTCGGGCGGCTGCTGGTGGCGCCGCTCCCAGCACATCTCGGCGAGCTCCTCGGCGAGTCGCTCGGCGGCCCCGAGATCGTTGTCGGTGACGGCGACGGTGGACCACCCGAGGTTGGGATCGTCGTTCCACGGATGCACCATGAACGTCGACGCGCCGAGTGCCTCGCCACGCTCGGCGCGGTGCATTCGCCGGAACACCGCGCGCATCGGGGCGAGGAAGTCGATCGTCTTGCCGCCACCGAGGATCATCGGCATCGTGCGCCACGCCATCGTCGGACGCAGCTCGCCGAGCACGCTGCCGATCGCGATCCGGCCGGCCTTGGCGCCGATCTTGGCGTGGTCGCGGTGCGGGTTCGTCTGGTACGCGACGATCGCGTCGACGGCGTCGACCCGTGCGCGCGTCAAGTTGCCGTGGAGGTCGTGCGAGATGACGATCGGTACGCCGCCGAGCACGGCGCGCACGCTGCGCAGGAGCCGGCTCTCGGGGTCCGCGATGCCTTGCGCGCCCATCGCGCCGTGCAGGCAGAGGTACATCCCGTCGAGCGGTCCGGCGCGGCGAAGCCGCTCGATCAGTCGAGCCTCGAGCGTCTCGAAGCACTCGGCCGTCAGCGGGCCGCCCGACGACGCCCATGCCGAGAGCAGCGGTACCGGCTCGATCTCGGACTTGCGCTCGCGAACGGCGGAGATAAACCCGGCGAGCTCGGCACGCTTGAAGAAGCCCGCCACCTCGGGGCCATTCGACGCGGCCGCGAGCACCGCCTCGCCTTCGAGGTAGTGGCCGCTCTCGAAGTCGTGCAGCACCGTCGGGAGCGGTGACAGCGCGTTCGTCTCCTGCGCGATCCGGGCGAATGCGATCCGCTTCACGAGCGACCTCCTGCATAGAGGTCCGCAAACACCTTGCGCACCTTCGACGCGACGAGGCGGCGCACCGGCAGCGTGCCGGCCATGCCGTACATCGGCGCGCTCCCGGACTTCGCGAGCTTGGGATCGCGGCGAACGTCGTCGACCGCGTTCGCCAGATCGCGGAGATATTCGTCGACGATCGCCGCGTGGTTCGCGGTGACGGTCAGGTGCAGGGACGCCGGCCGGTGCTGGCGGTCGACGCTCCAGCCACGTGCTTCGAGCCGATCGGCGATCGCGTAGATGTCGAGGCCCACGGCGCCGAATGCCACGATCGTCGCGTCACCCTTGCCGAGCAGGACGAGCCCGGGGATCCGCGCGATGCCGGCACGCAGCCGGTCGGCCGCACCGATGGCCGCGCGCGCGAGCTCGAGATAGCCATCCTCGCCGAGCGCCTGCAGCGCAGCCCATGCCGCGGCGACCGGGCCGCCGGGCCGCGTGCCGAGCATCGTCGGCGACGCGTAGATGCCGCCCGGAAAGTCGGTCGCGATGAAGAACTGGTGGCGCATCGCATCGATCGAGCGCCACACCAGCAACGAGGCGCCCTTCGCGGCGTAGCCGAACTTGTGGAGGTCGGCGCTGATCGACGTGACGCCCGGGACCCGGAAGTCCCAGCGTGGGATCGCGCGGCCGAGGCGCTCGAGCCACGGCAGCATGAAGCCGCCGACGCACGCGTCGACGTGAAGCGGCAGGCCCCGCCGTTGCGCGAGCTCGCCAAGCTCGCTGATCGGATCGATCACGCCGTGCGGATACTGCGGTGCGGACGCGGCGAGGCCGATCGTGCGCCACCCGATCGCCTTCTCCATCGCTCGCACGTCTGCCCGGAGGTCTGCACCGACCGCCACCTTGACGAGCCGCACGCCGAAATAGTGCGCGGCCTTGTCGAACGCCGGGTGGATCGTCGTCGGCACCACGAGCTCGGGCCGGCGGATCGGCGTCCACGGCTGCCAGCTGCGAGCGCGATCGCGATACGCGGCGACCGCGCACAGGATCGATTCGGTGCCTCCCGAGGTGACCGTGCCGACCGCTCCGGAGCAGTGGAACAGCCGGCCCGTCATCTCGACGAGCTCGGTCTCCATTTGCTTGAGGCTCTTGAAGGCCATCGGGTTGAGCAGGTTCGTGCTCGCGTACAAGGCGTGCGCGCGGTGCAGCAGCCGCTCGTGCGCTTCGCCCGCGTGATAGACGAGCGAGAACACGCGTCCAGCGCGCCAGTCGGTGTCGGTCGTCGAGCGAGACTCGAGCTCGAGCAAGATGTCGTCGGCCGTGCGGCCGCACTTCGGGATCTGGGTCATAGCTTCGCCTCGATGGAGACCGTGAAGATGTTGTTGGTGCCGTTACCGCGAATGTTCGACGGTGGGCCGGTGATCGAATCGCTGATCGTCGGGATCAGGTACCAGTAGTGGATGTAGCTCGCGCCGAACCGATAACGCCCGAGCTGCCACCGCGCGCCGACGTGAGCGGCCGGATGCGAGAAGCTCGGCTGATCGAGCGTGACGGTCTGCTTCGGCGCGGGTGACTTGTCGAACTGCGCACCGGCCATCAGCTCGAGTGCCGGTACGGCAGCGAGCGAGTGCACGCGCACACCTGCCGACGCGGCCCACGAGTCGTTGTAGTTCTTCGTGGTCTCGAGCTCCTTGAGGAGCGCGATCCCCACGATGTCGGTGTGCTGACTCTCGTACTGGCGGTACAGCCAGTACCGAAACTCGGTCCCGATCTCGACGTGCTTCGAGACGTCGACGTTCGCACCCGCCATGAAGGCCCAGGGCAAGAGCTGGGTGGTCTGCTGCCTGCCGACGAGCATGTCACCCGGCGAGCCGGCGTCGTCGCTGAACTTGACCTGCACGGGCCCCTCGAGCTTGGCATCGATGCGACCGGTGATCGTCGCGCCCCACGTGATCCGCGGCGCGAGGCGGGATGCCGGTCGCTCGCCGAAGGCCGCGAGCATCCAGGTCGGTGCCCAGGCCTCGCCGTCGAGCTCGAGCTGGGCGCGCGTTCCGGTGATCGCGCTGACGTCCATGCCGTTCAAGATCGGGAACACGTCCCGCTTGCCGTGGACGCGCATGTTCATCACGCCGGCGGTCGCGCCGAGCGTCAGCGTCGGGTGCACGCGGTACGCGGCGCTGATCACCGCCTGCGGTGCCACGACGTAGCCATCGATCAAGTGATAGCGCGTGACCGACTCGTCCTCGAACCGAGCACCGGTCGCGTTGCCCACGTAGATCGCGGCGCCGACGACCAGCTTGTTCGGAAGGAGCTCGGCGGTCGCGGCGATCATCGGGATGACGCCCATCGCGCGGGTCGGTTTCACGGCCGCGTAGTAACCATCGCTCTCCGCGGTGGCGCCCAGGAATCGATCACTCTCGTCCCATGGCGCGAGGCGGAACTCGGTGTCGAGCAACGACACCCCCATCGACACGTAGAGGTTCCAGCCCCGCTGCATCACGAGCCCCGCGGGGTTGTGATAGATGGCCGAGGCGTCGTCGGGACGGCCGATGATCGTGGCCATCCCGGTCCGCCGCACGCCGATCTCGGGGATGCCGAAGCCGCCTGCCGCTGCCGGCGTCGCGGTGACCGCGACGAGGAGAACGGCGAGGGCGCGACACGTCATGGACGCAATCTCCTCGAACGCTCTCGACCGCGCTAGCGCCATCGTCCCGGTGGCAGAAAGTATTTCCTCGACGCACAGCGGTCGCCGATACTTCACGCCAGAGCTATCGTTCGCGCGATGACTGACCAGCTCGTGTGGCGCCTCGGTACGCGGCATCCCGGCAGCGACTACAAGATCTTCAAGACCGCGTTCGTCGACGGAGTCCATCCAAGAACCGGCGCGCCGAAGCGGTTCTCGCTGATCGAGTGTGTCGACTGGGTGAACGTCATCGCGCTCACGCCCGACGATCGCGTCGTGCTGATCCGCCAGTTCCGTCCGGGCACCAACACGGTCTGCCTCGAGATCCCTGGCGGCATGATCGACGACGGCGAAGCACCGCTCGCCGCGGCCGCACGCGAGCTCGAGGAGGAGACCGGCTACACCGCGACCAGCTGGCGCGCGATCGGCAAGGTCGCCCCGAATCCGGCGATCCAGAACAATTTCCTGTGGTCGTTTCTCGCCCTCGATGCCGAGCCGACTCACCCGCAGCGCCTCGACTCGAACGAGGTGATCACGATCGACACGGTCCCGCTCCCCGAGGTCCACGCGATGCTCCGCGACGGTCGCATCGATCACGCACTGGTCGTCGACGCGTTCGCGCACCTCGCGTTCCAGGTCGGTGACCTCCGCAGACCGTGAAGCCGAGACCCCACGCGGCGAACCTGGAGTGGCGCCGGAGCGAAAAGTTCGCGACAATGGCGGTCGATGCGCGCTCTCCTCGCGGTGCTGTTATCCGGGTGTTCCTTCGTCGGAGTCCGCGGACCAGCGCCGATGCTCGAACCGCCCACGGATCCGGGGGCGATCAAGTGTAACGACAGCGGTGTGCTGCCGGCGATCGACGCGATCGGTGGCGCAGCCGCGATCTCGGTCATGGGCGGCGGGATCATCCTCGAGCAGACGTCGGAGGACGGCGAGCCGGAGCACTTCACGCTCTACTACGCGGCGCCGTTGCTCGCGCTCGCGATCGTCTACTTCTCGTCGGCGAGCTTCGGCAACAATCGCATCACGCGCTGCTCCGAGCTCAAGGAGGCCGCGAGCCGCGTCCGATCGATGGTGTTGCCGATCGAGCCGTCGACGAAACCGAAGAAGCCCGAGCTCGACACCACGCCATGAGCCGTTCGATCACCGCGACGGTGGCGGGTAGAGCCAGCCGCGCAGCGCCTTCGTGACGAACGGCGAGGCTACAGGACGCTGAAGCCATCGAAATAAGTTCCGCAGGCGGCGGCAGAAAATCGGAAGCCCCAGCACCACACCCGCAATACGCACCAGCGCCACGGTAGCGCGCTGCCCCGGTTTCTGGTCAGAATGCAGCCCGCCATGCCTCCCAAGACCGCTTGCCCCATATCGCTCACCTTGTTCCAGGAGAAAGCCGAGCCGTTGAAGGTCACGATCAACGGCCAGGACATGCTCGCCGAGGTGAAGTCGTTCTCGACGGGCAGCTTCGGCTGGTACCTGAACGGCAAGACCGTCGTCAGCATCGACGGCAAGGCCGTCTCGGTGCAGATCGGCATGAACATGACGATCGTCGGGAGCAAGGAAGCCGAGCGCTAGATCATGGCGACGCGTATCGCGCATGTGCTCTCGGGCAAGGAAGCCGTCGGGAGCCGCGTCACTGTAGAGGGATGGATCCGCACGCGCCGTGATTCGAAGGCCGGGCTGTCATTCCTCGCGCTTCACGATGGCAGCTGCCACGACGCGCTCCAGATCGTCGCGCCCGCGGAGCTCCCGAACTACCAGTCCGACATCCTGCGGATCACGTCGGGTTGCTCGGTGCGCGCGACCGGCGAGCTCGTCGCTTCGCAGGGCAAGGGGCAAACCGTCGAGCTCCGCGGCGAGACGATCGAGGTCGTCGGCTGGGTCGACGATCCCGATCACTACCCGATGCAGCCGAAGCGCCACACGATGGAGTACCTGCGCGAGGTCGCGCATCTGCGTCCGCGCACCAACGTGATCGGCGCCGTGACCCGGGTGCGCCACACGCTCGCGATGGCCGTGCATCGGTTCTTCCACGAGCGCGGCTTCTTCTGGATCCACACGCCGATCGTCACCGCGTCGGATGCCGAGGGTGCAGGTCAGATGTTTCGCGTCTCGACGCTCGACGCCGCGAACCCGCCGCGCACGCCCGACGGCAAGATCGACTGGGAGAAGGACTTCTTCGGGCGCGAGGCCCACCTCACCGTGTCGGGCCAGCTCAACGTCGAGACGTACTGCCTCGCGCTGTCGAAGGTCTACACGTTCGGGCCGACGTTCCGCGCCGAGAACTCGAACACGCGCCGGCACCTCTCCGAGTTCTGGATGATCGAGCCGGAGATCGCCTTCGCCGATCTCGCGGCCGACGCGCAGCTCGCCGAGGACTTCCTCAAGTCGATCTTCACGGTGCTGCTCGACGAGCGCAAAGACGACATGGCGTTCTTCGAGAAGCTCGTCGACCCCGAGTGCCAGAAGCGGCTCGCCGCGATGATCGAGGCGAAGTTCACGCGGATGGAATACACCGAGGCGATCAAGATCCTCGAGAAGTCCGGCGAGAAGTTCGAGTTTCCCGTCTCGTGGGGCATCGATCTGCAGAGCGAACACGAGCGCTACCTGACCGAGAAGGTGGTGAACGGCCCGGTGGCCGTCGTGAACTACCCGAAGGACATCAAGGCGTTCTACATGCGCCTCAACGACGACGAGAAGACCGTCGCCGCGATGGACGTCCTCGCGCCGGGCATCGGCGAGCTGATCGGCGGCAGCCAGCGCGAGGAGCGGCTCGAGGTCCTCGATCGACGCATCGCCGAGATGAACCTGATCGCGAAGGACTACTGGTGGTACCGCGATCTCCGTCGGTATGGCACCGTGCCGCACGCTGGCTTCGGCCTCGGCTTCGAGCGCGCGATCCAGTACGCGACGGGCATCGAGAACATCCGTGATGTGATCCCGTTCCCGCGCGCGCCTCGCCAGGCCGAGTTCTAGTGGACTCGGTCCTCGCGGTCGAGCGCGCCTATGTCGCCGCGGCGACCGGCGGTACCGCCCCGATGGGTGGTGTCGAGGCCGATCGACCACGGGCACTGGCAGCCCTCGGTGCGATCGCGTCGCACTACCTCGGTGTCGGCACGCCGCGCACGCTCGGGCTGATCATCGCGACGTCCGACGACGCGGCGCTCGCGCGACTCTCGCTCGACGCTCACCGGGCATGGTTTGCACCGCGAGAGGTGCGCTGCGCCGTGCTCGACGGCGACGCCTGTGGCGCATTCGGAGCTCCAGCCACGATCGCCGAGGCGCTCGCGAGTGACATCGTGTGCGTTCACGCGCCGCTCCTGGTCCGTGCAGTCGACCTGCGCCGCGGCACGCACCTCAACCTGCTCGCGGCGGCGACGCTCGACGACGACCTCGCACAGCTGGCCACCGTGATCCGGGAAGGCCCACCCCATGGCCTCGCATCCCTCGGCGCGCTCGCCGCCGGGCTCGTCGACGGGCGCCAGCTCGACGAGCTCACCGTGTTTATCGCGGGTGACGCCGCGCTCGCGCTCGCCGCGCTGGCTCGGCTGTAACTACGCCGGGGCGGCAAGGTCGCTTCGAGACCGGGGTCGCGTAGGCGGGGTAGGCTGCGCGCATGCTCTACGACCTGACCATTCCGGTGCTCGTCAAGATGCTGAAGAACATCGACGGCTGGCTCGCGACCTCGATCGCGCATGCCGATCGGAAGAAGTTCGACGTCAACAACCTGATGAAGGCGCGCCTGGCACCCGATCAGTTCGCGTTCGACAAGCAGGTCCAGACCGCGTGCGACAACGCGAAGTTCATCGCCGCACGGCTCGCCGGAAAGGACTGGCCGTCGCACGCCGACGTCGAGACCACCGTCGACCAGCTGCGCGCTCGTGTGGCCAGCGTCGTCGCGTACCTCGAGACGTTCAAGCCCGAGGACTTCGTCGGCGCGGCCGAGCGCCGGATCTCGCTGCCGTGGATGGAGGGCAAGTGGATGCGCGGTGACGAGTACGTCGCGCAGTTCGCGCTCGCGAACTTCTATTTTCACGTGACCACGGTCTACGCGCTGCTTCGCCATAACGGTGTCGAGCTCGGCAAGCGCGACTTTGTCGGCGGCGTCCCGATGCGCCCGTGAGCGACTACCAGGTCGACTGCGTCATCTGGATGAACGAGTACGGATAACCGAGGTCGAACGCCGATGCCTGATCGAGCGTTGCGACGTGCTTCGCCGACAGCTCCAGCTCGGCGCCGGCGAGGTTCGCGTCGAGCTGCTCGATCGTGCGCGCGCCGAAGATCACCGACGTGACCTGTGGCTTCGCGAGCAACCACGCCAGGCTCACGGCTGCGGGCGTCGATCCGAGCTCGGTCGCGATCGCGCGGACCGCGTCGAGGATCTTCCAGTTGCGCTCGAGGTCGTAGCGCGTGAAGCGGTCTGCCTTCTCGCCGAGCCGCGTCCCACTCGGAGGTGGCTTGCCGCGCTCGAACTTGCCGCTGAGGAACCCGCCCGCGAGCGGGGACCACGTGAGGATCCCGATCCTCTCCTCGCGACACAGCGGAACGTGCTCGCGCTCGATGTCGCGAACGAGCAGGCTGTACTGCGCTTGCAGCGTCACGTACGAAGCCCATCGGTTCGTGCGCGCGAGCCACGCGCTGTTCATCAGGCGATACGCCGCGTAGTTCGAACAACCGGTGTAGAGGACCTTGCCGGCGCTGACGAGATCGTCGAGCGCGCGCAAGGTCTCCTCCTCGGGCGCACCGATGTCTTGCATGTGGATCTGGTAGAGGTCGATCCGATCCGTGCGCAGGCGACGAAGCGAATCGTCGCAACACTTCATGATCCGGTAGCGCGATGCACCGCTCTTGTTCGGTCCGTCGCCCATCGTGAAGCGAAACTTCGTCGCGAGGACGATCTTGTCGCGTGTGCCACGCGTGGCCATCCAGTTGCCGAGCACGCGCTCGGACAAACCATCCTGTCCGTAGACGTCGGCGGTATCGATGAAGTTGACGCCGGCGGCGAGTGCACGATCGAGCACCGAATGTGAGGTCGTCTCGTCGGAGCCGACCTTGTGCATGAATGACTTCTCGTCGGCTTCCCCGAACGTCATCGCACCGAGACAGAGGCTCGAGACTCGTACGCCCGACGATCCGAGGTTCCGGTATTTCATGGCAGCGGAACCTAGCACCACGCTGGGGTGGAGCCGGGAGCCTGGGGTCGACGGTCCTCACCCCTCCCACGCAACCGTCTGATCATCCGGCGCACATCGAGGCATGAGCTGTGCAACACTTGCACATCGTGAGCAAACCGGTTCGCCCAGCTCCTGGGGTTGCAGTTCATCGCGTCCGGGTCCCACACGGGAACGGCGAGATCAATCTTGTCATCCAGGTGGTCGACTCCGACCTCGATGTGGGCGGAACTGCTGATGATGATCGGACGTCGATCCATCAAGCGCTGCCGGTCCGGCTGTCTCAGCAATCCGTCACACGCGACGCGCAAGCCCGTGGATTTGTGTTGTCCCCGGGGGGACGGGTGGGGAAATACGAGCTCAAGGAGAAGCTCGGCCAGGGGACCTTCGGGCTCGTGTTCAAGGCGCGGGATACCGACCTCGATCGTGACGTGGCGATCAAGATCCTCGATCCATCGCACCAGCACAACGGCGACATTCTTCATCGTTTCCTCCAGGAAGCGCGCGCGTCTGCTCGCATCACGCATCCCGGCATCGTGACCGTGCTCGACTGCGGCAAGGTCGCGACCTCCACCGGCGAGACCGCATACATCGTGCTCGAGCTGCTCGGCGGCGAGAGCCTCACGAACCGGATCACCCGTAGCGTCCGGCTCGCCCCGACGACCGCTGTCGAGATCGCCCGGCAGATCGCATCGGCACTCGATGCGGCGCATCGCGCGGACGTCCTGCACCGCGACCTCAAGCCCGACAATATCTATCTCGTTCCCGACCCTGCGGTTCCGTCGGGCGAACGGGTCAAGGTGCTCGACTTCGGGCTCGCGAAGCTCGGTGCGAGCCGGCACACGACGATGAACACGGTGTTCGGAACGCCGCGTTACATGTCTCCCGAGCAGTGCCGTTCTGCCACGTTGATCGACCAGCGCAGCGACATCTATTCACTCGGGTGCATTCTGTTCGAGCTCGTCACCGGCCGAACGCCCTTCGACGGTGACCTCCGCCAGCTCCTCGAGCGCCATCAACGCGCCGCGCCACCACGCGCCAGCTCGTTCACCCCCGAGGTCTCGGGGGCGCTGGACGACCTGATCGCGCAGATGCTCGCCAAGGATCCGAACATGCGCCCGCAGACGATGGCCGAGCTGCAGATCGCGCTGTACAGCCATGGTGGAGTCGCACCGGGGGTTGCCGCCACGATGATGCCGGTGTCCGCCAACATGATCTCGCTGGCCCAAGGCCGCGACGAGTCCGGCATGATGCTCATCCCACCGACGAACGGGAACGGCATCCCGATGATGCCGATCGCGCGGAAACGGCGTCGCGCACCGATCGCCGCGGCTGCGATCGCGTTCTTCGTTGCCGCAGCACTGACCGCCGTGGCGGCTCGTGGACGCACGCGAAGCGCCAGCGCCAGCCCGGCTCCCGAGGCTCCGGTCGCGACCCAGACAACCACCGCTGCACCGCCGGTCGCACCACCGCCCACCGCCACCGAGGTCATCATCAGCCCGGAACCGGAGCCCGCGCCGGTAACCAAGAAGAAGAAGTCGGCGCCCTCGTTCTGATCTTGGTCAGTCTGGACAATGACCAAACCATGACCGGCCATGGCGTCCTCTCTCGGGCTGCACGGCGCTAGGTTCTCGGAATGTCACCGACAGCCGTCCAGGCGGCGCAAGCCCGTGGCTGGCGGCGTGTCTACTTCAACGCGTTGACGATCCCGTACTGGGGCGTCCACGTGCTCGCGATCGCCGGCGTCGTGATCACGGGCTTTTCGTGGCTCGGGCTCGGACTCGCGTTCGCGTTCTACGTCCCACGGATGTTCTTCGTGACCGGCGGATATCACCGGTACTTCGCACACCGTAGCTACAAGACGTCGCGCTGGTTTCAGTTCCTGCTCGCGCTCGGCGCGACCACGACGGGACAAAAGGGACCGCTATGGTGGGCGGCGCATCATCGCATCCACCACAAGTACTCCGACGCTCCGGGTGATCTGCACTCCGTCGTGCAGTCGGGATTCTGGTGGGCGCATCACGGCTGGATCTTGTCGCGCGACCTCGAGGACACCGAGCTCTCGCGGATCAAGGACTTTGCCAGGTATCCCGAGCTGCGCTGGCTGAACACGTGGTGGATGCTGCCGCCGGTCGCGGTCGGTGTCGCGACGTTCGCGATCGGCGGGTTCTTCGCACTCGTGTGGGCGTTCGCGGTGTGCCAGGTGTTGTGCTGGCACGGCACGTTCACGATCAACTCGCTCTCGCACCTGTGGGGCGGCCGCCGCTACACCACCGACGACGATTCGCGCAACAACGCCGTGCTCGCCGTGATCACGATGGGCGAGGGCTGGCACAACAATCATCACCATTACCAGGTGTCCGCACGGCAGGGCTTCTTCTGGTGGGAGATCGATTGCACGTACTACGTGCTGCGCGCGTTCGCCGCGGTGGGGCTGGTCTGGGATCTCCACGGGGTGCCTGACCACATCCGCGATACGTCACCGACCGACACCGCCGCGTCGCCGCGCGACACGTTCGGTGACGCCGTGGCGAACGCTTCCGACGTGGCATAGTCTCGTCGTGCGTTTTCCGCCGGCCAACATGCAGCTACGGCGCGCACAGCTGATCCTGATGCTCGTCGCGCTGCTGCCGACGGTCTTGATGATCGCCGTGGGCATCGTGCTCCTCGTCCTCGAGCGCTCGACCACCACCCTGATCTCGGGGGTGCTCGTGCTGGCACTCTGCACGAGCGGCATCACCGGCTACATCCTGGGCTCGATCTTCGTCGGCAAGGGTGCCTCGCTGGTGCGCGTGCAGAACGACTTCGTGTCGAGCGTCTCGCACGAGCTGCGTACGCCGATCACCTCGATCCGGCTGTTGATCGAATCGCTGCGCGACGGTCGGCTCGAAGACGCCGAACGTACGCAGGTGCTCTCGTTGCTGGGTCGCGAGACCCTACGGCTCGAGGAGCTCGTCGGGCGCGTGCTCGAGCTCTCGCGCCTGCAGTCGAGCTATATCTACGCGCGTGACCGGATCGACGTCGCCGAGCTCGTCGACGAGGCGATCGCGACGTTCGACGCGGTGACCCTGACGAATCCAACGCCCGTCAAGCGGGTCCTCGAGCCGGGGCTCATCGTCACCGGCGATCGTGCCACGCTCGTACGCGCGCTCGCGAACCTGTTGACCAACGCATGGAAGTACACGGGTGAGGACAAGCAGATCACGATCGAGACGCGGAGCGTGGGTCGCTGGATCGAGCTGATCGTGCGCGACAACGGCGTCGGCATCGAGCGCGCCGAGCAACGCGCGATCTTCGAGCAGTTCAGTCGCGGGCGCTCGGCGCACGAGAGCGGCGCGCCCGGAGTAGGTCTCGGCCTCTCGTTCGTGCGCGCGATCGTTCGCGGCCATCACGGCCGGATCGATCTCCAGTCGGACGCGGGCCAGACCGCGTTCCGGATCCGGCTCAAGCGTCGTCGCGAGCCGGTGACAGGTGAGGCCCCCGGGCTTGCGTCGCAGGGAGGCGAGGCGCGCTCGTGACAGGAGACATCCTGATCGTCGAGGACGACGAGGCGATCGCCACCGGGCTCGCGCTCAACCTCAAGCTCGCCGGCCGAACGACGACGATCGCGCGCGACGGCGACGAGGCACTTCGTCTGGCGCTCGAGGAGGACTTCGCGCTGATCCTGCTCGACATCAACCTACCCAAGCGGAATGGACTCGAGGTCCTGTCGACGCTTCGCGCCGCGGACAACCTCGTCCCGGTGATCGTGCTGTCGGCGCGTGAGGGTGAGTTCGACAAGGTCGGCGCGCTCCGGCTCGGCGCCGATGATTACGTCACCAAGCCGTTCGCGCTCGCCGAGCTCCTCGCGCGTGTGGATGCCGTGCTGCGGCGCGCAGGCCACACCGCGCCGGTCAGCGTCCCGCTATCCGTGGACCACGGCAATCAGCTCTCGTTCGGTGACATCGCGATCGATCTGCCGCAGCGGCTGGTCGCGCGCTGCGGTGAGGAGGTCAAGCTCACCCACCTCGAGTTCGAGCTCCTCGTCTTCTTCGTGCTCCACCCGCAGCAGGTGTTCTCGCGAACCCAGCTGTTCAATCTCGTCTGGGGCCAGTCGGCCGGCTCGGTGCGGACCGTCGACAACTTCGTCGGGCAACTTCGCAAGCGGTTCGAGGACAACCCCGAGCAGCCGCTCCACTTCATCACCGTGCGTGGCTCGGGCTATCGTTTCGATCCATAGGCCGCGCTACGCTGAGCGCATGCCCGAGACGGTGTTCACGAAGATCCTGCGGGGGGATATCCCCTGCCACCGGGTGTACGAGGACGATCGAGTGCTCGCGTTCCTCGACGTCAATCCGATCGCGCGGGGTCATACGCTGGTCATCCCGAAGGAGCCGGCCGAGACCCTCGACCAGCTCTCCGACGACTCGGCCGCGGCGATCGGGCGCGTGTTGCCGCGGATCGCTCGCGCCGTACTCGCTGCAACCAATACGACCACGTTCAACGTGCTGCAGAACAACGGCGCTGCCGCGCATCAGGCCGTGTTGCATGTTCACTTCCACCTCATCCCGAAGCACGACGACGGTAGCGGACTCGGCATCGGCTGGAAGACCGGCAAGCTGACGGACGGCGCCGAGCTCGCGAAGGCGATCGCGTCGAAGCTATGACCGAACGAGCGAGCCTCCGGGCAACCAGGGCGGTCGCACTCGCGCTGCTGGTGTTCTGCAACGGTTGCCTGATGACCCGGTACCTCGCGCAGGCCGGCCACGGCCAGCTCGAGCTGATGGGCAAGGCGACGTCGATCGACCAGATCGTCAAGGACCCGAACACGCCGCTGCGCACCGCGGTACTGCTCAACGAGATCCCCACGATCAAGGCGTACGGCCGGGGCTATGGGCTCTCGATCCGTCGCAACTACAACACGTATGTCGTGCTCGGCCGCCCTGCCGCCGTGTGGTTCGTCGGTGCAGCGGATGAGCTCGCGTTCAAGCCGCGCCGATGGTGCTTCCCGATCGTCGGGTGCTTCGCGGGCCTCGGCTGGTTCGACGAGGATGAAGCCGTCAAGCACAAGCTCGCGCTCGAGCAGCAAGGCTACGACGCGATCGTGCGTCCGGCCGGTGCGTACTCGACCGCCGGCTGGTTCCCCGATCCGGTGCTGTCCTCGATGCTCGGCGGTGGTGACGACGCGTTCCCCGAGCTCGCGAACGTGATCCTCCACGAGTCGGTTCACGCGACCGTGCTCGTACCCGACCAGCCGTTCTTCAACGAGAGCTTTGCCTCGTACATCGCCGACACCCTCACCGACCACTGGATCATCGAACGCTTCGGTCGCGGTTCGCCGGAAGAGCTCGCATGGACGCTCGGTCAGGCGGTCCACCTCGCCCGCATCTCGCGCATGCTCGATGCGTACAACCAGCTGAAGAAGGTCTACGAGTCCAAGCAAGCGCGCGAGCTCAAGCTGCAGCAGAAGGCGAAGATCATCGACGAGCTCGTCGACGACCTGCGCATCCGGCGCCGTCCGAACAACGCATCGTTGACCGAGACCAGGGTCTACAACGGCGGCGTCGACGCCCTGATCGGCGCGCACCGCGTATGCGGCGACCTCCGCAAGCTGGTGCTCGCCGGCCGGACCCTGACGCGCCGGGACTTCTCGAAGACGTTGCAGGACGACCTCGCTCCGATCGGCAAGCTCCTCGGCGAACGCTGCCGCAAGCAATGACCAAAGTCTCGCGAGGCCGTCTGGCCGAGCGAGCGAGATTCCGGACAATGACCAAAGTCTCGCGAGGCCGTCTGGCCGAGCGAGCGAGATTCCGGACAATGACCTGAGCGCGTGTACAGCGATTCGGAAACTGGCCCGCTGTAGACCGACCCCGCAGGATAAGCATCCAGCTGTCGGGGGGATCAGTCGAATGCGCGTCTTCGTCGTCGTCATCTTGAGCATCCTCGTGGGCACCGCCACCGCCGAGGCGCGAGGACGAAAGTCCAGATCGGAGTCCACGCAGCAACGGGACAAGGTCAAGAAGCCCTCGCGATCCAAGCAGATCGCCGTCCGTGAGGACAAGGACCGCAAGGACCGCAAGCCCTCACGAGACCGAGGCGCCCAGTCGGTCGGGGTCCCGTGGTCCGGTCGGCTGCTGAACGCGACCCGGCTACGCGTCGGTGACGGCGCGCACATCCGGAGACCATATCGAGCCTGGGGTACGCGAACCACCGTCGACTTCACGCAACGCGCGATCGAAGAGACGATCGAGCTGTTCCCGAAGGCCCACGTGCTCGCGATCGGCGACATCTCGGCGCAGGGTGGAGGTCAGATCAGCGACCACCAGTCGCACCAGTCGGGTCGCGACGTCGACCTCGGCCTGTACTACAAGCGAAAGCCGAATGGCTATCCGACGGGCTTCGTGAACGCGACCGAGGACAACCTCGACTGTGCCGCGATGTGGACCTTGCTCTCGAAGTTCGTGAGCACGGCGAACAAGGACGGCGGCGTGCAGGTGATCTTCCTCGACCACGACGTCCAGGGAATCATCTACCGGTGGGCGCGAGACCACGGCGTCAGCGATCGGAAGCTCTCGCGCATCTTCCAGTACGCCCACGGCCGCGGCGCCGGCGCCGGCCTGATCCGCCACGTGCGCAACCACGCGAACCACATCCACGTTCGATTTCGCTGCGCGAACGCCGACGGCAACTGCCGCTAGCGACAATCAACGTCAACGTTATCTGAGCGGCAACTTCCGCTAGCGATGCGTCGTGTTGGCGCGCCTGATCAGCGCAGCTTGCCGAAGAAGTCGCGCGCCTTCGAGATCACGCCGTCACCGTAGAGCTGCTTGATCATCCCGCGCAGCCGCTTGGTCATCTCCTTGGGCTGGCGGAACGTCATCATGTTGAGCGGGATCGACATCACCTGCTCGGCGGTCGACTTGGTGCGCGTGAACTCGCGGATGCCTTCGTCCCCGTGGATGCGGCCGAACCCCGAGTCGCCGATGCCGCCGAACGGCAGGCTCGGGATGCCGGCGAAGCCCATCACCGAGTTGATCGAGGTCATGCCGGCGCGCAGGCGGTCGGCGAGCATGCGTGCGGACTTGCCGGCGAATACCGACGAGCCGAGTCCGTACTTGCTGTCGTTCGCGAGCTTGATGGCCTCGTCGAGTGACCCGACGCGCTGGATCGGGATCACCGGTCCGAACGTCTCGTCGGACATGATCTTCATCTGATGACCGACGTTGGTGAGCACGGTCGGCTGGATGTAGCTGCCGCTGATCGCGTCGGGACCGCCGGTGAGCACCTTCGCGCCCTTCGCGATCGCGTCTTCGAGGTGGTCCTTGACGATCGTGACCTGGGCGGCGCTGGTCATCGCGCCGAGGTGGCCATCGTCGCCGCCGACCTTGAGCGCGCGGACGTTCTTGACGACCTCGTCGACGAACTTGTCGTGCACCGCGTCGGCCACGTAGACGCGCTCGACGGAGATACACGCTTGACCGGCGTTCGTGAGTGCACCGTAGACGCACGCCTCGGCCGCCTTCTCGAGATCCGCGTCTTCGGCGACGATCATGGGATCCTTGCCGCCGAGCTCGAGCAGCACGGGCGTGAGGCGCTCGGAGGCAGCCATCATCACGCGCCTGCCGGTCGCGGCCGATCCGGTGAACGCGATCTTGTCGACGGCGGACTTCGCGAGCGCGGCCCCCGTCGCGCCGGCGCCGGTCACGACCTGGAGCAGATCGGGCAGCGCGAACGTCTTCGCGGCGATCTCGGCGACCTTGACGGCGAGCAGCGGCGTCAGCTCGCTCGGCTTGAACACCACCGCATTGCCGGCCGCGAGCGCGTACGCGATCGAACCCATCGGCGTGAACAGCGGGTAGTTCCACGGTCCGATCACCCCGATCACGCCGAGTGGGTGGTAGCTGATCGTCGCGCGAAAGTTCGCGAGCATGCCGGCCGATACACGACGTGGCGCCATCGCAGCCTCGGCGCGCGCGCTCGCATGCTGGATGTGACCGAGCGCCATCATCACCTCGACCAGCGCTTCGAGCAGCGGCTTGCCGTTCTCGCGATGCAAGAGGTCCGCGAGCTCGTCGGCATTGGCGGCGAGCGCCTTGCGGAATGCCGTGAGCTCCTCGCCGCGCGCCTCGAACGATCGCGTGGACCAGCTCTGCGCCGCGACTCGTGCGCGCGCAACCGCGGCATCGACCTCGGCGGCGGTGTGGATCGGCACCGTGGCGATCAGCTCGCCGGTTGCCGGATTGAAGCTGGAGAGCCGCTCGGTGGTCGTGGTGGTCGCTACGGTCGCCATGCGCGCACCATGGCATTCGCGCAGAGCCGCCTCAAGCCCGATCGAAGGCTCCACGTACTGGAGCCGCTTCAGCCCATGAGCGTGATCGCGACGATGGCCCCGGCGACCCCGAGCAACAACACGATCGCGAGGATCAGCCACCTGTTGCTGGACTTGATCCTGTACTCGGACTCGGCGATCTCGCTCGGCAACCGGGTGGCGGTGCCCGGCTGCTTCATCAGCTTGTTGTTGATCGACGTGTCCCAGCCGAGCGTTGGATCGTTGACGAGTGGATCGGCTCCCACCTGGCTGATCTCGTCCGCGAGAATCTGCTGCGCTGGCGTCTGCGCCGGGGGAGTCGGACGTGACGCCGGTGCCTCGGCACCAGTCGGGGCGTCGAGCTGCGGTGGTGGGGTGCGGTCGATGTTGCGCGGCTTGCGGTCCCGCGACGACGGTTCGAGCCCACCGCGTGCGTCGTGGTGCTCGGCCTGCCAAGCCGACGCGTCCTCCGCGGGACGCTGCGGCGCGTCCTGCTCGGTCTGCATGGGCGGGTGCACGTCACCGCGACCCTCCACGATCGACGTCTTTGCTTCGTCGGGATCGCTCTCGGTGATCTCGGTCTTTTCCCCCGGGCTCGCCCCACCGTCGACCCACGGCTCCTTCTTCGAGCCGAACAGCTGCGCCATGAACCGACCCATCGCGGTGTTCGAGCCCGTCAGCTTCGCGCGCACGGCGAATACGTCGAGCGCCTCGATCAGCTCCTGTCCCGTCTGGAACCGAGCGTTCGGATCGCCGGCCAGCGCGGTGAGCACGATCGCCTCGAGCTCGCGCGGGTAGCCCGGCACCGCGATCGACGGCAAGATCACGTCACCGGAGACGATGCGCTTCATCGTCTCGAAGTCGTCGTTGCCCTTGAACGCGCGGCGTAGCGTCGTCAGCTCGTACAGACAGATCCCGAGCGCGAAGATGTCGCTGCGGCGATCGATCGGCTTGCCCTTGCACTGCTCGGGGGCCATGTAGCCGTACTTGCCCTTGATCGTCCCGCCGACGGTCTTGGTGGCGCGCTCCTCGGCCTTCGCGATACCGAAGTCGAGCACCTTCACGCTGCCGTCGAAGCCGACCATGATGTTCGCCGGCGAGACGTCGCGATGTACGATGTTGAGCGGCGCGCCGTTCTTGCCCCGGCGTTCGTGCGCGTGGTGGAGGCCCGCCGCGGCGCCGCTGATGATCATCACCGCCAGCTCGAGCGGGATCGTCCAGCCGCGTCGCAGCGTGGTCTCGAGGATCGCGCGGGCATTCTCGCCATGCACGTACTCCATCGCCATGAAGTACGCGCCGTCGGCCTGGTCGACCTCGTAGACCTGCGCGACGTTCTGGTGATTGAGCGTCGCGGCGAGCTTCGCCTCGTCGAGGAACATCGTCACGAAGCGGTGATCACCCGCGCGATCGCGCAGGATCGTCTTCAGGACGACGTGGCGCTCGAACGATCCCAGCCCGGTCTGACGCGCAAGATAGATCTGCGCCATGCCTCCAGTCGCAAGGTGACTGATCACCTCGTACCGGCCGACCCGCAGTGGAACGCCCGTAGTGGGCTCCGGCGGCACCACCTCGAAAGGATCGGCTGCTTATCACAGCGTGTCAACTACCCCCCACGCCGCACTCCGACGACAGCTCGTTGCATAATGCGACGCCGTGGACGTGGTGCAGATCCAGGTCGCGCTCTCGGGCGCGATCCCCGCGATCGCAGCGATGTGGATCGTCGACCGGCTCGATCAGAAGCGACCCGAGCCTCCGCGGCTGCGCAGGATGGTGGCGTTCATCGGGATGCTGTCGGTGATCCCCGCACTCGTCCTCGAGATCGGGCTGTCGAACACGCTCGGGGAGGCCCTCGAGCCCGAGTTCACCTACCAGGGCGCGACCTTCAAGTCGTTCTTCGTGGCCGCCGGGATCGAGGAGGCCTGCAAGATCTTCGTGATCTACTGGATCGTCTGGCGACGGCCCGAGTTCGACGAACGCATGGATGGAATCGTCTATGCGTGTCGAGCAGGCCTCGGATTCGCGCTCGTCGAGAACGTCATGTACTTGCTACTCGTCGCGAAGACACTCGAGGATCAGATGCAGATGTGGATCCTGCGCGCGGTCCTCTCGGTGCCGGGGCACGCGATGTGGACCGGCATGATCGGCGCGATGGCCGCGCGCCGTCGCTTCGACAAGCTCGGGCTCGGGATCGTCGGCGGCTACTTGCTCGCGGTGGCGTTTCACGGTGCCTACGATCTGTCGCTGTTCGCACAGCAGCCGATGCGCATGGAAGGTCACGGCGACCTCGGGCGGTTGATGCTCGTGATTCCCGTCGGGTTGACGATCGCGGCATTCCTGGTCGTGCGCTCGATGGCACGAACCGCGCTGCGGCTCGATGACGCCGAGGCAGCAGGTGCCGCCATCAAGGCCGCGGTGCGCTTGCACGTCCCGCCCGCTGGCTAACGCTTCACGCGCAGCACCGAGATCGCCGCGGCGATGCCGAGCACGATCGCGATCACGAATACCCAGACGCCGCGGCCGATGCTGGAGGGAAACCGATCGCTTGGAAACTGCGCGAAGAACAGACCGCCGACGACCATCGCGGTAGCGATCGCGACGAGTGCCGTCTTCGCCGCGAGCCGAGGTACCCGCTTCGCCGCGACGGCACCGGCGAGCACCACGAGCACGAACAGCGCGATCATCCCTGCAGCCCACGTCGCGATGCCGATGCGCATCCAGCGATCGCCCGCGCCGATCCACGCGAGTCCTGCCGGATCGCATGAGCCATCGAAGCACCGGCGGCCACCGAACGGTCCGACCGTTGACTCGTCGATCACCCACCATTGCCCACCCTGCACGGAGATCGCGAACGCGATTCCGGCGAGCAATGCGAGCGCCACGGTCACCCAGCGAGCCTTCACGCGCGCGCATTCTGCGTGCCGCGCTAACCACGCGCAACACGATCTGTCATCTGCTCACACGCGCGACAAAATACCCGTGCCTACATTGAACCTAGGGCATACCTCCGACGCACACTGAGGTCTCCACGAGTCCCCATGAATCGCGTCGCCGTCCTCGCCCCGATCCTCACCGCCGCGTTCGCACTTGCGACGACGGTGACCACGGCGACCTCGGCTGCAGCGCCACCGACCGCGACCCCGTCCGCGAGCCTCCGACCCGCGGCGTTCACGTTGCTTCAGGTCGCCGACTCGTTCGGGCTCGAGGCGATGCGCCGCGACGTGATCGATCCGCTGATCAGATGGCAACGTGACGTGCGCGACGTGATGCACGGCGCCACCGATCGCCTCGCCTCGGTGTTCAACTTTCTCGGGGACCACACCGGCGTGACGATCCCCGATCTCACCGTGCTCCAGGTCGACCCGATCGACAACTCGAGCTCGTCGGGTTTCGGCTGGCGCGAAGATCCGTTCAACAAGCGCGGCAAGTTTCACAGCGGCGCTGACTTCCGCGGCAAGCACGGCACCCCGGTGGTCGCGGCCGGCGCCGGTGTCGTCACGTTCTGCGGTGACCAGAACGGTTATGGCAACGTGGTCTACGTCGATCACGGCGGTGGCGTCGTGACGCGCTACGCGCACCTTCGACGGATCGAGACCGCGCGACACGCGACGGTCGCGGCAGGCCAGCGGATCGGTCAGGTCGGCTCGACCGGTCGCTCGACCGGGCCGCACCTCCACTTCGAGATCCGGCTCGATGGCCTCCCGGTCGATCCGGTCACCGCGATGGCGGTCGCCGAGCTCGAGCGCGAGTCGCCGACCGCGGGTCGAATCGCGGCGTTCGCGCTGGCGCCCGAGCTGCAGTCCCGGAAGCGCTCGGACGTCGATCCTCCGAAGGGCAAGCAGCTGAAGACGCGCCCCGAGCGACCCGGACGCACCAAGCGCGATCGCCCGCTGTCCTGATCAGGTGATGCGCTTGCCGTCGGGCGACCAGCGATAGAACCCCTCGCCGGTCTTCTTGCCGAGCTTGCCGGCGGCGACCTTGTCGCGCAGCACGTCGGGCGGCGTGAACCCCGGACCGATCGCGCTCGCGAGGTACTCGGCGATCCCGAGGCGCACGTCGAGCCCGACGAGGTCGGTGAGCTCGAGCGGCCCCATCGGATGCCCGTAGCCGAGCTTCATCGCCGTGTCGATGTCGGCCGCCGACGCGACGCCCTGCTCGACCATGCGCATCGCCTCGAGGCCGATCACGATCCCGAGGCGGCTCGACGCGAACCCAGGGCTATCGGTCACGATGATCGCCGTCTTGCCGAACCGTTCGGCGAGCGCGACGGCGAGCGCGACCATCGCCGGATCCGAGCTCGCGTGACGGACGACCTCGACGAGCTTCATCACGTGCACCGGGTTGAAGAAGTGCATGCCGACGAGCCTCGCCGGGTCGCGCACGCTCGTCGCGATCTTGCCGACCGGCAACGAGGACGTGTTCGTCGCGAGCAGCGCGTCCTCCGGAGTCGCGCGATCGACGATCGCGAAGATCTCGCGCTTGAGCTCGAGGATCTCCGGTACTGCCTCGATCACGCAGCCGGCCCCGTCGCACGCACGTGACAGATCCTCGAACGGATGGATCCGCGCGAGTGTCGCGTCGCGGTCCATGGAGGTGACCTTGCCGAGCTCGACCCCCTTGTCGAGGTTCTTGGCGATCCGGGAGATGCCCGTTGCCGCGGCACCGGCGAGCGTGTCGTACAGGTGAACCTCGAGGCCCGCCATCGCGGCGACATGCGCGATGCCATGGCCCATGGTGCCGGCGCCGATGACGGTGAGGACGCGGAGCTCGGGAGCGGTGCGGTGAATCACGTTTGGAAGCTACGCCAACCAGCCGGGCCTCGCCCAGCACTCGAGGCGTGTCTGTCGAAGTGCGATGAGGCTATGCTCCGGCGCATGCGCAGGGTTGCTCTGCTGGTCGTCGGAGGTTGCTCGTTCAGCCCCAGCAACGCTCAACCCGGTGACGGCACGCTCGACGATGGAACGATCGTGATCGACGCGGCGATCGATGGGCGTACCGTCGACGCGGGTGCCAACTGCTTCGGCGCCGATCCGTTCCTCATCTGTCTCACGACGATCCCGACGGGCACGCTGACGCTCGGCACGACCACAATCAACACCGATAACTGCGCGGCCCTCGGAGGCGAGGTGCTCGCGCAAGCGGCGCCGCCCGAACTCTGCGTGCTCTCCGGTACCACCGTTGCGGTCACCGGTAATCCGTATCGCGCCGAGGGCAGCCTCCCGCTCGCGATCGTCGCGACGGGCGACTTCACCGTCGAGCCGGGCGCGTACCTCGATGTCTCGTCGTTCCGCGGCGCACCGAGTGGTGCCGGTGGAAGCTTTACCGGATGCGTCGCCGGGCAGCCCGCGGGTACCGACAACAACGGCGGCGGTGGTGGCGGTGGTGGCAGCTTCGGCACCATCGGTGCGCCGGGAGGTCATGGACCCGACCCGATCCTCGGGAAAGCGGGAACGGCCGGTCCCGCGACGCCGGCACCCACGATCATCCGCGGCGGCTGTCGCGGCGCGAGCGGTGCGAGCGGAATGGGGACCGCAGGCTCCGGTGGTGACGGCGGCGGTGCGGTCTACCTCGTCGCCGGGGACACGCTGAGGATCGACGCGACGATCGACGCCTCGGCGGCCGGCGGCCAGGGCGCCCCCGGCAACAAGAACGGTGGTGGCGGCGGTGGCTCGGGCGGCATGATCGCGCTCTACGGCAAGACCGCGATCACGATCGCCGCGGGCGTCGAGCTGTTCGCGAACGGCGCCGGCGGCGGTGCCGGCTCGGACAACACCGCGGGTGGCAACGGACAGCAATCGACCGGAGCGAACAACGTCGCGGTCGGCGGCACGAACGGCTCGGCGAATGGCGGCGATGGCGCGACGCACGCGCAACCGAGCAAGCCCGGCAGCGACTCGGCGAAGGGCGCGGGTGCCGGCGGTGGCGGTCTCGGTGTCATCAAGAACGTCTCCGGGCAAGCGCTCGGCACTGGCACGTTCTCGCCGTCACCGAGCTGAGCCGCCGCCCTTCGCCAAATCTCGCGGGCATCCTGTCGCCCTGCGCGACCTGATTCCTGTACCGTTCGCGCGATGTCTGTCGCGTCCGTCAAGCCGGTCGACGTCGATCGCTTGCACCGCGACCTCGAAGCGATCGTCGGGCCGCGGCGAGTCTCGATGCGCGCCGTCGATCTCGATACCTATTCGCGCGACATGTGGCCACGGCTGCTGCTCGCGTATCGCGAGGGCTCGTTGCCGTCGTACCGCCCGCACGCGGTCGTGTGGCCCGAGCACGTCCGCGAGGTCGTCGCGGTGGTCAAGCTCGCGCGCGAGCTGCGCGTGCCGATCATCCCGTTCGGCGGCGGCTCCGGGGTGTGCGGCGGCGCCGTCCCGATCCACGGTGGCATCACGATCGACACCAAGCGCATGCAGCAGCTGCGCTCCGTCCGGAGCGACGAGCTCATCTGCGACGTCGAGGCCGGCCTGAACGGAGAGCGGTTCGAGCGCGACCTCGCGCGCCGCGGCTACACGTTCGGTCACTTTCCTTCGTCGATCTACTGCTCCACCGTCGGTGGCTGGCTCGCGACGCGCGCGGCCGGCCAGCTCTCGACGAAGTACGGCAAGGTCGAGGATCGCGTCGCCGGACTCACCGTCGTCACCGGCCGCGGCGAGGTGATCGAGACCGACGGCCCGAACCGAGCGCTGCGCGGACCTAGCTGGACCCAGCTGATCGTCGGCAGCGAAGGCACGCTCGGGGTGATCACGTCGGCGCGGCTTCGCGTCTCGCCCGCACCGCAGCTCCGCGTGTTCCGCGGCTTCGAGGTCGACGACGTCGCGGCGGGCACCGAGGCGATCCGCCGGGTCCTGCAGCGTGGGCTGCGGCCGGCGGTGATCCGGCTCTACGACGAGCTCGACACGTTGATGAACTCGCTCGGCTCGCACGACGACGCACCCGCACCGTCCGACGTGCAGGGTGTCCGCGCGCCGCTGCCGCCGATCGAGACCGGCGCCCTCCCCGCGTGGCCCGCGGCGCTCCCTCCGAAACCCGACGGTGTGGTCGAGCGATTGATCGCGATGGCGAGGGGCAAGGGCCTGCGCCGGGGCGCGATGAACGCCGCGCTCGGCCGCTCGCACCTGGTCAACAAGCTCGTCGGTACGGTGGCCGAGAAGATCGCGCGGCGCGGCTGCCGGATGATCATCGGCCTCGAAGGGGCGCGGATCCGCACCGAGATCGAAGCAGCGCTGACGTTCTCCGAGCTCGAGTCGGCCGGGTGTCGCGACAAGGGCGAAGACCCGGGCTGGGCCTGGCTCCGGCATCGCTATGCAGTCTCGTACCGGATGTCGCCGATGTTCCGCGACGGCGCGTTCGTCGACACGATGGAGGTCGCGTGTAGCTGGGAGCGTTTGCTCGACCTCTACCACTCCGTGCGAGCCGCGATCGGCCAGCACGCGGTGGTGATGGCGCACTTCTCCCACGCCTACCCGGACGGTTGCTCGATCTACTTCACGTTCGCCGCGACCGCACCCGATGCCACGGCGTCGGAGCGGCTCTACGATGCGATCTGGCGCGACGGGCTCGAGGCTGCGACGCGTGTCGGCGCGACGATCAGCCATCACCACGGTGTCGGTCTGCTCAAGGCGCCGTACATGGTCGGCGAGCATCGCGAGGCGATGGCGATCTTCGAAGCCGCGAAGTCGAGCCTCGATCCCGACGGCATCTTCAACCCCGGCAAGATGGGGCTGCGCTCGCGGAGCCTGCGATGAAGCTCCACGACGAGCTGGTGACTGCGGTCGGGGAAGCGTACGTCGAGGCGATCGACGAGCGCACCTGGCGCGTCCGGCCCGGCTCGGCCGCCGAGGTCGCCGAGGTGATCAGGCGCGCGGGCGAGCACAAGGCCGCGGTGCATCCGATCGGCGCGATGGGGCGCCTGCCCCGCCTCGCTCCCGCACGGAGCCGCGTGCTCATCTCGACGCGCCGGCTCGATCAGGTCCTGCAGCTCGACGAGATGTCGCTGCTCGTCCACGCGCAAGCCGGCCTCACCGGCCTCGAACTCGAGCGCATCCTCGGTCCGCGCGGGCTCTCGATCGGGGACTACCCGCCGGTCGTGCTCACGTCGTCGCTCGGTGGGATCATCGCGGTCCGCACCCCCGGCAAGTCGAGCGCGCGGCACGGCTTCTTCGAGGATGCCGTCGTCGGGGTCTCGGCGGTGCTTGCCGACGGGCGAACGGTCCACACGCGAGTGGCGCCACGCCGTGCGACCGGACCGGATCTCTCGCGTGCGCTGTGCGGCAGCGAGGGCACGATCGGCTTCATCACGTCGGCCGTGCTGCGGATCCACCAGAAGCCCGAGGCGCGACTCGTCGCCGCGTACATCTTGCCGTCGGTCGACGCCGCGATCTCCGCGGTGTATCTCGCGCTACGCGAGGAAGCAGCGCCCTCGGGTCTCAGGATCTACGACCATGCCGAGGCCGCGCAGCACTTCGATGGGCTCACGCTCCCTGCAAATCACGCCCTGCTGTGTGCGGGGACCGCAGGCCCGACCGATCTCGCTGCCTGCGATCGCGATCTCATCACGAGCGCGGTCGTCGCCGAGGGAGGCTCCCCCACCGATGACGAGCTCGCCGATCTGTGGTGGCGTCGCCTGCACGCGGGCGAGCCGACGCCCGGGCCCGTCCCATCGCTGCAGGTGATGGCGACGCCCGGCAAGCTCCGCGCCGTCTATCACGCCGTCCTGACGCAGACTCGCGCGGTCGGCGCCGCGACCCGCGCCCACATCTCGCGGTTCGATGCCGATGGCGCCGTCATGTTCTTCACCATCCAGCGAGGGGGCGTCACCGACGAAGACGCGGTCAAGCTCGCCGAGCGCGTCGTCCAGACGGCAGGTGGCTGGTTGCTCGGGACGCGGGCGGTCAAGCTCGATGCCTACCTGAACGCACTCCGTGACGCACTCGACCCCGATCGCATCATGAATCCCGGGACCCTCGCCTGATACGCTCACGTAGTGCAGCTGGTGATCGCGCTCGTGCTCTGCGTCGCGGGTTGCTCGTTCACGGCCGCGAGCCCCGCGGCGATCGACGCGGCCACCGGTGACGATGATGGCGGCGCGATCGACTCGTCGATCGATGGACCGCCGTTGATCGAGGACGCCGCGATCACCGGGGCATTCTGCATCGGCACGTTCGCGAAGGTGTGCGTCGAAGTCATGCCGATAGCGGACGAGGATCTCACCGATCCCAGCTTCGACACCGACACCAGCGCGAACTGCGACCAGATCCTGCACGGTCCGCTCGGACCCGAGGTCTGCGTGATCATCGGGCGCAACCTCACCGTCACCGGCACGTTCCGTGCGATCGGCGCTCGGCCCCTCGTGCTCGCAGCGTTCGGTGACTTCGTGATGAGCAGCGGCGTCGAGCTCAGCGTCTCGAGCAGCAGCTCGGGTACGCCGATCCGAGGCGCCGGCGCGAACGACGCCACGGCGGGCTCCGGTTGTGACATCGTCGGCGTCAACGGCGAATCCGGTGGAGGTGGTGGTGCAGGTGGCTCGCATCGCGGTGCCGGCGGAATGGGCGGACCCGGCAACCTCGGGCTCGGCGCCGGCGGAGCTCCGTCACCGATCGTCACGGCGTGGACGTTCGTGCGCGGCGGTTGCCCCGGCGGTCGTGGTGGCAACAACAGCGGGGTCACCGGAAACGGTGGCGTGTCGGGAGGTGCGGTGCTCGTGATCGCCGGCACCAAGATCCAGCTGCAGGGAGCCGCCGGCATCGCAGCCTCGGGGGCCGGCGGGCGTGGCGGTGGTGCCGTCGGTGGCGGCGGTGGCGGTGGCGGGTCCGGCGGGTTCATCGGGCTCGACGCGCCGCTCGTCGAGATCGACGCGACCGCACGCGTGATCGCGAACGGTGGTGGGGGCGCATCGGGCGCAGGGGCCGGCGCCGGCGCACGTGGCGAGGACGGCAAGGACACCGCGAACAGCGCGGCAGGCGGAACCGGCGGCGGCGCCAGCGGCGGCGATGGCTCGGTCGGTGTGGTCCTCGGCGGAGAGCAAGGCGGCAGCGGCATCGCGACCGCCGGCGGCGGTGGTGGCGGCGGCGGTGGCGGCGTGATCCTCAGCTTCGCCGGTGATCCGACGATGGGAATCTTCTCGCCGCAATTCATCGCGCAGTAGTCGCTACGCCATGTCGCTCTTCGACATGTCGGCGACCAGCTTGCGCATGAACAGCTCGATGTTGCGGCGCAGCGCGGGGTCCTCGCACACCGGCAACGCTCGGCGCCACGTCTCGACCGCGCGGGCGTGCAGCCCCTGCCGGAAGTACAGGTACGCGAGCCGCGTGAGTGCCGGGAAGTACGCGGGCTGCAGCTCGACGACCGATTCGTACTCGTCGACTGCCTCCGGATAGCGCGACGCCCGCTGCAGCATGTTCGCGAGCATGAAGTGCAGCTTCGGGCTCGCGGGATCGGTGACGAGCGCGCCGCGAAGTCGCGCGATCGCGCCCTCGATATCGCCGACGTGATAACGGGCGAGTGCGTCTGCGAGCAGCACCTCGTGATCCGCCCGTTCCTCCGGCGAGAGATCGCGCAGCAGGCGATGCAGCCGCCGGACGTCGAGCGGTTTCTCGAGGTAGCCATCGGCACCCGCACGTTGCAGCACGTCGTCGGGGATCTGGCCGGAGTCGACGACCGCGGTCGTCACCACGACGCGCGTGCTCTGCAGCCGGCGACTGCGCTTGATCGCCCGGCACATTCGCAAGCCATCGAGCTCGGGCGTCGCGATGTCGGCGAACACCACGTCGAACACGATCCCGGACAGCAGCTCGATCGCCTGCGCGCCGGAGGCCGCGGCCTGGCACTGGTATCCGAGGCGCTCGAGCTCGGCGACCATCTGGATCCGGCCCGGGGGATCCGGATCGACGACGAGCGCGCGGGGGGCGCCCCCGTGCTCGTCGGTGATGGCCTCCCCGCGATCGAGCTCGGCCACGATCACCTGCGTGCTTTCCTCGGGCTCTTCGTCCTCACGGGTGACGGTGCTCTGCCAGTCACCGGTCAGCGACAGGCTCGAGCCGCTGATGTCCTCGGGCATCTCGTCGTGCCGCTCGATGTTGCGCGCGGCCTCCTCGGCGAGCGCGCGTTGCGCGCGGCGGTGCTCGTCTTCGCCACCCTCGGGATGCACCGTGGCGAGACCCGGCTTCGTACGATCCGCTTCGGGCCCGACGAGGTACCGCTCGCCTTGCTTCCACAACCGGAACGCGACCCGGATCGTACGCGCGAGCGTGAGGTCGAGCGCGATCCGCAGCTCGACGTTCTTGCCGCGTTGCGCGGCGAGCTCGCGTGCCGGCACGATCGCGTCTTCGGGACGCGCGGCGGCGACGATCATCGTGTTCGCATCTTCGTAGACGAGGATCGCATTGAAGATCCTCGACCACTCGGGCGACACGTGCTCGAGCACGTCGAGCCGGATGGTCGATTCGTCGAACACGACCGACGGCCATCCCGTTTGCGCCGACAGCGCGGTGCACAGCTCGCGTTCGCTCGCGTAGCCCAGCGCGTAGAGCTCCGAGGCCACCGGATGCCGGCCACTCTGGCGGGCGAGCGCATCCGACAGTGCACTGGCGTCGATGACACCCTGTTGGATCAGGATCTGCCCGATCGAGCCTCTCACCGCGTTGTCCCAAGGTATCAGACCTCGCCGTGCCTCACCCGTTTTGCTCGATCCAAGTCCCTGAAATCTCGATTCCAACCGGCTACTGGCATGGCCGTACGATCTTTAGGGTGGCGATCCTCCCCAGCATTGATATCCTCCGGGCCCCGTTGGGAAACCTTCTGGTTCGTGGTCATCGTCGACGCGTTTCAGACATGAGCACGGTGTGACAGCTTGTCGCACGCAGCGGGTGAACCAAACGTCAGTTTTGCGAATCAACCAGAGAGAATCAATCACTTTCTGGGATCACGCCCCCAGTGGCCTCGGCATTGCTCTACACGTGCCACCCACTACCTCACCTCGGCTAGGAGAACTTGATGAGTAACGACTTCAGAATTGGCGAGAAAGCCGTCTATCCCGCGCACGGCGTGGCCGAGGTGATCGGGATCGAGCGGAAGGAGATCAACACCTCGGTGTGCTCCTTCTACGTGCTGAAGGTACTCGCCACCGGCATGCAGATCTTGGTGCCGAAGGAGAAGGCGGATCAGGTTGGATTGCGGCACGTGGCAACCTCCGCCGAGATCGACGAAGTCTTCGACATCCTGCGCGAAAAGGATGTCCACATCGACAAGCAGACCTGGAACCGCCGGTACCGCGGGTTCATGGAAAAGATCAAGACTGGCTCGCTGTTCGATGTCGCCGAGGTCTATCGCGACCTCTACCGGCTCAAGAGCAGCAAGGTGCTCTCGTTCGGCGAGCGCAAGATGCTCGACAACGCCAAGCAGCTCATCGTCAAGGAGCTCGCGGTCGCGAAGAAGTGGGCCGAGGACAAGGTCGAAGCCGAGCTCGAGAAGGCGTGCGCCTGATCTTGTCGATCCCCTGACTCGTCCACTGACGTTCGAAGCGAGGCTCCCCATCGGGAGCCTCTCGTTTTTCCGAAGCAATTTACATCTACCTACGTCCTGTGTTACCGAGCGAACCGCGATGCAGGTTCACGTAGCGCGGGCTGAGATCTGGACCCTGCCGGTCGACGCGATCGTCAATCCGGCCAACTCCCTTGGGATCATGGGTGGCGGGATTGGGGGCGCGTTACGCCGCCAGGGCGGCGACGTGATCCAGCAAGCGGCGATGGAGGCTGCGCCGATCGCGGTCGGTGCTGCGCTGGTCACCACTGCTGGTCAGCTGCCGGCGAAGAACGTCATCCACGTCCCGACGATGGAAGAGCCGGGGATGAAGATCGGCGCCGAGAACGTCCGCCGTGCGGCACGAGCAGCGCTGATCGCCGCCGACCGCAACAACTTCAAGGTCATCGCGATCCCCGGGATCGGCACTGACCTCGGGGACGTTCCGTGCGACGAGGCGGCGCGTGCGATCGTCGAAGAGATCCGCGCGCACCGCCGGCCGAATCCCGAGACGATCTACCTCGTCGACATGAACGAGGAGATGGTGATGGCGCTCGAAGATGCGCTGCGCAACGCGCAAGCGAATCTGTAGCGGCTCCCGGACTAAGCTACCGATCGCGCTGCGAAATGTGCTGTCCGGTCGATTGACCCGTCTAGCGACCGCAATATACTGCGCTCGCTTTGCAGCTTCAGGCGTATATGCCAGCCGGCATTGCGATCGTGTTCGCCCTCGGGTTCGTCGGGCTGCTCACGGCGCTTGCCATGTTCATCGGCCCCAAGGCCACCAATCCCGACAAGCTGAAGCCGTTCGAGTGTGGCTCCGAGCCGATCGGAACGCCGCGCGGGCGCTACTCGGTGAAGTTTTACCAGGTAGCGATCCTGTTCCTGGTCTTCGACATCGAAGCAGCGTTCATGTACCCGTGGGCGGTTCTCTACAACCAGCTCTCGAAGAACGCGGCCGGAGGCGTCAGCATCTTCGGCTTCGCCGAGATGTTGGTCTTCGTCGCGATCCTGGTGGTCGCCCTCGCCTACGTGTGGAGAAAGAAGGCGATCGGATGGGAGTAGAGCTCACCACCACGCGCCTCGAGGATGCCGCCAAGTGGGCGAAGCAAAGCATCGTCGAGCGCGCGAGTAACTGGGGCCGCAAGTTCTCGCTGTTCTCGTATCCGTTCGTCACCGCGTGCTGCGGCATGGAGTTCATGTCGGTCGCGGGTCCGAAGTATGACATCGCGAGGTTCGGCGCCGAGTTTCCACGGTTCTCACCACGCCAGAGCGATCTGCTCATGGTGGTCGGCACGATCACCGAGAAGCAGGGCCCGGCGCTCAAGCGCGTGTTCGATCAGATGACCGAGCCGAAGTGGGTCATCGCGTTTGGCGTGTGCGCGTCGACCGGTGGCTTCTACCAGAACTATTCGGCGATGCCGGGATGCGATCAGGTCATCCCCGTCGACGTTTACATCCCCGGCTGCCCGCCGCGCCCCGAGCAGGTGCTCGACGCGATGATCATGCTGATGGATCGGATCCAGGCCGGCCGCGGTCACAGCCAGCTGCGCACCAAGCGCGACGAGCTGATCGCGGCGCAAGCCGCAGAAGACGAGTAGGCCATGTCGCAGATTGTCCTCGACGCGCTCAAGGCGAACCACGGACCGGCGATCGAGCTGCTCGAGTCGCAGCACGGCGACGAGATCGCCTGGATCAAGCGCGATCAGCTCGTCACCGTCGCGACGTGGCTCAAGACCGACCCGAAGATGCTGTTCGACGCGCCGGTGTTCGCCACCTGCATCGACCGGCTGGACTGGCGTCCGGTCGGCGAGCCGCTGTCGACTCACTGGACCGAGGACAAGCCTCGCTTCGAGGTCGCCTGGCAGCTGCGCTCGCAGAAGCATCGGTATCGCATTCGCCTCAAGGTCGCGGTCCCCGAGCAAGACGCGCGCTGTCCGTCGCTGGCGACGCTGTGGCCCGCGTTCAACTGGCAGGAGCGCGAGACGTTCGACATGTACGGGATCCGGTTCGACGGCCATCCCGATCTGCGCCGGATCTACATGTACGAGGAGTTCGTCGGGTATCCGCTCCGCAAGGATTACCCGAAGGAGAAGCGTCAGCCCCTGGTACGGCGCGACGACCTTCCCATATCGATCCCGCATTTTGGGATCAAGCGCGGGGAGACTCGCTGATGGCGGCCACAACGGACGAGCGGGCCAAGGGTGTGACGTCGCTGAAGCAGCTCGTGCTCGGGCGCAAGGACGTGCAGGATCTGACCGACCTCGAGACGGAGCAACCGCCGGATCTGATGACGGTGAACATGGGCCCGTCGCATCCGGCGATGCACGGCACCGTGCGCATCATCCTCACCGTCGACGGCGAGAAGATCGTCAAGTCCGACGTCCAGCCCGGCTACTTGCACCGCTGCTTCGAGAAGGAATCCGAGCACGCCACGTACACGCAGGTGTTCCCGTACACCGATCGCCTCAACTACGTGTCGCCGATGATCAACAACGTCGGCTGGGCGATGGCGGTCGAGAAGCTGATGGACCTCACGACGAAGGTCCCCGAGCGCGCCGAGTACATCCGCGTGATCGTCAGCGAGATGTCGCGGATGACCGATCACGAGACGTGCCTCGGCGCATCGGCGATGGAGCTGGGGGCGTTCACGCCGTTCCTGTACCTCTTGAAGGCGCGCGAATGGATGTACGAGCTGCTCGAGAAGGTCTCGGGCGCACGGCTCACGCACAGCTACGTGCGCGTCGGCGGTGTCGTGAAGGACCTGCCCGACAACTTCGCGGCCGAGCTCGGCCACTGCCTCGATCAGACCGCGAAGGTCATGGTCGAGGTCGAGGGCCTGCTCAACAACAACAAGATCTTTCGCGATCGCATGGCCGGCATCGGCGCGATGACGAGGGAGCACGCGCTCGCCACCGGCTGCGTCGGCCCGATCGCGCGTGCGGCCGGCGTCGACTACGACGTCCGCAAGGACTACCCGTACTCGGTCTATCCCGAGCTCGAGTTCGACGTCCCCGTCGGCACCACCGGTGACTGCTACGACCGCTACCTCGTACGCGTCGAGGAGCTGAAGCAGTCGATCCGGATCCTGCGGCAGTGCCTGGAGAAGATCCAGCCCGGGCCGATCGCGATCGACGATCCGCGCGTCGCGCTGCCGCCGAAGCGCGACACGTACAACACGATCGAGTCGATGATCCGCCACTTCAAGCACATCGTCGACGGCATCCGGGTCCCGGCCGGCGAGGCGTACGCGTTCGTCGAGGGTGGCAACGGGGAGCTCGGCTTCTACGTCGTCGCCGACGGCACGGGCCGGCCCTACAAGGCCTACGTCAGGTCGCCGTCGTTCGTGCACCTGTCGACGGCGAGCGAGCTGATCCACGGCCACTTCATCGCGGACGTGGTCCCGATCTTCGGCATGATCAACATGATCGGCGGGGAGTGCGACAAGTGAGCGTTACAGGAACCCCTCCCACGCAAGCACCGCCGGCGGCACCACTACCACCGACGGATCCCTCGAAGGTCACGCTGACGATCGACGGCGCGCCGATCACGGTCCCCAAGGGCACGAACGTGCTCGAGGCCGCGCGCACGCTCGGCATCGACATCAGCGCGTTCTGCTACCACCCCGGGCTCGAGATCGTCGCGCAGTGCCGGCAGTGCCTGGTCTCCGTCGAGAAGAACCCGAAGCTGCAGCCGAGCTGCCAGCAGGTCTGCGGCGAGGGCATGGTCGTTCGCACCACCGACCCGCAGTCCACGCTCGCCCGCAAGCAGCAGCTCGAGTTCACGCTGCTGAACCATCCGGTCGACTGCCCGATCTGCGACAAGGCCGGCGAGTGCACGCTGCAGAAGCTGTACTTCGACCACGACAACGCCGATTCGCGCGTCGATGTTCCCAAGGTCCACAAGGCCAAGGTCGTCGATCTCGGTCCGACGATCGTGCTCGATCAGGAGCGCTGCATCCTGTGCTCGCGCTGCATCCGCGTGTGCGACGAGGTCGCCGGCGATCACCAGCTCGACTTCGCCCACCGCGGCGATCACGAGGTGCTCACCACCGCGCCGGGCGCGCAGCTCGACAACCCGTACTCGCTCAACACCGTCGACGTGTGCCCGGTCGGTGCGCTGACCGCCAAGGACTTCCGGTTCACGATGCGCGCGTGGGAGCTCGATGCGACACCATCGGTGTGCAACGGCTGCGCGACCGGCTGCAACATCGAGATCCAGCACAACAACGACCGCGCATGGCGGCTCGTGCCGCGGCTCAACCCCGACGTCAACAAGTACTGGATGTGCGACGAGGGTCGGTTCACGTACCACGACCTCCGCGAGCAGCGGCTCGCCGGCGCCACCGTCGATGGCCTGCCCGCGGGCTGGGATCGCGCGACGGTCGTCGCCGCCGATCGCTTGAACGTGGCGCTCCGGGAGCTGCCGACGCTCGGCGTCGCACTCTCGGCCGTCTGCTCGAACGAGGACAACTTCGCGCTCGCGAAGCTCGCCCAGGCATGGGGACTCAAGACCGTGTTCCTCGCCGCCAGGCCGCTGGTGAACGAGCGCGCCGACGGTCGGCTGCGAGTGGCCGACGTCAACCCGAACCTGTCCGGCGTCAAGGCGATCGCCGAGTCGCTCGGGCTCGAGCTCGTGCCGGCGAGCACCGCGGAGCTCGCCGGAGTCCGGGTGCTCGTGATGCTCGGCGACGTATTGCCGGAGGTCGAGGCGGCGCGCGTTCGCGAGCTCGACATCATCGCGATCAGCGCGCACGAGCGCGGACCGGTCGGCGAGGCGAAGATCGCGTTCCCCGCGGCAGACTGGGCCGAGACGTCGGGGACGATCACGAACAACCAGGGTCACGTGCAGCGGATGCACGCTGCACTCCCGGCCCTCGGTCAGGCGGTGCCCGGATGGGAGGCGATCGTGCGGCTCGCGCAGGCCATGAACGTCAAGCTGTCCTGGACTCACGCACGCGAGGTGTTCAAGGACATGACCGCCGCGGTCGGCCCGTGGAACAAGCTGCAATGGGTGCGTGAGGCCCGGCCGCTGTCGTTGCGCTTCGCGGGGAGCCGCGGATGACCGGAGGCGAGAGAGGCCGTCTGGCCGAGCGAGCGCGAGAGGTTAAACAATGAACACCCTCTACGCGATCCTCGACTGGCCAGGAACCAAGTGGATCTTCCTGATCGTCCTGCTCGTCATGCCGCTCGCCTCGATCCTGACGTGGATGGAGCGCCGGCAGAGCGCGATGATGCAGGACCGGCTCGGTCCCAACCGCGCGAACATCGGGCCGATCAAGCTCAAGGGCATCCTTCACTTCGTCGCCGACGCGGTGAAGATGATCTTCAAGGAAGACTTCATCCCGGCGAACGTCCACAAGGGGCTGTTCGCGCTGGCGCCGGTCCTCGCGATCGCGCCGGTCTTCATCGCGTTCGCGATCATCCCGTTCGGACCGACGGTCTACCCGCACGCGTTCTGGGAGACGCTCGATCCGTACCTGCTCAATACCTATCAGGGCCTGATCAACACCGATCCGGCGACCTACAAGGCCGCCGCCGAGACGTTCGACCACTCGATCCGGATGCAGATCTTCCAGATCGACTTCGGCCTCATCTTCTACTTCGCGGTGCTCACGCTCGCGAACTACGGCGGCACGATCGCCGGCTGGGCCAGCTACAACAAGTGGGCGCTGCTCGGCGGCCTGCGCAGCTCGTCGCAGATGATGTCGTACGAGGTCGCGATGGGCATCTCGCTCATGGGTGCGTTCCTCGTCGTCGGCAGCCTCGAGCCGGGCTTCATCGCGGCGACCGGGGCGAGCCCGTCGATGTCGCCGTCGAACCCGCTCAACTGGCTGTGGCTGTGGCAACCCGTCGGGCTCGTGCTGTTCTTCACCGCGGCGATCGCCGAGACGAAGCGCGCACCATTCGATATCCCCGAAGGCGAGCCCGAGATCATCGGCTACTTCGTCGAGTACTCGGGCCTGCGCTGGGGCCTCTTCTTCCTCGCCGAGTTTGTCGAGATCGTGTTCATCTCGGCGGTCGTCGCGACCGTGTTCTTCGGCGGCTACCAGCTGCCGTTCCTCGACCCCGACGGATTCCGGATCGGCGGCTATGTCGATGAGGTCACGAAGGTCTCGACCGGTGGCTTCTTCCGATCGCTTCCCCACGGCGTCGTGATCGCGCTGCAATTCCTCGCGTTCGGCGGCAAGGTCCTGTTGCTCAGCTGGTTCCAGCTGATGATCCGGTGGACGCTGCCGCGGTTCCGCGCCGATCAGCTGATGAGCCTCGGCTGGAAGATCCTGCTGCCGCTCGCGCTCGCGAACGTCATGGTGACCGCGTTGATCAAGCTCCTGTTCATCTGAAGGTAGAGGTCGGACCGATGGCACACGCACATCACGCTGACGATGCACACGAGGAGGGCCCCAAGGTCCTCGGTGTCTCCGATCGCCATCCGCGCGTCCGGACGATCCAGGTCGTGCGGCCCGACGCCGGAGACGTGACGTTCCTCGCCGCGACCGCGAAGGGCCTCGGCATCACGCTCAAGCACTTCGCGCGGAACTTCTTCCTCCCGCTGAAGAAGCTCAAGGATCGCAACATGGCCGGCGCGCCGGTCGACGACAAGTGGAAGAACGAGATCGAGACGGTGCAGTACCCCGAGGAGAAGGTGGTCTATCCGGAGCGGTTCCGCGGCCTCCATCGCCTGATGCTCCGCGAGGACAAGACGGTGCGCTGCGTCGCATGTATGTGCTGCCCGACGGTCTGTCCGGCACACTGCATCACGATCGTCCCCGCAGAGACCGACGACAAGGGGATCGAAAAGCAGCCGGCCGTGTTCGAGATCGACGAGCTCCGCTGCGTCGTCTGTGGGCTGTGTGTGGAGGCGTGTCCGTGCGACGCCATCCGCATGGATACGGGCGAGCATGCGAAACCGGTCGAAGATCGCGCAGATGCGATCGAAACGATCGCGACGATGCAAGCCCGTGGGATCAGGTCGACCGCAGTACAGGGCGGCGAGGGCGCAAGCTGGCGCACGAAGTCCGACGCGGATCGCTGATCCTCTGCATCGCGTGCGCGATCGGCGCAGCGAGATTTTCGTGACGCGTCGCTCCCGTCGAGGATTGGAAGAAAATTTCTTCGACGTGATCGAGTCCGCTTTTTTTCGGTTGACGGATTCGATCGTGATCCCTACTCTCGAAATCGAGCACCGGCGGTTTGATGCGAGACGCGGGGCTAATCTGTCTCCTACATCTGCTATCCAGGGATCTGCCTCTGTTCTGGGAGTGCACGCCCGCTCGTCGGGAAGCCCGAGAGATTACGCGGAGCCCACCTACGCAAATGCGTAGGGGATAGAAAGCCCTACGGTCGAACGGTCGTGCTCATTTTGGGCGCAGTGGTGAAGAGCCACTGCGCCCGCTTCGTTTTCGGGGCCGCTCACGTATGGCAGAAGCGATCGCTGCCCATCGGGGGGCAGCCACGCAGCGCCAGCACGTCCATCGTCATCGCGACGCCGACGTGGATCAACACGCCACCCCAGATCGATCGGGTTCGCATCGCGAGCGTGCCCAGGATGAGCCCGGCGCCGATCGCCCCGAACGTCTCGGTCACCGGCTTGCCGTAGTGGATCATGCAATACGGCACGATCATGACGAAGATCGCGTTCGAGCCGAACACGCGCCGCAGGCTCTGCAGCAAGAAGCCGCGGAAGAAGAACTCGAGCGCGATGAACTGCACGATGTAGAGCGATTCCCAGGCCCACAGATCGAGGTGCGAGCGATTCGCCATCCGATAGAACGGGTACATGTCGCGGAACGAAGCCGCGGTGGACGCGACGATCACGATCGGCGAGAACGCCACGAACATGACGGCGTAGATCCACAGGTGGCGAAAGAAGCCTCGCGCCGAGAGGTAGTAGTCGCGAATGCGCTCTCCCGGTGTGAACGCGATGACGAGCATCGGGATCAAGACGTAGCCGATCACGCGCCAGCCCGACCACCACACGAATCCCTCGAGCTCCCAGTACTCGCTGCCGTCGTACGGGAACCACACCTCGTAGCGGTCGGCGCCACCGACGTACTCCTGGATCGTCAACGCGATCGCGCACGTCAACATCACGACGAGCACGCGGACGTGCGGGTTCGCTTCCGTGCGATCGGTCTCTGCGTCGATCGCGCGCCACTGCTCGAAGCTCACCTTCGAGAGCCAGCGGCGGACGTACGGCTGGGCCACCGCAAACGCCAGCGCCGTGCCCGCGATCAGGATCTTCGCGAGCAGGTTCGTCCATCCCGGCCCGGTGTCGTAGCAGTGCACGAACAGGATCGCGCCCGCCGCCCAGCAGACCGCGGCGACGAGCGTGAGGACCTGCTTCACCAGCGTCATCTACTTCGCCTTGCCTCCGGGAGCGTTCGGCTTCGCCACGACCTGGCCCTTCTCGATGACCTCGGCGGCGCGTCGCAGCCGGCGTCGCGTGGTCTCCTTGCCGAGCACCGACATCGTCTCGAACAGCGGTGGTGATTGAGCGCGGCCACTCACCGCGAGGCGCAACAGCATGAACGCGTGCTTCGCCTTCCACCCGAGGGCCTCGCACCAGGCGCGGGCTTCCTCCTCGAGCGTGGCCGTGTCGAAGCCTCGGGCCTCGAATCGCTCGACGTACGCGAGCAACGCCTTGGCGACGTCGGCCGGCAACACGTCCGGGACGGCCATGTCGGCGAGCACCGGAGCGTAGTCCAGATCACCGGAGAAGAAGAAGTCGGTGATCGGAACGAGCTCGTCGAGCTTCTTGATCCGTTTCTGCACGAGCGGCACGAGCTTGACGAGGTAGTCCTTGTTCAGCCGCCACGCGATGATCGCGTCCGCGAGCTGCTCCGCCGACAGCTCGTGGATGTACTTCTCGTTGAGCCACGTCAGCTTGTCGAGGCCGAACACCGGGCCGCCGAGCGAGATCCGGTCCCACGAGAACACCTCGATCATCTCGGCGAGCGTGAACATCTCGCGGTCCCCGCCGAACGACCATCCCATCGTGCCGAGGAAGTTGAGCAGCGCGTGAGGCAGGATGCCGACGTCGCGATAGTAGTTGATCGAGACCGGATGCTTGCGCTTGCTGATCTTCGACTTGTCGGCGTTGCGCAGGAGCGGCATGTGGATCCACTCCGGCTCCTGCCAGCCGAACGCCTTGTAGAGCAACACGTGCTTCTGCGTCGACGAGATCCACTCCTCGGCACGGATCACGTGCGTGATCTCCATCAGGTGATCGTCGACGACGTTCGCGAGGTGGTACGTCGGCATGCCGTCCGACTTGAGCAGCACCTGGTCGTCGATCTCCTTCGCATCGCGCGAGATCGGGCCGCGCAGCTTGTCGACGAAGTTGATCGGCCCTTCGAGCGGGACCTTGAGCCGGATCACGTGTGGCTCGCCGCCCGCGGCGCGGTTCCGGCTCTCGCTCGGATCGAGGTCGCGGCACTGGCGGTCGTAGCCGGGGTTCTTCTTCTCGGCGAGCTGTTGCACGCGGACCTTCGCAAGCCGGTCCTCGGTGCAGAAGCAGCGATAGGCCTCGCCAGCTTCGAGCAGGATCCCGGCATGATCGCGGTAGATCGAGCCGCGCTCGCTCTGGCGATACGGCCCGAACGGTCCACCGACGTCGGGACCCTCGTCCCACGACAGGCCGACCCACCGGAGCGCGTCGAAGATCATCTGCTCGGAATCGGCGCGGGAACGCGCCTGATCGGTGTCCTCGATCCGCAGCACGAACGTGCCGCCCTGCTGGTGTGCGAACACGTAGTTGAACAGCGCTATATATGCGGTGCCAACGTGCGGATCTCCCGTCGGAGAAGGTGCAATCCGCACGCGCACGGGCCGACCGGCAGTGGCCATGGTGCGACCTTGTAACATGGCGTGGTAGCTTCAGGAAGATGCGCACCGTCGTGACGCTCGTGATGCTTGTCGTGCCGGCGATCGCGAGCGCCACACCGACGTCGATCGAAGGCCTGGTCACGGACGCGCGGTCGCGCTGGACCTCCGACGGGTCGCGCATCGTCACCGAGGCGACCGTCCGCACGCCCGATGGTGACGTCGTGGCGAGCCAGCTCGGAGGAACCGTCGACGGGCTGTCGATGCGCACGTTTCCGGGCCCCGAGATCATGGTGCCGGGCATGCGCGTCGCCCTGGTCGTCCACGAAGGGCTCGACCTCGCGCAGCGCACGCACGTGGTGGTGGATCACGCCCGCGTCCTCGCGTTTCCGCCGGGCTTCGTGCGGACAGGACCGACTCGAGCCGGGAAATTTCTGTTCTGGGAGTCGAGCTGCGTCCTGGTGACCGTCGACGCCGCCGGGACCGGCGAGGTCGTCGGCGACAACGAATTCGAGGCCGTCGATGCCGTGCTCGCGGAGTGGAACTCCAGCACCGAGGGGTGCTCGTACATGAACATCGTGCAGACCGAACCCGTGGCGAGCGAGGTCGGGCGCGACAACCGCAACCTGATCAAGTTCCGCGACCAGTCGTGGTGCCGCCCGGCGGTCGGCGACGATCCGCCGCGCTGCCATTCGCCCACCGCGGCTGGCCTCACGACCGCGATCTTCGTCGATGATGCGGATAGCGGGCGTGACGGAGCGATCGTCGACGCCGACATCGAGCTCAACGGCGTGGATTTCGCGCTCAGCCACCAGGGGCAGACGACCGGCACCGCGTCGTGTCAGTCGGAGATCCGCAACACGCTGACGCACGAGATCGGCCACCTCCTGGGGCTCGAGCACCCGTGTCGCACCGCCGCGGATCCACCCCGGATCGACGGCGCCGGCAATCCGGTCCCGCAGTGTAGCCAGACCACGGACCCGTCGATCGTCGAGGCGACGATGTACAACTTTCAGGACTGCGGTGAGACGAAGAAGCAGAGCCTGACGACCGACGATAGCGCCGCGATCTGCGCCGTCTATCCGAAGAGCGATGACCCCGGGCAATGCAACCCGGTTGGCGAGGACACCGGGTGTTGCAGCGCGTCGGACGGACTTCCTCCGTCGGGATTGCTGCTGGCGGGGATGACGGCCTTCCTGATGACGCGACGACGGAAAAAGTCGCTCCTCGCGTAGGCGCGAGTATCCTTGCTCGATGAGCGCCGTCTGCCCAGCGTGCGGCGTGGCCATCGTTCCGGGATACGTGAAGTGTCCGAAGTGCCACGCGGCGTTGCCGTATGGCACCGGTCGTCGAGCAGCACCGACCTCGATCGGTTCCGGCGGGACTGCGGTGAAGGAGACCCGATTTCCACTCGGCGCGGTGATCGCCGCCGTGGCGGTCGCGCTCGTGATCGTGGTGGTCTTCGGGCTGCGGGGCGGTAGCGACGATGAACCCGAGCCGGACGTGGTCCCCATACAGCCCGCACAAGCGACCGCGCCCGCCCCGGTGCAGGGGCAGGCGCAACCCAGCGCGATCGAAGCCGTCCCAGCGGCGCAGCCCGCCACGAATCCGTCGGCGGCGGTCGCCGATCTCGAGCGCGCGTTGAGGCAGCGACGGCTGTGGTCGACGGTCGAGGTCGAAGGTGCGCGGATCGACGTGCGATCGGCGGCGTGTGGCGACTCCGAGATGACACGCGTGATCGATGGAGCGGTCGCGTCGCTGCGTGGCGTCGGCTTGACCCGCCTGCGCTGCCTGGCGCAGAGTGGCGCCGTTGTCCTCGAACGAGACCTCTGATCCCCCGGAGCCAAAGCGCCATCGCTTGATCCTGCCGCTCGGCATGCGCGTGCTCGTGCAGGTGATCCGGATCGACGAGCGTACCGACGCCGGGCTGTACCTGCCGATCGGCGCGAAGGAAGCGCAAGACGAAGCGAGCTACGGCAAGGTGATCGAGGTCGCGCGAGATCGACCGACGTCCGATGACGTCACCGAGAACGTCTCGGGTGTGCCGCACAACGCGTTCGTGCTGTTCCGCAAGGAGGCCGGCGTGCGCGTCCCGTGGGACGAACGGCTACGGCTCATCGACGTGAAGGACATCCTCGCCACCGTCGAGGAAGTCATGTCCGACGAAGCGCACTAGCTCTCGGCCTGCTGCGCCGGGCACTTCACGAGCGGCGTGATCGGCGCGAAGTCGAACGCGGTCAGGTCGAGCGCATCGTAGGCAGCGAGCCCCGTGCTCAGGTTCGACCGGATCTCCGCAAACGTCTGCCCGAGCTTGTTCGTCGCGGTGCCAGTGGACTGCGCGACGCACGCGAACTTCTGCGTCGAGCACACGTCCAGCGTCTCGCAACCGGCGATGCGGCGGTGGCCCCGCTCGCTGCGCCGAGCCCCATACATCGCCAGCCCGCCGATCATCACCGAAGTAGATGAAGATCGCAAACGCCAGACCGAGGCTGATCCAGAACGCGGAGTTCTCGGAGTGAGATCGATGCCGTTGCTCGCTCGGCCGCGCGGTGTTCGTCACGCGAGTGGTGTTGACCGTCGTGTACACTCGTGGTGTGCGAAGTGCGTTCGTGCTGGTGGCGCTGTGCGGATGCGACCTCGTGTTCAAGCTGACGCCCCCGAACGATGCCATCATAGTCGACAGCCCGGCCGACACGCCGGCGGCTGTATGCCCGACACCGGGCCCGCCCGAGTTCGGCGGGCCGGCATCCCTGATCTCCGGAGACAACTGCATCGACTACACGGTGAGCACCACGGCCGGCACTGCGGTCGCGATCTGCGGCGGCAAGCTGCTCGAAGGTCAGATCGACTCGTCGAGCCTGACGCAGATCGCGGTCTCGCCGATCGAGCCACAGATCTTTCTCGAAGACCCCAGCCTGTCACCGGATGGCGACGAGTTGTGGGTCACCGCGCGCACCGGTGTTGGTACATCGACGATCCGCATGTACCGCCGCGCCGGGATGACCTGGGAGCTCGAGCCGAACGCCGCGACCGGGCTCCCGGCGATCACGACCCCGACCGACGAGTTGAACACGAGCCCGCCGACCCGCGGACCGAACCGGACGGTCATGGTCCATACCCGGATCAACGACGAGTCCACGTTCACCGAGTACGCCTTTGACGGCGCGACGTGGAACGCGCTTCCGCAGGGGAGCTACGCCGTCGGCGACTTCGGTGTCACGAGCATGAAGCAGCCGAGCCTCACCGAGGACGGCCTGCGTTTCGTGTTCATCGCCAACAATGCAGTGCACTACGCCGAGCGCTCTGATCGAGCCGGTCGGTTCCCCAGCGGCTCGTCGGTGATCGCGACCCGGTTGGGCGACAAGGCGCTGCATCCGTACCTGACCGTCGATTGCGCGCGGCTCTACGTCGTCGGGGTCTTGATCATCAACTACGTCCCACAGGGCTGACCGAAGAGCGGATTCGTACGACGCTGTCTGGTACCCCGATCGGCCAAGTTGGCGCCCTCTCGACGCCACGCGGCCACCGCGACTTGGTCAGCGCGGCTGGTCAGGCCGAGGCGATCCGCATCGACTCGTCGATCACGCGGGCTGATGGCAAGCTGCGAGCATGAACGCGTTGTGGACCCGGCCGAAGTCGAAGTTCACGACGTATCTGGTCGCGCTCCTGGCGGTAGCCACCGCGTTCGGGCTCAGGGTGCTGCTTCATCCGCTGACGGGAACCGGCGCTCCCTGGGTGGTCTTCTTCACCGCGGTGGTCATCGCTTCCCTCTTCGGGGGACGGGGGCCCGGGATCTTCGCCACCTTGCTGAGCGCATTGCTCGCGGTCAATTTTTTCGTGTTGCCCGACCACCACACTCCGTGGGAGGCGGTCACGCAGGCGGTGTTGTTCACGCTCGACGGCGCGATCCTGATCTACCTGACCTGGCTCCTCTCGAGAGGGCGACTGCAGGCCGAAGCCTCCTCGACGGCGTCCGCGCGGAGCGAGGAACGGCTGCGCCTGGCCAACGAGGCTGCGCAGCTCGGATCGTACGACTTCGATGTGAGGACTGGAGTCACGGTCGCCTCGCCGGAGCTCTACACGGTGCTCGGGCTCGAACAGGGTGCTTCGATGCGCGAGCACGGGATGCGCGTCGTCCACCCCGACGATCGGGCGCCGATCTGGGCCGCGTACCAGCGCTCGCTCGATCCGAAAGGCGATGGCAACCTGCGGCTCGAGAGCAGGATCGTGCGCCCCGACGGCATCACCCGCTGGCTCTCGTTGACGGGACGCACCTACTTCGAAGACCTGCCGACGGGCCGGATCCCGGTGCGTCAGGTCGGTATGGCAGTGGATATCACCGAGCGCAGGCAGGCCGAGGCCGAGCTCCGCGAGCTGAATCGCAACAAGGACGAGTTCCTGGCGATGCTGTCGCACGAGCTACGCAACCCGCTCGCCGCGATCCGCAGCGGCGTCGACGTGCTCGACCGCGCCCCCGCCGGTGGCCAGGCGGCGAAGCGTGCGCACGGGGTCATCGACCGCCAGGTCGAGCAGCTCACGCGTCTCGTCGATGCTCTCCTCGACGTCACGCGCATTTCCCGCGGCAAGCTCGAGCTCCAACGAGCCCGCATCGAGCTCGGCGATCTGGTGCGGCGCACGGTCGACGACCAGCATGCGCTCGTGGAAGCGCGCGGGATCGAGCTCGAGCTCCACGCACCATCAGAACCGCTGTGGCTCGACGGTGACGCCACTCGCCTCGGCCAGGTCATCGGAAATCTCCTGAGCAACGCCGCCAAGTTCACGCCCCACGGCGGGCGCATCGAGGTCTCGCTCGGGCGCGAACAGGGCGAGGTCGTGCTGCGCGTGCGAGACACCGGTGCGGGCATCCCCGCAGGGGAGCTCCCACGCGTGTTCGAGCCGTTCGTGCAGCTCGGCACCACGATCAGTCGCGCCAATGGCGGGCTCGGGCTGGGCCTGGCACTGGTCAAGGGCACTGTCGAGCTCCACGGTGGCTCGATCACCGCCGCCAGCGCCGGACCCGATCAGGGTTCGGAGTTCACGATCCGGCTGCCACTCGAAAGTCCACCCGAGGTGATTGTGGACGCCGCCGCACCCGAACCGTCACACCGCCGGCGAGTGCTCGTGATCGAGGACACTCGCGACGTCGCGGAGGCGTTGCAGGACGTGTTGCAGCTGATGGGCCACGATGTGCGGGTCGCGTTCGACGGGCCCTCGGGGATCGCGGCAGCGGTGGAGTTCCAGCCCGACGTGGTCCTGTGTGATATCGGGTTGCCCGGAATGGACGGCTACGAGGTGGCGCGCCGGCTGCGTGCCGACCACGTGTCGAGCGGAGCCTTGCTGGTAGCGCTGAGTGGCTACGGACAACCCGAGGATCGCAAGCGTGCCGCCGACGCGGGCTTTGCCCGGCACGTGGTCAAGCCGCCGACCATCGAAGTCTTGCGGAGCGCGCTCGCCGAAGCCGTGTGAACGTCGACCGCGTTCGACGGATCACGTGCTCGCCGCTCGCGTCGGTTGCACGAGCTGAGCGGATCGATTGATCGCAACGGGAATCGTCTGCGCTGGCGTTTGCGTCTACGTTCGGCTCGATGTCCGCTCCACCGCGTCCGCAGATCCCACGCCTGTCAGAGCTGAACCTGGTCATCGAGACGGCGCACCTGCGCCTGCGACCGTTCGTGGAGTCCGATGTCGACGCGATCTGGCCGATCGTCTCGCAGCCGGAGTTTCCGAAGCTGATGACCTGGGCCGCGCACACCGACCGCGACGAGACCCTGGGATTCGTGCGAGGTCAGCTCGCGGCGATCGCCGGCAACACCGACCTCGCGTGGGCGATCGAGCACGAGGGCCGCGCCGTGGGTTGCGTCGCGCTCGTGGGGATCGTCTGGCAGGTGCGGGCGAGGCGACTCGATCGCGGCGAGCTCGGGTACTGGCTCGCACCGGCCTTGTGGAACAAGGGATTCATGACCGAGGCCGCAACCGCCGCGGTGCGCTACGGCTTCGACACGATCGGCCTGCACAAGATCACGACCCGCTGCCTGGCCGAGAATCACGGCTCGCGGCGGGTGATCGAGAAGGTCGGATTCCGCTTCCTCGGCCGGGCCGAAGACGACGTGTGGCGCGACGACCGGTGGTCGACGCACCTGCTCTACGAGCTGACTGCGCCCGAGTGGCCCGACGTGCACACCACGATGCGCGTCAATAGACCTCGCCCGACTTGATGCGCTCGATCATCGCCGAGAGCGCGGCGCGCGAAGGCTCGTCGAGGTCGATGATCTTCACGCCGAAGCCTGTGGGGAACGTGTCGCACTCGGCGCTGCCTTGCTCGACCACGCGCACGACGACGACCTTGCAGCTGACCTGCTGGTCGTAGTCATACAGCTCGAGCTGGAGCGTCGAACCGACCTTGAACGGATATGCGCGCGCGACCCGCGTGTAGAGGAACAGGCCGTGCTCGGACAAATCGCGCGTGCGAAATACCAGCTCCTGTCCGTCGGCACCGTGCACCTTCACGAAGGCGTCGACACGGACACGCTCGGCGGCGCGCTCCCGAACGTCCGTCATCCAACGACATTCCTCGATTGTCGGGCGGGGCACAAGGTACGTCGAGACTCTGTTGTGGGCGCCGTAGCGAAGCGGCGCCGATGTGGTAACTTGCGCGGCTAAGACACGCAGTTGCGTGACCGCCATGGACGTCCGCTGCGAGAAGTGCCAGACCGAGTACGAGCTCGATGAAGCACGGCTGAAGCCGGGCGGAGTGACGGTCAAGTGCACCAATTGCGGGCACATGTTCAAGATCCGCAAGCGGTCGAACACCAACGTCGGTGCGCCGGCCCCGACGGAACAGCGGCCGCCGACCGATCGGCCTCGGACCCAGTCCAAGCCGATGCCGCGAGCGGACTCGATGCTCGACGAGGCGCCGACGAGGCTGCTCGACGACGGGCCGACGACAGTCGAGCGTCAGTGGCTGATCCGGCTCGAGAACGGTGACCAGAAGAGCTGCCGCGAGCTGGCGACGCTCCAGCAGTGGATCGTCGCGTGCGTGGTCACGCGCGAGTCGCTGATCTCGCGAACGGGCAAGACGTGGAAGCGACTCGGCGACATCGCGGAGCTCGCGCAGTACTTCAACGTCGCCGACGAGGCGCGGACGACGCGCGACGAACGCCGCGCGAGCCCGACCGGGCCGAACAGGCCGGCTCCCAAGGACGAGACGGCGCGTGGCACGATGCTGGGCCTCGGCTCGGCCGGGACCGGCGGGCCGACCGCAGCCGGCGGGACGATCATTCCCGACGACGACGAGGGTCGCACGACGGGGAACTTCGCTTCCACGCCGCAACGCCGGCCGGCGACGGGGCCGCCGCCGCTGCCCGGCAAGGCTCCGTTCCCGACGAAGACGCCGCCGATGGGGTCGAACGCGAGCTCGACCGGGCCGGTCACGCCGGGGCCGACCGCCGCTCCAGCACCGACGAGGCGCCCGCTGACCACGCCACCGCCACCACCTCCGAAAAAGTCGGGCTCGCAGTCGGCGCCGCTGCCGGTGGCTCCCGAGGCATCGCAGAACCAGGGACCGAACGTGCGTGGGCCTTCGGTGCCGCCACCGACGGGCAATCGTGCGACCGCGATGTGGGCGACCGACGGTGCCGATCGGGTCCAGGCTGCTGGCGTCGCGCCATCGGGGCCGTTCATCGGCAAGCTCTCGGCGATTCCCGACGAGCCCGCGTTCGCCGGCCGGGTCCGGAATGGGCCGTCGGACGAGGCGTCGTTCGATACCGGCCGGGTTCGCACGCTCGACGAGGACGATGACGATCTGCTGCCGAAGCGGCGCGGGTCGAGCGCCGGGATCATGATCCTGTTCATGGTGCTGCTCGTCGGCGGTGGCGCCGCGGCGCTCGTGTACTTCTTCGTGATCAAGAAGCCCGAGACCTCTGCGGCAGTCCGTGCCGACGCGGCCCAGGTCGCGCAGGTGCCGGACGCGGCGCTGCTCGTCACGCCGGTGATCGATGCGGCCGAGGCACCGACGGTCTCGGCGATCGAGCTCGCACGCGGCGAGCTCGCCACCGACAACGAGGTGCGCCTCAAGGCGGCGATCGAATCCCTCGCCGGCAAGGACGAGCCGGCGGCCCACGCGGTCCGCGCGCACCTCGGCGTCGCGATCGCACAGGCGCTGCTCGATCGCGCGGGCCTCGTCCGTGACAAGGGCGAGGCCGACAAGCTGCGCAAGGAATCGAAGACGATCGTCATCGAGGCGGCGACCGCCGCGCAGAAGGCCTACAAGGCGGCCGGTGACGACGCCGCGGCGAACCTCGCCCTGGCCGCCGTGCTTCGACTGCAGGGCAAGCCGGCGCGTGACGTCAAGCGCTACCTCGACACCGCGAAGGCCAAGGGTGGCGAGTGGATGCGAGATGTCGCGCTCGCCGAGGCGCTGTTGCTCGCGCGTGACCTCAAGCTCGACGAAGCGAAGGTCGCGTTCGCCGCGATCGATCAGGGCGAAGGCAAGCTCGAGACCTCGAACGACGTCCGCGCGCGCTATCACCTGGCGCTGATCGCGCTCGCACAGGGCCGCGCCGCCGAGGCCAAGCCGCTCGTCGACCAGGTGCTCGCCGCGCAGGCAGAGCATGCAGGTGCGCTCGCGCTGTCGGCGAAGCTCGAGACCCTGGTCGCGAAGACCGATCCGTTGCCACCGGAAGACCCGGGTCGCGGCTCCGGATCGGCCACGAAGCCTCCGCCCGATCGCCCTCCCCCGGACGTCGGGCTCGGAGGCGGCGACTACGACAGCTTCCTCAAGCGCGCGAACGCGATCGCCGACACGAACTGCACGAAGGCAATCGAGCTCTACTTGAAGGCGCTCGAGCAGAAGCCGAACGGCGTCGAGGCGCTGACCGGCCTGGGCTACTGCCACCTCGACGCGAAGAACTTCGCGAGCGCGCACTCGCGATTTCGCACGGCGCTCGCGACCTCGTCGAAATACGAGCCCGCACTCGCCGGGATCGCAGAGGCGTATCAGCAGCAGGGCCGAAAGGAAGACGCGATCAGCGCCTGGAGGCGATACCTCGAGGCGTATCCCGGATCGAAGAGGGCGGTGAACGCGCTCGAGCGACTCGGCGTGACGGACGCGCCGAACAACGGCAGCGCCGCGCCGCCGGCGGGATCGGGCTCGGCTCCACCGCCGACGCCGCCCCCGACGCCACCGCCCGCTCCCGAAGGCGCCGGTTCCGGCTCTGGTTGACGTGCTATCTACGTGGGCATGTGGCGTGCCCGTAGAGCTAGCTTCGTCTGTGTTTCGGCGCTGATCGCCGCATGCGGTAGTCATCCGTCGAAGCTCGACGGTGAGGTCGAGGCTACCGGCGCGAGCGCGCCCGATCCGTGGGCGACGCGGACCGACGCGAAGACTGGTGGTGATAGCGGCGAGAAGCTCGGCGGATTCGGAGGGTTCGATCTGCAGGGCATGCTCGAGAAGGTCACCGAGAGCATGAAGAAGCCCGGGCCATACGAGGCCCCGGAGAAGTCGAGCGACTACGACGAGGACAAGCCGCATTTCGGGGTGATGGAGGTCGGCGGCGACATCATCGAGCGCCAGACGTATTCGTTCTCGCTGTTCGGTGGCAGCGGGCGCGGCACCGAGCTGCGCAAGATGATCGATCGACTCCGCGAGCTCGCGAAGGACGACAAGATCAGCGGCCTGTTGCTCCGCGTGACGGGGTTCGACATCAGCCTGCCCGACGTGCTCGAGCTACGCGCCGCGATGCACGATTTCCGTGCCGCGAACAAGCCACTCGTGTGCCACACCGAGGATGCCACGAACGCGACCTACCTCGTGCTCTCTGCTTGCGACCGGATCGGAATCGCGCCGCTCGGTCAGATCGCGGTGACCGGGCCGGCCGCGATGCCGATCCACGTCAAGGGACTGCTCGACAAGCTCGGCGTGCAGGCCGACTTCCTTCACGTCGGTGCGTACAAGGGAGCGGCCGAGCCGCTGACGCGCGAGGCCCCCTCGCCGGAGATGCAGGAGACGCTCGGCGCGATCCTGGATCGCCACTACCTGACGATGGTCGAAGTGATCGCGAGCGAGCGCAAGATCGAGGTCGCGACCGTCAAGACGTTGATCGACAACGCGCTGTACGCCTCCGACCACGCGAAGGCAGTGAAGCTCGTCGACGAAGTGGGCTCGTTCGAGACGTTTCGCGCTCAGGTCGTCAAGGGCCCGTGGACGAAGCTCGAGCTCGACGAGGACGCGCCCGAAGGCGACAAGCTCGGTGCGTTGCTCAAGATCATGCGCTTCCTCGGCGCGGCGGGTCCGGAGAAGCCGACCGGTGACCACGTCGCGGTCGTGTACGCGCTCGGCAACATCGTCGACGGCGATGGCGACGGCGTGCTCGGTGCACGGCAAGAGATCGCATCGCGCACGATGGTCGCGGCGCTGCGCGCGTTCGCGGCGGATGACTCCGTGAAGGCGGTCGTGCTGCGAATCGATTCCGGCGGCGGCAGCGCGCAGGCATCGGAGCTGATCTGGCAGGCGGTGCGAGACCTCAAGCAGAAGAAGCCCGTGATCGTCTCGATGAGCGATGTCGCGGCGAGCGGCGGTTACTACATCGCGGCCGGTGCGACGAAGATCTACGCGCTCGAGAACACGCTGACCGGGTCGATCGGCGTGGTCGGCGGCAAGATCGCACCGGGTGGCGCGCTCGCGAAGCTCGGCGTCAACACGTACCCGATGGGCCGCGGCAAGCGCGCCACGATCATGGCGAGCCTGTCACCGTGGAATGACGAGGAGAAGGCGATCATCCAGCGCTCGATGGAGGAGGTCTACACGGTGTTCGTCGGCCGCGTCGCCGAGGGGCGCAAGCAGCCGCTCGACAAGATCAAGCAGCTCGCGCAGGGCCGCGTGTGGACCGGATCGAAAGCGAAGGAGCTCGGGCTCGTCGATGCGATCGGCGGCCTCGATGCCGCGCTCGCCGACGCACGCACGCTCGGCAAGGTCGACGCGACCACCGACCTCGAGGTCTACCCGCCGATGCCGACACTGCGCAATTTCCTGCAGAGCTGGGGTGGCGTGCAGGCCGCGGTCGGCGTCCGTGGCGAGCTCGCGGCGATCGATGCGGTGAGCCCGCAGCTCGCCGATGCCACCGAGCGCCTGATCTCGCTCGTGCTGTCGTTCCGCACCACGCGGATCCAGGCGATCGCCGTGCTCCCGGTGGTGCGATGACCAAAGTCTCATTGAAGCGGCTGCTGCTCGTCGCGCTCGTCGCGTGTGGCAACGGCGCGTCCACGCCGGCGTCCCCTGCCCCCGATCCCGCGCCTGCACCCGCAACGCCCGTCGCCACGGAGGGCCGCGTCGTCACCGAGACGTTTCTCAGCGAGGCGCTCGGAGTCGAGAAGGACGTCCGCGTGTACCTCCCGGCCGGCTACGACCCGGCGGGTTCGAAGCGCTGGCCGGTCTTCTACTACCTGAACGGCCTCGGTGGAGACGAGACCAACTGGGTCGAGCTAGGAAAGCTCGACCAGACCGCCGACCAGCTCGGCCTCGCCGCGATCGTGGTGATGCCCGACGGTGACAACCACTTCTATCTCGATAGCTCGCTGGCGGTGGACTACGACGCGTGCATCAAGGAGGGCGCCGGCCTCTTCATCGCCAAGCAGCCGCGGAAGAAGACGTGCGTCAAGGCGGCGAAGTACGAGACGTACATCACGCGCGATCTCGTCGGCTGGGTTGATCGCACGTACAAGACGATCGCGACGCGCACCGGTCGTGGCATCGCCGGGCTCTCGATGGGCGGCTACGGCGCGCTCATGCTGTCGATGCGCAATCCCGAGCTCTACGCCGCGGCTGCGAGCCACTCCGGCGTCGACGCCCTGCTCTACTCGGGGCCGTTCCCGTACGAGAAAGGCAAGGTCACGCTGATCAACCATCCGAAGGAGTGGGGCGCCGGGATCGGCGACTTCGGGACCTGGATCCGCGGACTCTACGGCGCCGACATCTCGACGTGGCGCACGCACGATCCGGCGGTGCTCGTCGACAAGCTCGCGCCCGGAAAGCTGAAGCTGTACCTCGACTGCGGGACCGAGGACGTGTTCATGCTGCACAACGGGATGCAGTACCTGCACGACCTGCTCCTCGAGCGAAAGCTCGAGCACGACTACTACATCGGGCCCGGTGGTCACGACTTCGCGTTCTGGACCGCTCGGCTCCCGAAGAGCCTCGCGTTCCTCGCACGCAGTGTCGACGCCGCGAAGTAGCGCTCGGAGCAGCCACCGGCCACCGCAGCAGCCACCTCGGTCGTGCGCTGGAACGACTTGGCGCACCGGGGTGAGGGCACGGTGCGTGCACCAAGCGCACCGATGCGCTGGAAAGCACTGCTGCTTGTCGTGTGCACTGCCTGCAGCACCGCGACCTCGAGCAATGCACCGGATGCGGCCGTCGACGCTACGGTGGACGCCTTCGGCCAGCGCTGTGAAGGCGCGTGCCGCACGACGATCGTGACCGCTGCGATGGTCGCCACGCGCTCGTTCGACCGCGCGATCTATGGCGTGACCGCGAGGGCCTCCGGCGCCGGGCTCCACGTCGAGGCTCATCGTGGAGGAGGAACCGGCTGCCCGACGTCGACCTCACCGACGCCGGACTACACGCTCGTACTCGGCAATGTTCCGGTCCCGATGTCGACGGCGCCGGTGACGTCGCCCGCGAACCTCCTCGACTTCGTCGGCGATCTACTCGGTGGCCCGCTCGGCGCCGCGGCGACCACGGTCACCGTCACGCCGCTCGCGGCAGACGTCTGCACCACGTGCGTCGGGCTGCCGGCTCCGGGTGACCCGGACGGCTTCGTGGCGCTCGGCCTCTCGCTGACGTTCGCGGCCGGCACGGTCACCGGGCACCTGTTCGCGACTCACTGCGACTCCCTCGATTCGCAGGAGTAACGAGATCAACGCTTGAGCGCGAGGCGGACGCCGATCACGTACGTGAGGCACGCACCGGCGATCGTCCCCGCGAACCCGATGCTCAGCTCGTTCACGCCGCCGAACCCGGCACCCGGCAACACGAAGCCGTAGCCGATCACGAGCGACGGCACGACGAAGCCGATCAGCGGCCAGACGAGGCGCACTTACGAGGTCATCCCGATCGTGGCCGCGAGCGCTCGGACGGCGGCGCGTGCCCGCTCGATGTGCTCGGCCGCCTGGCTCACCGCGCTCGAGACGGCGATGACCGAGTCCGACTGCTCCATGATCGCGGTCTCGTCGCTCGCAGCCCGCATGTTCGCGCGCAGTGAATCGATCGATTCCTCGAGCGCGCTGACGTGTTCGGCGAGCACGATCGGCAGCTGCGAGCCGGTCCGCGTCGCGTCCGCGTCCCCATCGTCGCCCGCGGCCTCGATCGCTTCGCGCAGGCGTTGCTCGGTCTCGGCGAGCTGCTGGCGAAGCTGCGAGCTCTCGCGCTCGAGCTGGACGGCCTTCTGATCGAGCTGGACGTTTCGATGCTCGAGCTGCACGGCCTTCTTCTCGAGCTCGGTGGTCCGCGCGATCATCTGCTCGATCCGCGCGACATCGAGCGCTGCGGTGGCTTCGGGATCGACTTGTGGCGGCGGGGTATGGCGGCGATCTTTCGATCTGGGAGGAAGGGCGTGGCGATTGGTGGTGTCGTTGTCGTCGTCACGCACGGCCTTCAGATCGGCGGCCAGGCGATCGCGCTCGAGCGTCATCTGGGTCAGCTTCGCGCGCCCCTCGCGGATCTCGCGCTGGAGCTGCGCGATCTCGCGCTCGGTCTCCGCGGCGAACGACCGCACGTTGTCGGCGGTCGCGACCTCGCGCTCGAGGGCGGCGATCCGGGTCTGCGACTCGAGGAGCTGCTGCTGGAGCCCCTCCGCTGCGCGGCGATCGGCTTCCGTGCCGGCGCGACCCGTGCTCTCCGCCTGCTTTGCTCGATGCTCGAGCTCGGCGATTCGCGAGGCGAGCTCGTCGTTGTTGTCCTCGGCGACCTGGGCGCGCTGCTCGGCGTCGACGAGCTGCGCCTCGGCCTCGCGCACCCGGGTCTCGGCGGACGTGATGCGGTCGGCGACGACGGCCTCGGACTGTTCGACCGACCGGTTCTTGGTCAGCGCCTCGCGCTCCATCCAGGCGAGCTTCGAGATCGCCTCGTCGAGCTGGCGTTGCAGCGCACCCGCGCGACCGATCGCGAGGTCCCCGGCATCGACGCGCGCGGTGAGCGTGTCGATCTTGCGCTCGGCTTCGCCCGCCCGGGCGAGCGCGTCGTCGAGCCGATCCTGCTCGCCGGTCGCCGAGCTGGAGCGCTCGTCGGCGACCCGCACCAGCTCTCCGATCTCCGCCTGGGCACCGCGCAACGCGACCTCTGCCGAGAGCCGCGCTTGCTCGGTCGCGCGCAGGTGGGTCTCGAGCTCCGTGGCGCGTGTACGTAATTGCTCGGCGAGCTTCTCGACCTTGCCGATGGCGACCTTCGCCTCCGCGACCTGCATCTTGAGCGCCTTGATCTCCGCGCGTGCGTCGGAGAGCGAAGCCTGCTGAGCCGTCTCGGAGACCGCCATCCCGCTCTCGAGATCGAGCACGCGATCCTGCAGCGTCTCGATCTGGACCTCTTGCTCGAGCGCCTTCTTCTCGGCGGCTTCGGCGCGCTCCGACGCGGCGGGCAGCTGGGTCCGCGCGTCCGCGAGCTCGCGCTCGAGTTGCGTCTTGCGATCCACCATCGCCAGCGAGGTCGAGCGTTCTGCGGCGAGCTCGCGCTGCACCGACTCGAGCTTGGTGCCGAGCTCCTTCTGCGCGGTCTCGAGCTGGCCACCGAGCTCCTGCTGCAGGGCCGCGAGCTTGGCTTCGAGCTCGCTCTGGACTTGCGTCGCCTTGGCTTCGGCTTCGGTGATCCGGCGCTGCGAGTCGCCGATCGACGCCGCGACGTCCGCGCTGACGGCCTCGGCCTGGTCCGCGCGGCGATGCGCGTTGTCGAGCTCGCGGCCGACCGTGCGGGCACGCGTGTCGGCCTCCGCTGCGCGGCGCAGTGCCTCGGCGACGTCCTTGGCCATCGCCTTCGCCATCGTGTCGGCCGCGCTCGCGCGCTTCTCCGCATCCTCGGCGCGGCGCTCGGCCTCGGTGACGCGCTTCTCCGCCGCGGTGGCGCGCTCGATGGCATCCTGCTTCGCCTTCGCCGCTGCGGCGATCGCGGCGTCCGCCTTCGAGAGCTGGTCGACCTTCGCCTGCAAGGCCGCGAGGTTCGTGTCCGCCTCGGCCAGCTTCGCGACCGCGGCCGCGACCTCGGCCTTCGCGGTTGCGGCGCGGGTCTCGGCTTCGCCTGCGAGCTCCTGGGCCGCGGCGACCGCCTTCTCGAGCTCGATGAGCCGATCGCGGCGCGTCTCGAACTGCCCCGTCATCTCGGCGAGCTCGACGGCGAGCTTGGCCGCGCGGGCCTCGGACGCCTGCAGCGGAGCATCGCCCGCGCCGGCACGCGTCTCGAGGGCGGCGATCCGTTCGCGAGCCTTCGCGAGCTCTTCGTCCGCACCCTTCACGCGCACGTCGGCGTCGGCGACCTTCTGCTCGAGGTGCGCCGCGCGGGCCTCCGCCTTCGCGGCCTGCGCGTTCGCGTGCGACAGGTTGCGCTCGGCGCCCTGCGCGCGGATCTGCGCGGCCGCGAGATCCTTGTCGGCCTTCTCCGCGCGGCCCGTGACCACGGCGTTGAGCTCGGTCAGCTCGCGCACGCGCATGTCGGGGACCGTCGCGCCGGCCTTGGCCTCGGTCAGCTCGCGCTGCATCGTCGTCATGACGAGGTCGGCCTCGGCGAGCCGCTCCGCGACCGCTATGCCGGCGGCGGTGTCCGCCATCATCTTCGCCTCGCGCGTCTTCGCGAGCTCGAGCCTCACGATCTCGAGGTCGGCCTGGCTCGCGCGCCGGAGCAGATCGATCTCCTCGCGCAACGTCTGCGACTCGCGCATCGCCTCGCCTGCCGCGTGCTCGGCGATCGATCGCGCGGCCTGCGCCTCGTCGATCGAGCCCTTGAGCATCGCGACCGTCTTCTCGATCTCGGGATTCGGCGACCACTCCGCGCGCTGCGAGCTCTCGAGCTCGAGGACCGAGAGCCGCGCACGGGACGCGGCGAGCTCGTCGCGCAGCCGTACGATGTCTGCGCCTTCGTCGCTCGCGCCGGCAGCGGCTCTGCGCAGCACCTCCAGCTCGTCTTGCATCGCCGCGACCGCGCGCTCGGCCGCAGCGGCGCGTGCATCGGCCTCGTCGCGTTGCCGGAACGCCTCGGGTGCCATCGCGGGTTGCGTGTCGCTCGGCCCCAACCCCGAGCCGTCACGCAGCGTGGTCGTCGGCGGATGCGCCATCTGCTGGTGGAGCTCGTTGACCCGGCGCGCGAACGCATCGCGCTCCTCTTCGACGGCCGCGCGCGCCTTGCGCTCGAGGTCCAGCCACGAGGCGAGCGTACCGTGCAGGCCCATCGGCGGCGGCATCGTGCCGCTGACGGGCAGGAGCCGGATCACCAGGCTTCCGACGAGGATGATCTCGCCGGTCGGTACCGGCGCGCGCTGCACCTTGTTCGGCCCGACGTAGATCCCGTTCGAGCTGCCCAGATCCTCGACCCACAGCGCACCCTCATCGACGAAGAACCGCGCGTGAACTCGCGACACGCGCGGGTCGTCACTCCGGATCGCGCACTCGCTCGCGCGACCTACCATCACCGGCTCGGCTCCAAGCGCGAACGACCGGTCGACGCCGTCTGCGTCCGAATAGACGAGGGTCGCCATTCCCTGACGACAAACCTATCACGTACGCGGTGTTATCAATGAAACCCGGCCGTCCTGACGGTCTGGATCAGGGCAACTTCTCGTCCAGCACGCGCTTCGTCTGGGCCGCGCGGTAGGCATCGAGCTTGTCGGCGACCGCCGGATCGTGCAGCGCGATGATCGCCGCAGCCAGGAGCCCCGCGTTGGCCGCGCCGGCGTCGCCGATCGCGAGCGTGCCGACCGGGATCCCACGCGGCATCTGCACGATCGAGAGCAGCGAATCGAGCCCGTTGAGCGCCCCGCCCTGGATCGGCACGCCGAGCACGGGCAAGCGCGTCTTGGCCGCGGTCACTCCGGCCAGGTGCGCGGCCGCGCCGGCGCCAGCGATGATCACCCAGAGGCCACGACCCTCGGCGTTCTCGACGTACTCCGAGTGCTGGTCGGGTGTGCGGTGCGCCGAGAGGATCTTGCTCTCGTGGCCGACGCCGAGCTCGGAGAGCACGTCGGCCGCGTGCTTCATCGTCGCCCAGTCTTTTCCGGAGCCCATGATGATGCCGACGCGTACGGGTGTGGTCATGACATCCTTCGGGCCAGCGGCTCGACGCAACCGATCGCCGACAGCTTCGCCCAGGCCTGCAGCCGGAGGCAACGCGGCGATCACGACATCAACGCCTGCCGCGTCGAGCTCGCGAAGCGCGGCATACAGCTCGCGGGCCATCCCCTCGACGTCATCGGGGAGTGCGTGGGCGATCACGCCGGGGCTGCTCCAGGCGGCGATCGCGGAGCGCCCGGCGAGCACGGCAACCCGGCCCCGCGCCCCGGCGATCGCCGCCGGCACCTCGTGCGGTTCGACCGCGAGCACCTGGGCGCGCGGCGCGTAGTGACTCGTGAGGGTCCCGGGGGCGGCCGGCGCGTCGACATCGGCCTCCTCGAGGGGGCCCGCGATCGCCTCGATCGCGGCACGCGACAACCCGCCGGGCCGCAGCAGCACCGGGCGCCCTCGCGACAGGTCGACGATCGTCGACTCGACCCCGACGGCACATGCGCCACCGTCGAGCACGTAGTCGACCGCATCGCCGAGATCCGCGATCACGTGATCCGCGGTCGTCGGGCTCACCGCGCCGAACCGGTTCGCGCTCGGTGCCGCGATCCCGCCACCGAAGGCACGCAGCAGCGCCTGCGCGAGCGGATGGGCCGGCACGCGAAGCCCGACGGTGTCCGCCCCCCCCGTCGTCGCCGAGGCGACCCGCGGCCCCTTGCGCAGGATCAGCGTCAACGGCCCGGGCCATGCCGCCGCCGCGAGCCGGCGCGCGACCTCGGGAACGTCGACGGCCCAATCGTCGAGCCGCGCCTCGGGTGCGAGGTGGACGATCAACGGGTGACCGTGGGGCCTCCCCTTCGCGGCGAACACGCGTGCCACCGCGGCCTCCGAAGCCGCGTCGGCGCCGAGCCCGTAGACGGTCTCGGTCGGAAAGGCGACGAGCCCGCCGGCCGAGAGCACGGCCGCCGCGCGGGCGATGTCGGTGCCGCGTTCCATGAGGTCCTGCTGGGAAAGTTGTGAAAGTGTAAAGCGTCCCTAGACGTGGGGGCGGGTCGCGACCAGGGAGGGTCGCTGGTTCGCGCGCACGCCGGTGAGCGCGGCGGCTCGCTCCGTCGGATAGGTCTGGCGAAAGTCCATCCAGTCGAGCGCGCACACGAGCGACAGCTCGGCGAGCCCGAAGCCCGCGCCGAACCCTCGACGATCGGAGGCGAGCTGGGTCGCGAGCCACGCAAGGATCGCGTCCGTGCGCTCGAACTGGCGCTTCTCGAACGCCGTCCCCTCCACGGCGACTCCATCGCGCTTCAGGTAGAAGACCTGGATCACCGAGTCGAGCGCGCTATCGATCGCGTTGACGAGGTTGTGCTCGTGCCACACATCGCGGGGCGGTGCGAGCTCGCCCCAGCCGCGGGTCGTGGTCAGCCAGTCGATGATCACGCGTGAATCGAACAGCGTCCGGCCGTCGACGACCGCGACCGGGACCTTGCGGATCGGCGACACCTCGCGGAGCGCGGCTTGTCCCGCCTCGGTCGCGGTGTCGATCATCTCGATCGGCTCGACGCGCCCGACCTCCTCCGCCACGACGCGGACCCGCCGCACGAAGGGCGAGGTCGTGGTGCCATAGAGCTTCATGCGGCCGAAGGTACTGCGTTAGGCTTCACCCGTGCAGGTGTTCCTGGTCCGACATGCCGCGGCCGTCGAAGAGACGCTGGAGCTCCGCGATCCGAACCGGCACCTGACGCCGAACGGGCGAGTCCAGGCGCGCGCGCTCGGCGATCGCATGCGATGGCACGATTGCTCGCCGACCCACATCTGGAGCAGCCCGCTCGTCCGAGCGCTCCAGACCGCCGAGCTCGTCGCGGCCGGCCTGCACTCCGACAACAGCGTCGAGGTCGTGCCGGCGCTCGCACCCGACGGCTCGGTGCGCGAGGTCGTCGCCGCGGTGCTGGCGCTCCCGGCGATTAGCGCCGTCATGCTCGTCGGGCACGAGCCATCGCTCTCGGCGATCGGCGCGCTGCTCGCGAACGACCCGGGCTTTCCGAGCCTCACCAAGGCGCAGTGCGCGCGGATCATCGACGGGATCGTGCGGTGGCGCTTCGCCTGGGATGCCGAGGCGCCGCAGATCGCCGTGCGCTAAACAACCTCGTGTTGGTCGGGCCAAGCTGCTTTACGTAAGCGACCGGCCAGGATCGTCGGTTCCAGTCTTGGCGAGAACGCGTTTCGGCAGTAACGCCACGGTCGCCACAAGACCGCCAGCAGAGTTCTCGAGGCGGCTGGTCGCTTTGGAAACGACTCTGTTGGCGTTCCTGATGGCTGTCGTATGGCGCCCCTGGCGTTAGTTCTGGGGCGTGGTCTTGCGCGGACGGCAAGAGGTCTGGCGGTTCCACCAAAAATCCACGTTAGCCTCGCGTCACTGACATACGCCGTTGCACGTCGTACCCGCCGGGCAGACGAGCA
>Ga0299915_10000116_pt1 | contig 60004 bp, 48 predicted proteins | sample RVTome_13_FD_200263 | JGI IMG/M metagenome (GOLD analysis project Ga0299915, IMG submission 200263) | Soil microbial communities from uranium-contaminated site in the Upper Colorado River Basin, Wyoming, United States - RVT92D227 (version 2) ...
AGATCGCCACCGAGATCTGGATCGATGAGTTGCGGGTGTCGGATGTGTACCGGGATCCAGGGATGGCAGGTCGGGCGTCCATGACCATCAATTTCGCTGACTTCGCCAACTTCACCGCGGACATCAATGCGCAGCAAGCCGAGTTCCATAATATCAACATTCGCGTACCCGGAGCCTACCCCTCCGATCAATTCAATCAGAGCTATTCGGGCTCGCTGCACCTGGATAAGCTGGTCAATCCTCGGTGGGGATTGAATGTCCCCTTGACCTTGAATTATTCCAAGAATGTCAGTACGCCGAAGTACTATCCGGGCAGCGATATCTTAGTGGACAGAGACAATCCTGAAGATAGCGTCATGACCATCGCTTCCGAACGAGGCGCGTCGCTGGATTTTTCCAAGACGACTCCGTCTGCTAATACCTTCGTTCGATATTCCATCGACAAGATTACCTTTGGCTACGGGATTACTCGGCGGAACAGTTCCAGCCCTACGTCGCTGTACAGCAATACTGACATCAATAGCGGAGACGTGGCGTATAACTGGAATGTGGAACAAGGAAGCGGGTTGGGAATTTTCTCGTTCCTGGAGAAGGTGCCCATTCTCAGCCGGATGTCGGAAAGCCGGCTGTACTACAGACCGACTCACATTAATCTGTCTTTGAATGGGAGCGAGAACGAGACGCACACTATGACCCGGACCGGCGTGTACAGCCGATCGTACAGCCTTTTGATCACCAGATCCGTGGGCACGGGAATCCGACCCTTCGAGAGCCTGAGCCTCGATGTGACTCGTGCCCACCGCTCCGATCTTAGCACCAGTGGAGTCTCCGGCTTACTGGAAGGCGATCTGGGGCGTGACAATAACATTAGTCAGACCATCAACTCGTCCTACAATCCCGAGTTCGTGTCATTCCTGACCACCGAGGCGTCCTATCGAACCACGTATGGATGGAATTGGGGAGTCAACTACGCGGAGAGCGGTCAAAGCGTTTCGAACCAGAATACGCTGACGGCGTCGGTGGAATTCAAGACTCAGGACGTGATCGGTCGCTGGGTGGGCGGTCCCAGACCGTCGCCATCCGGAGGCAGAGGTCAGCCGCCCTCACCGGCGCCTGGCGGAGAAGAGGAGGGTCCCGTTCCGCCCCAGTCTCCGCAGATGCAGCCTTTCGAAACGCCGAAGGAAACCGAGCCAATTCCTGAGACGCAGGCTCCGGAACCTGGCGGACCGGAACAACCGTTGCCGCCTTTGCGGCGCGAACCTGCCACTGTAAGCGGGACTCCCACAGCCCAGCCACCGGAGGAGCCCCAGAAACAAGAGCAGCCAGAGGGCGAACCTGCAGGCGAACCTGAGCAGCAAGGGGCGGCAGAGAAGCGCCCGCCACCGACACTGCTGGATGGTGTCAAATTCCTGGTGAGCCGTCTGGGGAACATCCGGTTCGACTACTCGCTGCAGAATAACCTGAGCCATCCCACTGTTTCGGGACAAGCGGACTGGGGGTATCAGCTTGGACTGAGCCGCAGCCCCGGTGTGCCCACCGTCCCCGGTTATACTGCCGTTCCGTCCGACGCGCGAACCGATGATTACAGTGTCTCCAGTGCGTTGAATCTCAGTCGAAACATCCGGCTGAATCTGGACTACGATTTCCGCAAGTCAGCCAATTTCGGGTCCACCAGCACCGGATCGACCGAGCAGACCCACTTCTTCGTTTTGAACCGCAGCCAGGTCAAAGCCATCGACTTCTTTGTCCTCAACTGGAGCTTGTCCTGGTCAGGATTGGAAACCACCCCGCTCTTCGAGAAATTGACGCAGAGTGTGACGTTTGACAACGTCTTCAGTGGCAAGCGCAGCGACTACTGGACAGGGAGCGAAAGCAATGTGACCCGGACCACGTACGAGCGGTCTTTCAATCCCCTGGCTGGCTTCACCATCAACTGGAAAGGCGGCGTCAACAGCACCATCCGATATACCCTGACGCAAACTCTGGAAGACCAACTCGTCAGCGGCGTCGGGAAAACGTACACCACTCAGACGGGTCTGACCGCTCAGGTCAGCTATTCCCGGCAGACTGGCTTCCGTATTCCTCTGCCGTTCTGGCCCTTCAAGAATCGAAGGTTTTCCAACCAGACCAATTTCTCTTTGCAGTTCAACATGACAAGCAACAGCCGGGAAGGCAGCGTCGGTCAGAATGGCGTCCTACAGGAGGACTCCCGTCAGGACTCCTGGTCTGTGTCGCCCCGGATTGACTACACTTTTTCGAATACCGTCACCGGCGGGATCCACCTGGAAACCGGTGTCAATAAGGACAAGATCCAGGGCAAGACTTCGTTCATGGAATTCGGAGTCTCGGTCAACATCGCGATCCGAGGATAGCAATGACAAGGAGAGTCGTTCCGATGCTGATTGCAGCGTTTTTGTGCTGTCAGGTGTCCCCACCTGACAGCGGAGTGCCCGGATATGGGTCGTTATTGTGCTGTCAGGCGTCCTCCCCTGACAGCAGACTCTATGCTCAGACGCCGACCCCTGGCAGGCTCGATCCATCCAGTGTGCCCGATTTTGACGGAGCCCGGGCATTTGAATATCTGGTTGCGCAATGCGAATTCGGACCGCGATTTCCCAATAGCGCCGCCCATCGAGAATGTGCGACATGGCTAATCAAGACCTTGAATGGCTTCGCCGGGAACGTGGAGCAGCAGGAATTTTCCGCTCGATCGGCGGTCACCGGAGATGCGTTACAGCTCAAGAATATCTCCGCACGCTATCGTACGGAGATGCGAGACCGCATTGTGATCGGAGCGCACTGGGATACTCGGCCGATCGCGGATTTCGATCCCATTCCCGACAATCGCGGCAAGCCCATATTGGGCGCCAACGACGGCGCTTCCGGCGTGGCAGTCATCCTGGAATTGGCGCGAATATTGTCGGAAAGTCCGCCTCCGGTAGGCGTGGAACTGGTCCTGTTCGACGGCGAGGATTCTGGCAAGCAGGGAGAGCTGGAAAGTTGGTCCATAGGATCGCGCTTCTACGCAACGCATTTGACCGGCGAACTGCCACGGTGGGGCGTAGTCCTGGACATGATTGGCGAGAAAGATGCCGTGTATCCCCAGGAAGTCAATTCGCTGGAATGGGCGCCGCAATTGGTCGATGCCCTGTGGGATCTCGCGCGATCGTTGAACCTGGCGTGCTTCGATCCGACCAAGGGTCCTCCGGTATGGGATGACCACGTCATGTTGAATCGTTACGGCATTCCGTCGGTCGATATTATCGACTTCGACTATCCATACTGGCACACCACGCAAGACACTCCCGACAAGTGCTCACCGGAGTCGCTGGACGCAGTAGGGACCTTGCTGGTGCACTGGATATACGGTAGTGCCAAGGTGTCGCCATGATCCGTGCCGCGATCGACATCGGCTCCAACACTACCTTGTTTCTTGTCGCGGAGAGCCAGGGCGCGGGACGATGGTCGCTGGTCGAAGAAGACCTGATCCCCAACGGCTTGGGCTGGCAATTGACGCCCGATGGAAGACTGACCGATGAGGTGCAACGTCGAAACCTGGACATTTTGAGATCACTGGTTGATCGCTGCCGGTCATACCGAGTTGACAGCATCCGATGCGCAGGCACCGCTGCCCTCCGGAAAGCCAGGAATTCCAAAGCCTTCCTGCGAATAGTCCTGGAGGAAACCGGACTCGAAATCCGTGTCATTTTCGGAGAGGAAGAAGCCCGGTTGACCTACCTCGGTGCCATCCTGGATTTCGGCGGCATCGAGCAACCTCTCCGAGTGGTCGATGTTGGCGGCGGGTCATCGGAATTGGTGCTGGGGCATGGCAACAAGGTGCTGGAGGCAGTGAGCCTTCCAATAGGGGCGGTGTCCTTGACCCAGGAGGCGATCCCGTCGCAGCCACTGTCAAAACAGCAGCACGCCGAGATTCAGCGAGTGATAATGTCGAGATTAGACTCGGTTTCTGAGGATATTGTGGCTGCCTCCGGTCCGGTGATCACGGTGGGAGGCACTGCCGCCACATTAGCGGCGATGACCTTGGGCATCGATATTACTGAGTTGTGGCGCCACCAGCCGGTTCGCACGGAAGACTCGATGATCGAGGCATATTGCATCAAGTTCGCTGGACTGTCGGTGGCGGATATTGCCCGACTTTCGCACATGCCTGCGGATCGAGCCGGAATCATCACCGCTGGCACGGTTATCCTGCTGACAATATTGAAGATACTGCATGCAGAGCATGTCATGTTGAGCAACAAAGGGCTGCGTTGGGGACTGCTCATCGACGAAGATACTCAACAGGCTTCCCGCGATCTCCTGGCGAAGTCCAGGTGGAGGAACTCATGATCCATTTCCCGAATTGGAGCTATGCATTACCTCTTCCGATCCTGATTGCGATTTGGATTGGATGTGAGGATGAGCCTACCGGTGGCGAGACCACCCCCACCCCGTGGATTACCGAATGGGAAGTGCCTGCCAGGATGGCATACAACTCGCCCCGCACCTATCGCATTACGGTGATGGTGGAGGATGCCCAGGGTCCCCAGAATGTGCCGTTCGCGCTGGGGACTATAGTTGGCGATAGCGCAACCGTTGACACGTTCTCGCTATGGGACGACGGGTCCTACTATTCGGTGGCAGCCAGTCCTCCCTGGGCGGACAGTATCAGCGGCGACTTGGTTCCGGGAGACGGAATCTTCAGCCGTAGGATCACCGGTCAGTTCGTGGATCACGATGCCACCGTTTCCTTTCGATTCGATGCGACTGATTCGGACGGTCATACTGCCTTGTCCGTTGAGGCTGCAGTAGAGCTGAGAGCCAATTCCGCGCCGGTATTGGAGGACCCGCAATTGCCGGATACGCTGGTGAGCAGATTTGACCCGGTGACGCTGTCTGTCCGTGCGAGTGATCCCGATGATCAGGATTCTCTGGTTCGAGTCTGGTTGGACGTGGAAGGTTCCGGAAAAGGAGAGATCGCTCTGACGGGTCCTGATCAGGATCAGCGGTGGTCCGTCACAATCGACCGCTACTTTGCCGCCGGAATCATGGGCGCCTATCCGTTCAATTTCTATGGCGAGGACACTTTTCAGGAAATCGGCGGTCCTGTCGGGCAGACGGTTCTGGTAGAGAACAATCCCCCTGTGATTTCGAATCTGGTGGCGCCGGATACCATGGTTCTGCCCACAGAGGCAGTCGGTTCCGACACAGCATTGCTCTTTTTGAACGTCGATGACGATCAGACCTCGGCGGATGTGTGGGCGGTGTACTTCACCTCGGTAAGAAACGACACAGTGCCCAATCCGACTGTGTTCTACCTGTTCGACGACGGCTCGGGCGCAGACGTTACTGCCGGCGATGGCATCTATTCCCAGGGAATCGTGCTGTTCTGGGACGACCCGCCCGGGAAGTACACCTTTACCTTCATCGCTCAAGACTTGTTGGCTCAGACTTCCGTTCCCATCATCCACGACATGTGGGTAGTTCCAGCGCCGGGCGTTGAAGCCAGTCCTGAGCTTCGGTTCCAACTTCCGATAGTCCTGCGAGATGACCGCAGTTGCAGTCCGTTCCACCTGGAAAGGAGGCAGCCATGAGGACCATCGCGGTTGGAATGGCTGTGCTGCTGTTCGCGGCACCTGCGGGCTTCGCTCAAGTGGCGCCAGGACTGCGCAGCTATCAATTGACTCAGGGCGTCAATCCGGTTCCGATGGATCGATTGGGCGGCAACGTCATCGTGGATATCCGCGCCGATTCGTCCGATTCGTCCGTGTGGCTTTCCACTGGCAGCGGGCTCAGCAATTTCGATCCATCTCCGGATTCCGTGTGGCGTTCCTGGAATGAGTCGAATGGCATTGGCAAGGGCGGTGTCTCGGCACTGGTCGTTGCCGATTCCATCACTTGGCTGGCGACAGCGTTTGATACCACGGTGGGCATTTCCGGTGCCGGCGGCGGCGTTTCCTATTCCAGGGATCATGGGCAAAGCTGGACGCACATTGCCCAGCCTGCAGATCCCAACGTTCCGGTCGATGCGACCGGATATTCCGATAGCCTGGGCTATTGGCCCACTACTACCAATGTCGATAATATCACGTATGATATGGTACTGAGCCCTAACTACGTCTGGATCACGTCCAAAGGCGGGGGGCTCAGGCGGCATCCATATGACACCGAATTCAGCCGGTACAATTGGGAAGTGGTGACACCTGATGGGCATGCCTTCCATCCGGCAGCCAATCTCGGTCATATCGCGTTTGCCGTAGTATATGACGAAGGATTGCTGTGGGCAGGTTCCGCTGCCGGTATTGCCTTGTCCCGCGACGAGGGCGAGACCTGGCAGGAATTCAACCACACGAACTCTGGCATTTCGGGGAATTTCGTCACCTCGATGGCATGGCAGAAAGCCCAGGGGCGGCGGATCCTCTGGGCGACTACCTGGCGGGCGGAAGGCGCGACCGAGACCTATGGAGTGTCCTATTCCGGTGACGAAGGAGTCAATTGGCATGTAACGCTGGACGGAATCCGGGGGCACAATATCGCTTTCGACGATTCGATTGTGTACGTCGCCGATGATCGAGGGTTATGGAAGTCTGACGACTGGGGTCAAACCTGGCTGGTGTTCCCCATGATCCGCGATCATCAAACCGGTCTGCTGATTTGGGAACGCACCGTGTATTCCGCCCTGGCGTTCCTGGGGACGCTCTGGGTTGGGACGGTGGATGGTCTGGCGTCCTCCAATGATGGCGGCATCCATTGGACGGTGTACCACGCGTTCGAGCCCACGAGGACCGGCGGCTCGCCTGCAACTTATGCCTATCCTAATCCCTATTCCCCGACGCGATATCCAGTGGTACGGTTCCAGTATGATCTGGATCAGGCTTCGGCAGTCACGTTGAAGATATACGATTTTTCCATGACTCTGGTGCGCACTGTAGTGGACGGTGTGCATCGACCGCCAGGTGACCACTACGAAGAATGGAACGGTCGAAACGACCGTAACGACCTGGTCGCGAATGGCACTTACTTCTATCTATTGAAAGCCGAGGGTCGGGAAAACTGGGGGAAGGTGGTAATTCTGGACTGACAAATTCCCGTGGTGTCAGGCGGGGACCCCTCACACCACCGTACGAATTTCCGTGGTGTCAGGTGTCCTCACCTGACACCGGCACAAGTAGGTTGGGTTAGGGCTCGTGCCCGTAACCCAACATTGCGATTCCAGCAGGAGGGCGAACCGATGAGACAAGACATTATGCGGTTTCTCCCGATCATGATTCTCATACCTCTGGCGCTATGGGCTGATCCTCTTCCGGAGGAAATCTACATCGCACAAGGGCAGGAAGATGTCCGAATACGAGGCGGGAACGAGCTGGGACGGCTGGGTCAGACGGTCTTTGTCCGAGGGGACATCAATGGCGACGGCTATATGGATATGCTGATTGGAGCGCCACAAGCTAATGGTGCCGTAGGTCCCGGCGCAGGTAAGACCTTTCTGTTCTTTGGGTCGCAGTCACTGCCTGATACCATCGACCTGTTCGTGACGCCGGCGGACGTCACAATCTCCGGAATGGTGGTCAACGAATGGTCCGGATATTCCCTCGCCAGCGGCGATTTCAATGATGACGGCTTCGATGATATTGCCATCGGGGCTTTGTATTCCAGTACTGATCTGCTTTTCCATGCCGGACGCGTGTACCTGATTTTCGGCGCATCGACTTTGCCATCGGTCATCGATCTCGGGGTAGATTCCGCCGATGTCATCATCTCCGGAGGCGGCGCGGATTACCGGTTCGGCTCAGCAGTAGCGGCTGGAGACATCAATGGAGACGGCAAAGATGACCTGGTGGCTGGTGCGACCCACGCCGATTTCCCCGGTGCCGCCAACGCTGGCGAAGTCTATGCTTTCTTAGGAGCCACCACCTGGATACCGCGGATCGATCTGGCGGAATCCGCCGCCGATCTGACGATTCAAGCCGAGCATGCCGATGATCATCTGGGAACCGCACTGGCAGTCGGTGATGTCAGCGGGGATTCGTACGATGAGATTCTGATGGGTGCACCGGATGCCGATCCTCAGGCACGCAGCGGCGCGGGCAGCGCGTATATCATATACGGAACCAATGTCTTCCCGGATTCCATTCCCTTGAGCGAGGGTCAGGCTGACGTGATCATCATGGGTGGATGGGCGGGGATCAGATTGGGATCGTCACTCGCTATCGGCGACTTCGATGCCCGCGGAATCGGCGAGATAATTCTCAGCGCGCCTTACATGGATACTGGAGGAGGCAGCGCCGCCGGCGAGGTGTACCTTATTGAGGGGTCCTATTCTCTGCAATCATCTTATGACCTGGCATCGGTCGTAGCTGATGTCAGGATCGAAGGTGGGCATGCCCAGGACAATGTTGGTGCTGCCCTGGCGATTGGGGATGTGGATGGGGACGGATACGACGACCTCCTGCTTTGCGCCTACAACGCGGACGTCGGCGCCCAAACTGAAGCCGGAATCTCCTATTTGATCTACGGGCAGTCCCTGGTGTTTCCACTGGTGCTGGACCTCGGAGCCGGCGATGCGGATGTGACTGTGTATGGCAGCCTCGACAACGACTTCTTAGGACGGGCTGCCGGGATTATGGACGTCAATGGCGATGGGTATGGAGATATGGTGATCGGCGCTTCCGGAGTCGATACGCCCGGAGGATCGTCGGCAGGCGAGACGTACATCATATACGGAGACGGCGTCAGTCCCAATTTCTGGAGCTACCGTCGTAGTCCTGCCGGACCTCAGCCCAGAGTGCGATTCTACTCTCAAAACGCCTGGGTCAAATTCAACAATGGCTCCTTGGGGCTGGTGCAAGCCTCGAAAACGCCTTCGCAACCTCCGAACGCCCCTGCTCATGCTGCTGACGTCTGGTGGAGGGTCAGCTCCAGCAAGCAGAATACATCCAACATCCAGTTGGTATTCCGCTACACTGACGAGCAAATCGCGGGACTTGACGAAAGCCTCCTGACGTTGTGGAGGAGACTGGAAACGGTCGAGCCCTTTGTGGAGCTTCCGGACGCCTTCGTCGATCCTGAGACGAACCGCTTCAGGGCGTCCGTCAATTTCCTGGGGCAGTTTGCCATCGGCGACATATTGCATCCGTTGGGAGTCCAGCAGAGCCCTCAGACTCCTGGTGTGCCGGACGGTTATTACTTGTACCCTCCTGTCCCCAATCCTTTCAATGCAACGGTCACTTTGACCTACGAACTTCCCGCACCCGGAAATGTGCGATTGACAGTGTACAACGTACTGGGAAAGGAAGTGGCAACGGTGGTGGAGGAGGCGCAAATGCCCGGTCGATATCGTTTCCTGTGGGATTCCGAGTCTGCAGCCTCGGGAATATACTTCGCGGCGCTGAGTGTCAACGGATACGAAGGAGTGCAGAAGTTATTGCTCCTTCGATGATAACAGAGTCGTAGTGTTAGGTGTCCTTGTCTGACGCCAAGTACAAAGATTGGAGCTTTCGTGAAGCAGATCACTTTGATCGTACTGGTGGTAGCGCTCTTGACGGTGCCCGCCATGTCTGGAACCAACGGCGGTTACGCCGGCGCTTTCTTGCGGATGGGCTTAGGGGCGCGTGCCGTAGCGATGGGCAATGCCCAGGTGGCAGCGGCAACCGGTCCGTGGGCGCTGTACTACAACCCGGGAGCTATGCCCTGGACTACGCAGCGCGAGGTCGCCGTCTCCACCCGGCGTTTGGCGCTTGATCGGGAATACTACTTCGTAGGGACTGCCATCCCGCTGCGCCCCAAGAACGCGCCGTTCGAAGCAGGAATCGCTTTGGGCTGGATCCATGCCAGGTCTGCCCGGATCGATGGTCGCGATTTCGACGGAATCCACTACGGCTGGCTGAGCCAGCACGACAATGCTTTCCAAATGGCTTTCGGAGTCGGCGACACCACCAAATTCGGTGTTGGATTGGCTGTCAAAGTCGTGTATTCCCTATTCCCAAATATGACCGCTGAGGGGAATCCGGTCGATGCCAACGGTGTCGGAATGGACGTCGGAGTCCGGGTCAAGCCCTTGTCGATCTTGACCATCGGAGCGCGCATCAAAGATTTCAACCTGTTGAGTCCCGACCGGAAAATGCGGATCACCTGGGATACTACCGATTATTGGAGCCAGGGCTCTTCAAAAGTCGATCGGTTTCCGGTGCAGTTTGTGGGAGGAGTTATGGTGCAACCGAGGGAAGGATTGTCGATAGCCTGCGATGCGGAGATATCCAACGCTTTCGACCGCCGAATGCACTTTGGCGCCGAGTATGCTGCGGTACTATCCGACCAATTGAGCGGAGCGCTCCGTGCTGGTCTGGATTATCACAATATCACGTTCGGCATTGGCATCACCCCCAAAGTTTGGCACCTTCGTACCACGCTTGACTATGCCTACGTCGTCGAATCAGTCGCGCCGCTGGACAGTCACGTGATTTCCTGGACTTTCCAGTTCTAACAGTTGCCTTCGTGACTCGCGGTTACGAGCTATGACGTCACACAATTAGAGAGCGCAATGAGATACTATTTGCCAATCATCTCCGTTGGTCTGTTGCTTGTCGCTGTGGTGATTTCGTCTGCTGAGGCAGATTCCCCGACCGGGCTGGCTTATCTCAAGGTCGGAGTGGGGGGCAGAGCCGCAGGGATGGGAGAAGCCACCGCGGCAGTCGTCGATGATCCTACCTCGGCTTATTGGAATCCGGCGGGATTGGTCGCTACGGGTCAGAGTGCCGCTGTCTTCAGCTACCATCACTGGATCCAGGACGTCGCCGGTCAATTTGCCGCAGGCAATTTCCGCTGGAAGCGATCCGCGGTGGCGGTGCACTATCTGGGTATGAATGTGGACGACATCGAACTGCGGACGGGTCCGTCAGCGAATCCCATCGGGACGTTTGGCGCCCATGACGTGGCGCTGGGGATTTCCTATGCGACGGATTTCGGCGCCGGAGTCAGGGTGGGGGGTACCCTCAAATATCTCTGGGAATCCATTTTTGAGGAGACCTCGCATGGGTGGGCGGTGGACCTGGGCGCGCAGAAACGGAACTTGTTTCCGGGCTTGTCCCTGGGCGCGGTACTCAAAGATGTTGGGCAGATGACAGCGTTGCGGGTAGAGGCGCCGACACTTCCGTCTCGAATTCGAGTCGGTGCGGCGTACGATTGGATGCAGAATTGGGTCCCGGAACTGATGCTGGCAGCCGACGTCGAAAAGCCATTCGAGGGAGACGGCACCGGACATATCGGGATCGAAGTCCGCCCGGTGAAACCTTTGGCGCTACGAGCCGGATACATCACCGGAATCGATTCCCGTGGCGTAACCGCCGGCTTCGGATTGGACTGGGCAAGATTCCATGTCAATTACGGTTATTCCCCATTCCAGGAAGACCTGGGCGACGGGCATCGATTCTCCGTTGGCTTGGATTTCTGATCTCGATTCAATCCGCACCGGCATTGGTTAATCGAGGACCGATAAGGGTCTGACCCGCGAAAAGCGACATGGCGAAACACACCATAGCATGGCTTTGCGGCGATCCGATGTCAAGGCATCTGCTGGATCTGGCTTACGGCGTACTGGAAACACTAAGGCTTGACATCGATATCGTCACAGGCGACATCGGGTGGATCCCCTGGAGCCGCGACGGAAATCCGGTGCCGGAACGGACACTGGAGTTGATCAAGCGGTCCGAATGCGCCATGGTCGCGGTGACCGCCTTGCCTCCGGCTTCTCCGGTCTCCGACCAAGCTCAACCTTTAGTTCCCGATGCCTCTGACTTTCCGGAATATCAAGACCCCTGGATGATATTAGCCCGCCAATTACATCTCCACACTGAGATGCGACCGTGCAAAGCCTTCCCTGGCAACACGTTGAACCGGGTGGAAGGGCTGGACATCGTCGTATTCCACAGTCTCCTGGAAGGGGCGGGAATGGGAGCAGATTTCTATCCTATGACCTACGAGGCAATGGAACTCATGTCGTCGCACCCACGCTTGCACTTCCTGTCAATATTTCCCCCTGAGGAAATCGCGATGAGTTGTCGAATCGTGACACGCCAAGGATTTGAGCACGTGGTGCGCCGGGCATTCGAATTCGCAGTGCGAAACAAGAGGAAGGGGATCACCGTCACGGACGTGCCTGATGTATTCCCGGAGACAGCAGGAATGGTGATGCGAACCTCGCGAGACGTGGCGCTGGAATTTCCGTCGCTGCCATATCGGGAAGAATCATTATGGTCGGTCCTCGACAATCTCCACTCGGGAGCGTACGACGTCATCGTGGCGGAAAATCTGTGCGGCGAGATCCTGTGCCGGAATGCCTATTTTCTCGCTGGCGGCGCTGGTTTCGCGAGCCGGATCGCGTTGAACGACTACGTGGCGATCGTCGGTCCGATGCCGAATGCCGGCACTGTGCCATCGTCCGGGTCGGACGTCAATCCGTTTGGCGTCCTGATAGCTGCCCGGATGCTGCTGGAGTTTCTGGGGGAGGTCCGAACCGCTTCGGTGCTGGGGAAGGCAATTGAGCAAGTTGTCCTCGAAGGCAAGATGATTCCCAAGGAGATAGGAGGCACGTCCTCGAATAGCGAAGTCTGCCGGGCGGTGGCAGACAAGGCGGTTGCCTACCTTGATCTGATATAAGAATCCCGGGCTGACTTGACCCGGGATTTCTGCTATGGTGGGGTTGCGAGCGACTCTGGTTATCGCTCGCGGAGTAACGTGCTCAATTCCATGGATCAGGGCTGGAAGATCAACAGACCTCGGTCCTCATCGGTTGCGAGCAATCGTCCTCCGGAAAATGCGAGTCCGGACGGCTCGGGTAGAGCGATGAGCTCTATGTCCGCGGGCGCGGTCGGCACCGAAATGTCGAATGCGTAGATTCCATCGAAGTCATCCAGCACGGCTGCAATATCCCCGTCCACAATTACTTTCGTACAACGGCTCGCTCCGCGAGGAATGACTTGCGCTACCACCGTGAGTGCCGCGGGATCGTGAGCGTCGATTACCACCAACCCCCCAAAGAAATCCGCAACATATAGATAACCGTCCTGATATACCAAATCAGTCGCTGATCCGGGTGTGTCTGCCCAGCCAATGGAATCAGAGAGATTGCTGGTCACCTGGAGATCGATCCGGATGCAAATCACACCACGTTCGTCCAGGCAGGCGAAGATCAGCGAATCGCCCACCAGAGCCATGCCCCGGTATTCGCCAAAAGGCGGGAGGAAGGGGATAATCGCATCCTCGATCAGCCAGGTACCCTGGACGTCCTGGTATTTGTTCCCCACTAATCCATCGGATATGTCCGTCGCCAGCGCCCAGAAACTGCCCGTGGTCTCCAGGATGGCAAGCCCTCGGACTCCGGACGAGAATCCCTCGCTGATCTGCTGCTTCTGGTCGATGGAATATACCTTCATCCCATCATTGCCGCCGGACTCGTAGGTGATCATCAATCGGTTGACGGGTGCGACTTTGACGATCTGGACCAGGCGAGGCGACAACCAGCTCTCGATGTACGCTGGATCCGCCGCGTTCCGAATGTCAATGACCGCTATACCGCCCATGTTGTCAGCCACGTAGGCGGTATCGTTCAACACTGCCACATCCTGCGCCCAGCCGGGCGTTTGAATCTCCGAAACGAGATGGTAATACGCCGAGGGCACCAGCGGCGAATTGCGCTCTCCGCAACCGATCAAAGTAATGGCAATGAGCAGCAACACGGCAATCATGATGATTCTCACGACGATCCTCCTTTGGGAAGGGACTTTGCAGCTTAATCCTGGTGAGAAAATGGCATGGTATGGGCCATGCCATCCTGATAGTTCCTTATTCCGTATGCAGTGGGTCCGTAACAGTGCTATGGTGGCTTTGTTGGCGGATATGCGTGATTCGCGGTCGGAAAGTGGATCGCTTGCCCAGCCATCGGTCCAACAACCGCAGGGTGGTCAATCCTAAGACGATGCCGATGCCGGCACCGATGATCCCGCCACCGGTGCCATAACCCGACAATCCCAATGTCAGTCCGACGAACATGCCCAAGATAGGGGTAAGGAACACGATGGCGGTTCCGGCGATCTTCCTGCCCTCGCCCAAGCTGACCGTCACCAGATCACTTTCCTTGGCGCCCAGTGCGTTTTCCGCCTGGATATGCACCGATCCGTCTCCGCCCATCATGCAGAATTCTCGCGAGGAGCATGAATGGCAGCCATCAGTCCCCTGCACCTTGACTGTCGCTTGACCCTCCGTGAGCGCAACAACTATGCCGTACTCTTCCATATAGGTACAACAACGTTCCCCGTGATTCCCATGTCCTGACAATCATGCAATTATTGCACGAGTTACCTTAGCCTTGCCGATGATCTACTCTTCCCCTGCCCGCCTCCAGTTCAACCGCCATTCCCACCCCTCAGGGATCACGTAATCGCCCATTTTTTCAAAACGTTGATCCGCCGTCAGATGGGCCATCAGGGCATCTCTGAGCACTTGGAAATCCGGGTCGTTAGTATCCGCGGGCAGCTCGGATCCATCGGATGCTACACGATAGCCTTCCTCCATGATCCCCAATCGCGTGGGTATGCGGATCAGCTTCAAATCGTCGAGGACCACGGCGCGATGCTTAGCCACTTCGGTCAAATCCCGGACGTTGTCCTTCAGCACAATCTGGTTGTGGTGGAACCGATCCAGACGGCACAACTTGGAAATGTCCGGATATTGGATTCTTTGATGCTGGTAGAATCCTTCCGTCCAATCTGCGAACCACAAGCCGGTTTCCGCAAAAACCGGACGATCACGAAATGCTTTCAGAACACGGTCCCCATGGTCTAATGTGGTGTCAGGTGTCCCCACCTTTCTTTGTCGCATAAGAGGCAGCAGGCTCCATCCTTCCATCGCCGTATCAGCCGGCACTCCGGCAATATCCAGCACGGTCGGCGCCAGATCGACACCACTCACTGGAAGATCGACCCATCGAGGGTGCTGAGCATTGTCAGGGATTTTCCAGCGACCGTTTGTCTGCGACCTTGGCGGAACGATGATCAAAGGCACGTCAAGTACATTTCCGCCTCGCAGATGCTCGCCGTGACCCATCCCCGTCTCGTCTTCGTAGAGATTTTCGCCATGGTCGGCGGTGACAATAATCCAGGTGCTGGCGGAAAGCCCTGTGTCTTCCAAGGTCCTGAGGGTCTTGCCGATTTCGACGTCAATGGCTTTGACTGCCCCATCGTACAGCGCGAGAATCTGATCGATATCCTCCTTCGTCAGTTCCTCGTGAGGCTTCAACAGGTTGGGCTTGTGGTACTTGTAATCGCCCTGGTAATCGGGATCCGTGAACAGATGGTAATACGGCTCCGGGGCGGAATACGGGAAATGGGTCGCGGAAAAGAATACAGTCAAGAAAAATGGCTGATTGCGGCGGGCGAGCTGCTTCAAGTATGTCCTCGCCTCATGACCCGGGTATTCGGGGTACGCTGCCTGCGCGAATTCCGTCAGCACCGGGAATAAGCGCCGCCCCCATCCGGAATTGACATAAGGCAATAGCGCCCAATGGATCTCCAGACTTCGTAATTTGATCAACGTAACGAAGTTGAATTCCGGGGCGCGAACCGTTTTGAATCCCAGCTCGACCCCGGAAAAAACGTCGCCGGCGAAATCGGAAATCACGCCACTGTGCCAGCCGCTTCTGCCCAGAATTTCCGGTACTGCCGGCGGCAGATGCTGCCGGTCGGCATCAGTGGGGAACATATTCAACACGCCGTGCGTGCAGGGATAGGTGCCCGTCAAATACGACACCCAGGCGGGAAATGTCCTGGGCAGCGGAGTAATCGCACTGCGGAACACTGTCCCCCGACTCATCAGGGAGTCAATGACCGGGCTGGTGGGGCGGTGATAGCCATATCCCCCGATGTGATCCAGGCGAAACGAGTCCGCCGCCAGGATGATGATCCCTGGGGCTTTTTCCGCCGCCAACGCTGTGCGATGACTTTCCGGAGCGACCCTGCCGCCCGAGCGTGCTGATCCGATAAGGGCTGTTCCCGCCATCATAGTCATCAGCAGCGCTACCGTTATTCCCGACCACGACCACCCTCTCCACCGCAGATGCTCGGAAGCTATCCGCCGGATCGTCAGGACGAGCGCGACGGCTGCAATCAGGGCGATCCCCAACAATGCGAAGGGAACGATCCACCGAGGCAGATGGTCGGTGATGATGACCATCACCTGGCGTGTCCAACCGCCCGGCAGGTAGAAGATGTCGGCGTAGAGCTGAGGAGTTCTTCGTATCGCCCAAATCAGAAATAATAACTCGATGACGATACCGAATCCGGCGCCTGCAGCTACCGCCCACTTTCTTGACCGGACGATTGACAGCCGAGCAGATAGTCCAGTGACGATGATCGCGCCTGCCAGACCTGCCAAGGCGCCGATGACCATATAAGCCGCCAGGATGCGGAGTTGGACCCAGATCACAGACGGCAGGAACTGCTGGAAAACTACCTTGGTGACAGTGCCCGCCTGCACGCCCATCACGGAAAAGCCTGAGGACAAAACCAGGCAGAGCAGCCAGAAGGCGACGAAGGTCAGCGCTCCAGCCAGCGTCGCTGTTGAAAAGAACGCGGCGTAGGTCGGATTCCCGCCATGAGGTTTCGTCATCGGGGCACCCTCGGAATCCGGTCCAGCAGCACTGGATGGAGCGGGACAGGATATGAGACCTGTGTCAAATTGGCTGGCTTGGTCAAGGAGCCATCGTCATCCGTATTGATTTGGAAATTCTCCAATATCAGGCGAGCTTGTCAGTGCGTGTCCTTCGATTGGCGGAAAATGACCGGATATTGCGCTGTCAGCCGAAGATGATTAGTTTGAGAGCGACCAGCACGAGAACGACTGCGAATAGTATGCGAAAAGTCGTGCCGCCCCACCTGCGGTTTAAGTAGGCGCCCAATTGGGCACCCGGAATGGATCCGATGGCAAGGAAGACAGCCGTCTCGGGATCCACGTACCCCCAGAATTCCTCCGGCAGACCGGCGGTTCCCCATCCCTGGTACACAAATCCTAATGCGCCCAGTAACGACACGGCAATTGCCACCGCAGACGAAGTGCCCGCCACTTGCTGGGTCGGGTAGTGCAAGATGCTGATCATGATGGGCACCATCACGATGCCGCCGCCGATGCCCATCAAAGCGCCTACGACTCCGGCAGCCGCTCCGGTCATGATTAATAGCACACGGGAATCGCGGGGCTCAGGATCACCGGAGGTTCGATTTCCTCGATACAACCGGAAGGCGCCGGCTAAGAGCAGCACGGCGAACATCCGCTTTAGTACTGTTCCGGGCAAATTCGCCGCCGCCCAGGACCCGAAGTATGAGGCAGCGATCACGCCCAGGGTCAAAAATGGGATAGAGGCAGGGCGCCACCGCCCTCGGATGCCGTGTCCGACCGTGCTGGACGCTGTGGTGAAGACAGCGACCATCAGACCGGTGCCCAGCGCCACGTGCACCGGATCCGCCGCTCCCGTGCGCCCCTCGAAATACATGAAGAGGATTGGATTAAGGATTATCCCTCCTCCAATCCCCAGATAGCCGGCGAATACTCCGGCGACCAATCCTTCAAGAAGAAGTATTATCGTGGAGATCGGCTCCTGATTCCCGGCTATTCAGTGGCACTCTTCGCGGGCTGTTCCGTTGCTGCCAGATGCTCACCGGAGAGAATGTCGGCGTACTGCTTGGGATCTTGCACGATCGACAAAGCGCTCGAGAGTTGCGGGTCCCAATCGAACGTTGCCTCAATGCGTCCCTTGGTGCCAAGGATGTTCCCCATGATTTCCCGGTCAAGTTGACGTCGAATGAATTCCCGGTCATGGTCGAAACTGTCATCCTGCCAATGGTCGATGGTGCTCTGGACGGTCTGCAATGCGTTTTGCAGTTGAGGATCTTGTTCGTGATCCTTCACCGCTGACTTCAAATCGTCCAGCTCGCGTTGACCCTCCGGAACGACATCCAGGTTGGCAGTGGTCATCCAGGTCTTGAATTGCTGCAGGATGTCGTCCGTCACTACAAAATGCCCGGGATCATTGCTCAGTTCGGGATGCCTCCCGCAGTACTCATTGGCGAAACTGAAGAAGGCGCCGGCTCTGAGCAATTCGTCGCCCCAATAGGAGGACGATTCCGGCTGCACTGTCACATCAGGGGCGATGCCCCCGCCGCCGGCAACCGGACGACCGTGGTCGGTGCGATAGACTCCGTTGGCAGGCGGAACTTCATGGGGAGTCGGGGCTCCGATGATGATGCCGTTGTCTTTTTCGAAATAATCGGTCTTTTGAATCAATCGTCCGGACGGAGTGAAGTACTTCGCGGTGGTGATTTTCAAACTCTGATTCTGGCTGATGGGAAACACCCGTTGCACCAGTCCTTTTCCGAAGGTGGTGGTGCCGACGATCACCGCTCGATCATGATCCTGCAATGCGCCCGCCACAATCTCCGATGCCGACGCGCTGCCGCCGTCCACCAGCAGAACCAGGGGGATGTCGCCGATGACGCTTGCCGATTCCGCAACCTTGTCCTCGTTCGCTTCCGGATTGCGTCCCCGGGTCGATACGATGGTCTGCTCCGAATTCAGAAAATTCTCCGCCACGCTCACCGCCTCAGGAAGCAGTCCGCCGGGATTGCCGCGCAGGTCCAGAATCAGACCGGTCATGCCCCGGTGCATCATATCTTCCAAAGCGTCATGCAATTCACCGCCTGCATCTCGGGTGAATTGCGTCAATTTGACATAACCGATCGTACCTTGCACAAAATCCGCGTAGGAAACATCGTTGACTTTAATGTCCTCACGGATCAGTGTGTAGTCGATCGCCTTGTCCACTCCGGGTCTTTGGATGCGCACTTTGACTTCGGTTCCGGGAGTACCACGCATCAACTCAGCAGCTTCTTCCGTGGTAAATCCGTCCGTGGGGTGGTCATCGATTGCGATAATGCGGTCGCCGGGACGAATTCCCAAGCGTTGAGCCGGAGTATCATCGACAGCGCTAATAACCGTCAAGGTATCCTTCATCACCCCGATCCGGATTCCCACGCCGCCGTACTCTCCCTTGGTGATGATATTCAAATTATCTCGATCCTCCTCTTTGAGGAGCACCGTATACGGATCGAGGCTGTGCAACATGCCGTCGATCCCTGCCTCAACGAAAGCATCAGGGTCGATGGTGTCAACATATTGCGAGATCAACTGTTGGTACACCCGACCGAACAGGACAATGCTTTCCCTGATATCGGCGTAGGCATCTTCTGCCGGCGCGCGGGGTACGAAAAACTGGCTGAGCGCGAAAACCACCACCGCCACCGCCAGCATTACCCAGAAACGTTTGCGAATCATGAGGTCACTCCTGTGACGGGTCAAAGCCAGAGTGCCAAGCACCGTCGTCAATCTCTTCCGAAACTGTTCCGTAGCCATCTCATCCGTATCCTTTCTCCACCACATCACAATTATCAGGCAAAGTATCTTACATCTATTTCGTCGTCTTAATCTAATCCCGCTTATCAAGAATCAAAAACATGTTATCACGTCCTTGCCCCGCATTATCCGGCAATCGCCACAGGCTGCCGAGGTTGCTTTCGTGAGATTAAAAGCCGTTGGCTATGCGCTGTCAACTTTCTGTTGACGCGCTTCGATCGCGGCTCTGACTTCGCTCCAGATCTTCTGGTGCAGCGGCTCGGTATCATCTTTGGCATCAAGTCTGATCACGTGTCGTGTGCGGTCATCCGCGATCTGATAGTACCCTTGCTGCACTCGTGCGAAAAAGTCCCGGGATGACGATTCCAACCGATCTTCCCCCGTCCCCCTTTCCTTTTGACGAGCGGCAGCCATATCCGGTTCCAGATCCAGGAAAAACGTGATGTCGGGGACCAAGCCAAACGCGGCGAAACGATTTAATTTCGCGATGACTTCCAAATTCAGCCCTCGTCCATAGCCTTGGTAAGCCGTGGACGAGTCGTAGAACCGGTCGCATATGACCACCGTGCCCCGTTCCAACGCCGGGAGTATCTTCTCCTGGACTAATTGGGCGCGACTGGCGGAATACAGCAGCAGTTCCGTTTCCGAGCACATCTCTTTGCAGGCAGGATCCAGGAGAATGCGCCTGATCTTCTCGGAGATTAGCGTTCCTCCCGGTTCCCGGACCAGGAGCACCTGCTGACCGAAATCCTCCAACGCCTGGATCAACAGCTCGATCTGAGTGGTCTTGCCCGCGAAATCGATCCCTTCGAAGGTAATCAAGAGTCCCGTGTCGTGCCGAGTCTTGGGCGGCGTTGGGCGATGTCGGTCAACCATCTGATACTCTCACTTTTCCGAGCCTGATTGGTCTTGACCCTTGTCCGTGGGAACAGGTTCTGCTGATGTCTTGGTGCCGGCAGCCGCAACGTCCGCTTGTTTTCCGGTGACCATTTGGGCTGATTTCGACATTATGGCAAAAGCCAGAATGCCCGCGGCGACCATCATGAGCGCGACGACTCTGCTGCCGGTCCATTGAGTGCCCAGCAGTTTGAAGTACTTGTCAGGAGGATAATACCTATATCCCTCGACGATCACCCGGTCGATGCCGGATAGGATGAGGAACAACGAAGCCGTCCAACCCACGAATGTCCCCCTGCGGCGTGCGAAAGCGACCAACAGGATTGCGGTCAGAAATGCCGCACCCGCGGAATATAGTTGTGTCGGATGGATGCGGATGCCGGGGTAGATGGCTCCGGCGTAACACCCACTCGGGAAAATCACCCCGAAGATACCGTTGATCGGATGACCGAAGCAGCAGCCGTTCAAATAGCATCCGATGCGACCGATGCCGATTCCCAGCGCCAAAGGTGGGGCAGAGACGTCCGCCATCGCCCAGAACGACACGCCTTTTCGCTTGACGTACCACCCGCCGCACAACACCGCAAGAAAGATTCCGCCCAAAAGCACCATGCCTTGAATGCCGATGGTTCCATCGCTCTGGATGGGGCTTATGATGTCCAATGGATGGCGGGCGTATTCGCTCCAGTGCGCTGCGACGTAAGTCAGCCGAGCTCCGATCAAGGACGAGATCATCACAACCACTGCCAGATCGAAGATGAAGGCTTTCTGGACGCCTGCCAAATGTGCCCGACGGACCGCCCACCAGATTCCAAGCACAAACGCCAATCCCATGGCGACACCGTAACTGTGCAGCTGAAATGCTCCGATTCGGAATATTATGGGATGCATTCGGTGTCTCCATGTGACTTTCGGTTCCGCTTTCGGTACTCGTTCTTGCCTTCCACCACAACCACATATTCGCCGCGAGGCGGGTTCTTTGTTAGCTTACTAATTAATTGAGTGATTGTTCCGCGTTGGATTTCCTCGAATTTCTTGGTCAATTCGCGCGCTAATACCGCTCGTCGGTCACCCAGGACCGGCAGCAAGTCCTCCAGAATCTTCTCTACACGGTGGGGCGCCTCGTACAAAACTATAGTCCTGGGCTCCTCTGCCAGCGACTGCAATCGGGCGTTACGCCCCTTCTTCGCCGGCAGAAATCCCTCAAAGGCAAATCGGTCGGTCGCCAATCCTGATACCACCAATCCGATAATCAACGCCGATGGTCCGGGAATGACGACCGGTTCGATTCCACGTTCCAGAGACTTGCGAACCAGGTACACCCCGGGGTCCTGTATCCCTGGAGTGCCGGCGTCAGTGACCATAGCAACTTGCTGACCTGACTCCACACCATCCAGCAATTCCGGAGCGCGCCTCTCCTTGTTGTGATCGTGGTACGAAAGCCGCCGCGCCTTGATCCCCCAATGCTGCAAAAGGATTCCGGTGTGCCTGGTGTCTTCGCAGGCAATCACATCCACGGCTCGAAGTATTTCCAACGCCCGATGGCTGATATCGTCCAGATTGCCTATCGGCGTCGCCACCAGGAATAGTTGTCCTTTTTCCATATCGCGTCATTGCTCAAATCTTCCTTCCCCCCTACGCCGGTAGGAGGGAAAAGAAGGGGGGTCAATGGCGTCTCTCAACACCCGAATTAATTCGGGTGCTGCTCTGAATTGAAAGGTGGGTGTCACGCGGGGACGCATGACACCACGGTTCATTTCTAAGGTGAGTGGCACACGAGGGCGTATGCCACCGCAGCTAATCACGGCGTGCTGCAGGGTGTCCTCACCTGGCAGTTGGCGCCCTGGTCGTGATCTATCCCAGATATTCCTTCAGGCTTTGCCGGATAATCTCGATGCCCTGATCGATTTCTTCTGCCGCCACATTCAGAGGCGGGCGGAACCGCATGGTACTCCGACCGCACGGAGGGATCAAGGCGCCGTTGTTGAAGATGATGGCACGTACTTTATCACGCGTTTCCGGATTCGGAAAATCGACTGCGCACATCAAGCCAAGTCCCCGAGCGTTCGACAGCAGCTCCGGAAATTCCTTCTGCAGCGTCGTTAGTCCAGTCAGGAGCTTCTTGCCCATTCTGGCGGCGTTGGCGATCAGATCCTCTTCGTGGATAATCTCAAGGTACACGCCGGCTCGCACCATGTCGATCAGATTGCCGCCCCAGGTCGAATTCAGCCGCGACGGCACGCGGAATACGTTTTCCGGCTCGCTGTCGATGCGAGTGTTCGACAGGAATCCACACACCTGGGTCTTCTTCCCGAACGCCAGCATGTCGGGTTTGAAACCGTAATGTTCGTACGCCCACATCCTGCCGGTCAATCCCACGCCGGTTTGTACTTCGTCCACCACGAATATGATGTCATTCTCGTCGCAAATCCGCCGAAGCTGTTGGAAGAATTCCGCCCGGAAATGGTTATCGCCGCCTTCGCCCTGGATGGGCTCGATGATCAATGCCGCAATATCATCCGGATTCTCAAGAATATGGCATTGGATCTGCGCGACCGCCAATTTCTCCTGCTCCACCACTCGATCCAGATTCTTGCCCCTCAGCGGGAATGTGACCTTGGGACTGACCACTCGGGGCCAATCGAATTTCGCGTAGTACTTGTGCTTGTTCTTCAGGAACGTGTTGGTCATGGACATGGTGTATCCGGTTCGCCCATGGAAGCATTCCTCGAAATGGATAACCTGGTGTCCCACTTCGTAACGATATCCTTTGCGGAAATTCTGCCGGACTTTCCAATCGAACGCGGCTTTCAACGCATTCTCGATTCCCAGGGCGCCGCCGGAAATCAAAAACATATGCTTCATATCCCGCGGCACCGCCATTTTGGAGAATTTGTCCACAAAAGACGCCATCTCTCGAGTGTAGAAATCGGAATTCGTTACATTGGCGACTGCCAGTTCTCCCAACCGCCGGATCAACTCGTCGTTATGGAACTTGGGATGGTTGTACCCCACCGGCGACGTGGCGAACATGCTGAAGAAATCCAGATATTCGCGCTTCGTAACCGAATCGTACACGTAAGTGCCGTGGCTCTTGTCGATGTCAAATACCAACGGCAAGCCGTCGGTTTGCATCAATTTCCCTAACGTGGCATGGACTTTAGAAGCAGGTATATGGTTCCACATCGTTATGCTCCAGGGTTCTTGCGGGACTGCGTCGCACGACTCACCGAGCGAGCTGGCTAAAGAGCCGGACGACGCACATATTACTAACGCTTCAGGCTGACTTTGAGCGTGACTTCCTTGCTGTCGTCCGGGATTCTAATCGCGCTGAGCATGCCTTGAATCGTGCTCTGGAAAATGGATCGGACAAATTCGTTCATCTCAATCTCTTTGCCGTCGGCGGCAAGCTTGACTTCGACTTTGCAGCCGAAGATTTTCTCTGACATCGCCATTTCTCCTACTTAATAATCAAAATATAACCAATAGGCTGATTTCGTACTACAAATCCACCCCTCGGGAACTGCTTAAAAATACTTAGCCTATTGCCACTTCCCCCTTGCGCTAAATTACGCATTTTTTGCGAGAATGTCAAGCGGTTTCACAGGTCCCTGCGCGGCCGATTTTTGTATGCGTCTAATCGGATTGGCACTGTGCTTTCTTATGCATAGCAAAAATTCTGCGATAGGGCTGTGACGCAGAATTTGAGTACGAAAAATCTTGATTTTCAATAAAAAATCATTATATTCTACCGAGATTGATCTTTGCCTCTGAATGCCTTCTCTGCCGTTTTCGCCTGCCGGAAGACGGGTCATTTCTGCATATCAGATAACCAATGCCCCACTGCGATCCGGTGCAGGATCGTGCGAGGCACTACATGCCAAAAACAATGATTAGCGAGGAAACGAGAATGTTGGATTTTTTGAGAACCCTTGGAATCAAAGAAATTAACTCCGGGGGATGTTGGGGTCCGGACGGGTGGACTCCCGTTGAGGGTCGGGAATTGGTGGCGTCCATCAATCCCACTACCGGCGAACCCATTGCCAAAGTCGCTCAGGTGAACGAACAGGATTACGACCACATCATGGATCATGCGGTTGCCGCCTTCAAGGAATGGCGGATGGTTCCGGCGCCCAAACGAGGTCTGGTAGCGCGTGATCTTGGCGACGAACTTCGGAAATACAAGGACCCGCTTGGAAAACTGGTCACTCTTGAAATGGGGAAAATCGTCCAGGAAGGCTGGGGCGAAGTTCAAGAGATGATTGACATCTGCGATTTTTCGGTCGGGTTGTCGCGCCAGCTCTACGGAGTAACTACTCATTCCGAACGCCCGATGCACCGAATGTACGAGCAATGGCATCCGTTAGGAGTGGTCGGCATCATTTCAGCCTTCAATTTTCCGGTGGCGGTGTGGTCGTGGAACGCTGCCATCGCAGCGGTGTGCGGGGATGCAACCATTTGGAAGCCGTCTTCGGAAACGCCGTTGACCGCGATCGCTGTGCAGCGTATCTGCAACAACGTGATGAAAGCCCACAACATTCCCGGACTGTTCAACCTTGTGGTCGGGCGAGGTTCCAAGATCGGGGAACGGTTGATCAACGACCGCCGCGTACCGCTGATCTCCGCGACCGGTTCCTGCGAAATGGGATACCGAATCGGAAGGGTGGTCGGTGAGCGTTTGGGCAGCACTATCCTCGAATTGGGAGGCAATAACGGCATCATCGTCTCCGACAAGGGCGATCTCAATCTGGCGGTGCCGGCGATACTATTCGGCGCGGTGGGAACTGCAGGTCAACGCTGCACCTCTACTCGCCGCGTGTTCCTGCATAAGAAGATTTCCGGAGAATTCACCCAACGGCTGGTCAACGCCTACAAGCAAGTGCGCATCGGCGATCCGCTGGACTCGTCCACCCTGATGGGACCCTTGGTGAACGAAGCCGCCGTCACTATCATGATGGCAGCGTTGGACCGCATCAAAGAAAGAGGCGGTAAGGTCATCTACGGCGGCAAACGAATCGACCGAAAGGGCTTCTTCGTGGAGCCTGCCATAGTTGAAGCCGAGCACGATTGGGACATCGTCCATGAAGAAACCTTCGCGCCCATTCTGTACTTGATCGAGTACGAGAATTTCGACGACGTCATCGCCTGGCACAACGAAGTCCCGCAGGGCTTGAGTTCCGCTATCTTCACCCGTGACCTGCTGGAAGCCGAGACGTTCCTTTCTGCCAAAGGCTCCGACTGCGGAATTGCCAACGTCAACATTGGAACCTCAGGCGCGGAAATCGGCTTGGCATTTGGCGGCGAAAAAGAAACCGGAGGCGGGCGCGAGTCCGGTTCCGACGCCTGGAAAGCCTACATGCGCCGCCAGACCAACACCATCAATTGGTCCACCGAACTGCCCCTGGCGCAAGGGATCAAGTTCGGGCAATAATCAAGAGTGATTGTGTCGGGTTTCTGCGGAATCCGACCTACAAGGGCTAATCCGCCAGTCGGCGAATTAGCCCCTACGCGGGAAACAAGCTTCGACCATGTGAAAGCGCCCTCAAGGGCGCACTCCATGATTGCGGCTCCCAACAACTTCCACCATTGGGTCGGGTACGCCGCGATTGGATAGCTTTGAAAGGCTATGTTGATCGCCACCAAATATCAGAGGACAATCGAATGAAGCCGATTCAGACATTCAGCATCATTCCTTCGCTCCCCCAGGAGATCGAAGGACTGCGAAAACTGGCTTATAATCTACGCTGGGCATGGAATCACCAGACCATCGAACTCTTCCGTAGGCTGGACAACGACCTCTGGGAAAAATCCAACCACAATCCGGTGCTCATGCTGGGTACCATTGACCAGGCACAACTTGAGGAAGTGGCTCGGGACGACGGATTCCTTGCTCATCTGGCTCAGGTGGAGCAGGAATTCGATGATTACATGGCTGGCAAGGGCTCCTGGTTTCGGCGAGCTCACGGCAAAGAACCCGCCCCAATGGCAGCCTACTTTTCCGCCGAATTCGGCTTGACGGAGTGCCTTTCGATCTTTGCCGGCGGGCTGGGAGTCCTGGCTGGCGATCATTTGAAATCCGCCAGTGACCTTGGGGTTCCGCTGGTAGGCGTCGGGCTGCTGTATCAAGAAGGCTACTTTTCGCAATACCTGAACGAAGCCGGTTGGCAGCAGGAAAACTATAGCAACAACGACTTTCACAACCTGCCCCTGACCCTGGAGAAATCCAAAGGCGGCAAGCCTCATACCGTGCAGGTCGCGTACCCGGGTCGCCAAGTCACCGCACAAATCTGGCGGGCTCAGGTCGGGCGGGTGCCGCTGTATCTATTGGACACAAATATCCCTGACAACGCCCCGCAAGATCGAAGCATCACTTACCAACTGTACGGTGGTGACCTGGAGATGAGGATGAAGCAGGAGATCATGCTGGGTATCGGCGGATTCCGCGCCCTGGAAGCACTTGGTCTGGAACCGTCCGTGTATCATATGAACGAAGGACATTCGGCATTCCTCTCCCTGGAACGCATCCGCCGGTTGATGGAGAAGAACAGCCTGTCGTTTGACGAAGCTCGAGAAGCAGCAACGTCAGGACTGATCTTCACCACTCATACGCCGGTCGCCGCTGGTCACGACAATTTCCCGCCCAAAATGATGGATACGTATTTCGGGGATTACACGAAAGCGTTGGGTCTGACTCGCCAGCAATTCCTGGCGCTCGGCAAAGGCAATCCCGAGGGAGGCGACGACAGCTTCTGTATGACGGTCCTGGCGCTGAGAATGGCGGCTCAAAGCAACGGCGTCAGCCGCCTGCACGGGGAGATCAGCCGACAGATGTGGCAACATCTCTGGCAGGGCGTGCCGGAGAACGAGATCCCAATCTCGCACGTGACTAACGGCGTACACTTCCTATCCTGGATCGCCTTGGAAACCAAACAATTATACGATCGCTACCTCGGACCTCGCTGGCGAGATGAACCAGCGGATCAAAAGGTTTGGGGTCGAGCAAAGCTAATATCCAACGATGAGTTATGGCGGACCCATGAGAGGCGTCGGGAACGGTTGGTGGCGTTTGCCCGCCGACGCCTTAGAGAGCAGTTGATCCGGCGAGGTGCCCCTCAAAAGGAAATCGATGCCTCATATGACGTGCTGGATTCAGAAGCGTTGACCATCGGCTTCGCACGCCGCTTCGCAACCTACAAACGAGCTGCACTAATCCTGCGTGACAACGACCGGCTGTCCCGTATCCTAAACAATCCTGATTATCCGGTACAAATCATCTTCGCCGGAAAAGCCCATCCCCAGGATGACCCAGGTAAACAACTGATCCAGAAGATCGTGCAACTGGCTGGCAAGGAATCGTTCCGTCGTCGCATCGTCTTCCTGGAAGACTATGACATGACCGTTGCCAGGTACCTGGTTCAGGGATCCGATGTGTGGTTGAATACCCCATTAAGACCTCGGGAAGCCAGCGGCACCAGCGGAATGAAAGCCGCCGCCAATTGCGTCTTGAATATCAGCGTCTTGGACGGGTGGTGGGATGAAGCCTATCAGCCTGAATTAGGTTGGGCAATCGGTCGCGCCGAAACCTACCAGGACCAGGAATACCAGGACCAGGTGGAAGCAGAAGCCCTGTATAATCTGCTGGAACGGGACGTGGTGCCTACTTTTTACGAACGTGCCGCGGATGGTTTTCCCCGAAGCTGGATCGATTACATGAAAGCTTCCATCAGTAATTTATGCCATTTCTTCAACACCAACCGCATGGTCGGACAGTACACCGAGGAGTTCTACCTTCCAGCAGCCTTTCGTTACCGGTCCCTTTCCGCTGACCAGATGGAGCGAGTAAAAGCGTTGGCTGCTTGGAAGAAAAATGTTCAGGTTAGCTGGTCGAAAGTCCGTATCGGAGATGTTACCATTGACGGTGCCGGTGAGCTAAATGTCGGTGATAAAATCACTGCCAAAGCATCGGTGGATCTTGGCAATTTGACACCGGAGGATGTGACGGTACAGCTCTATATGGGTCGAGTAAACAATGATGGGGATATCGTTGATGCGGATGCCGTCCCTATGGTGCCAATAGGATCAAAAAGCGGCAGTCAATATCGATTCCAGGTGAAGGAAATCCCTTGTCGCAAAAGTGGATTATATGGTTTCACCGTCCGAGTGCTTCCCATGCATATGGACCTGGTTTCCCATTACCTGCCTGGACTAATCACCTGGGCGAAGTAAGCGTCCCGCGGGCATCCTGCCCGTGGCTGTACGCGTAGGCGCCGATTCATCGTGCGCCACTCCCTTTGTCATCTTGTCCGCCGCAGGCGGAATGCGGGATCTAGTCTTCTGCCGCACGGGTTTTGGGGCAAAATAGAGGTCTAAATGCGTGTAGAATTCTTTTCCTGGGGCGCTGCCCAGGAAGTCACCGGGTCGAAACATTTTCTCAGAGTCAAAGATCAGCTAATCATGGTCGATTGCGGTGCTTTCCAAGGACACCGCGAGGAAGCTGACCGCAAGAATCGTGAATGGTCGTTCGATGCCTCGGAAATCGATGCCATGATATTGACCCACGCCCATTTCGACCATTCCGGCTTGATTCCGCTGTTACCGGAAAAAGGCTTCACCGGCAATATCTACACCACCCCCGCCAGCCGGGATTTAGCCAGCCTAATCATGATGGATTCCGCCCACCTCCAAGCCAAGGACTTGGAATACCTGAATAAACGAGCTAAAAAGCGTGGTGACCAATTTGAAAAAGAACCCCTATACACCGAGCGGGATGTGGTCGCCAGCCTGGAGCATTTTATCACCGTTTCCTACAGCCGCCCCTTCTTTATCGCTGATGGCATCCAAGCGGAATTCTACGACGCTGGACATATCCTGGGCGCAGCTATCACCTTGATAACAGTGAATCACGATGGGCAAAGCATGAAAATTGGGTTCAGCGGTGATTTGGGGCGTAAAAATCTGCCCATTCTCCGCGACCCTCAAGTGATTCCGGATGTGGATTACCTGGTCATGGAAAGCACTTACGGTCATAAATTGCATGACCCGTTGGATGTCGCCATGGACAAATTGGCGGAAGTGGTGAATCGCACCGTGAAACGTGGCGGGAAAATCATCATCCCCGCTTTCGCCGTGGGACGAACTCAGGATATTGTATATTATCTACATTTATTGAGCGACCGCAAGAAAATCCCTAAAATCCCCATCTATGTGGACAGTCCGATGGCGACCAATGCCACCGCCATTTTCCGGGTGCATCAAGAATGTTACGATGACGAAACCCGGCAAGCCTTCTTAGACCACCACCGGAACCCCATCGGCTTCAACGAACTGCGGTATATTGCCGAGGTGGAAGAAAGCAAGCGGTTAAACACTTTGAATGAACCGGCGATAATCATCTCATCCTCGGGCATGTGTGAAGCCGGCCGCATCCTTCATCATCTATCTAATAATATTGAAAATCCGAAAAACACCATTTTGATTGTCGGTTTCATGGCGGAAGACACCTTAGGACGGAGAATCAAAGAGGAGCAGCCAGAGGTGCGGATATTGGGGGATACTTACAAGTTGAAAGCGGAAGTGGTAACGATGAACGCTTTCAGCGCCCATGCCGATTACAGCGAAATTTTGGAATATATTTCTCATTTGAATTATAACAAGTTAAAAGAGATCTTTTTAATTCACGGCGAACCCAACGCCCAATCGAACCTGAAACGCCTTATGGACGAAAAAGGCTACAAAACCACTATTGTCAAATACGGCGAAAAGTATTATCTTCAGATTTAACTTCCCCCCTACGGAGTAGGGGGGAAAAGAAGGGGGGTCACTCCGTGTCATTGCGAGCGCAGCGAAGCAACCTCCCCCCCTTAAGGGGGGGAATATAAGGGGGGTCAGACTTTGGAGTGCGCCCTTGAGGGCGCCTTGATATGGCTGAAGCTTGCTTCAGACTGTAGGCGACTTAAGCGCTTGGGTCGTCGGGTTCCGACAGAAACCCGACATAATCTAGAAACGAAAAAGTCCCGATTGCTCGGGACCCGATGGCTTAAACCATCCACCTCCACAGTTGTGGATTGGTTATATTATAATAAACAATTTGATAAAAGTCAAGGAATAATGTCAGGATCGCAGGGATCCTGGCCTACGCAGCTATGGCAGCCCAGAGCAAGCCCTGGGCAATGAAAGCGCAAGCAAGCTTGCGCACTCCAAATTGTAGGCGCCGATTCATCGTGCGCCTTGTAGGCGACTTAAGCGCTTTGGTCGTCGGGTTCCAAGCGCAGCGCGAAACCCGACCAACCATCATCAGCCTTAAAAGCTGTGGGGAATGATCATGGACCTCAGAAAAGCTTATGAAGTTTTAATGTTACCCTATGGTGCTTCTTTTGAGCAAGTAAAGAAAGCTTATCGGGAAGAGGCTTTACTTGTGCATCCTGATAGAGTTCAAAATTCTTCGGAGAGTGTTAGGAAGCGGGCAGAAGAGAAGTTTAAACTAATAAATGAAGCATTTCAAACTATCAGTAAAGCCATAGAAAATGGTGTAATCTTTGAAGAAAACGAGGCTCAGAAGCGATCAAGAGAAGAAGCAAAGCGCCAGAAGGAGGAAAGACAGAGAGCAGCGGAGAGACAAAGAGCTGAGCAACAACAAAGTGAACAGCAACAAAGAGATTATGAAAAAAAAGCGGAAGGTGCATTTAGTGGCGGTCGAAAAGGTGACGGTCAGCAGAAACAATCAATTGGTGATACTGCAAAAATAAGCTGGAAAGGTCCACTGTTCTTTTTCATAGGACTCATTGTATTTGGTCTTATAGTTGAAAGTGTCACCAAGAGGAATCAAACGCCTCCGGCATCAAGACCTATTGCCCCAAGTGTAAATGAAAATCATTCTCCGGATAAATCAAAATCAACTATCGAAACCGACCGTGTATACAAGGATAAGAATGGAAAGTACACTATCACTATTCCGTCCGGATGGGATTTCAAATTAGATTCTACAGAAAAATTCGATATAATGATTTACAATCATCTATGGGATGGAAAAGATATTGGTCAGTATCCTGGTATGATTGTCATTTTCAAGAAATATCTTGGCGAGGGGGATTACGATATGGACATATCTTATCCACAGATGAGAAAATCCATGATGGAAATGTACGATAGTTCCTTCGTTGTAAGCGAAGGGCAGAGACAATTCGGTGAAGTACTATCAAAGTGGATAATGATTGATGGTAAATCAGAGGGGAATGTCTACAGATATGTTGACTATATGATGATTCACAATGAATATTTTTACAATATTCGCACGGTTAGTTTGAGCGCTAATTACCAAAAATATAGAGACGATTTAATAAAAATCACTGCTGTTTTCAAGCTATTGGAGCCGACGAGATCCAAAAGTAAAATTTCATCAAATGAAAAGTCAGATCTTGCTGACAAAGAATCTACAGATAATGGACAAACAAGTGCGAGTAAATCCGGTTCAGCTTACGAATCATCAAAGCCGAAAGAAAAGTCAAATAGCTATGGGTCTTACTGGAGTATAGGTTCTGGTGAGTTCGAGGTCCGCCGGATACAAGGTACCCCCACGTCAGTAAGTGAGTTGTATTCTAAATTTATACTTTATTACGGGTCTTCTTCAGTCACTTTTGATCTTAAGTCAAAGAGAGTTACGGAATATTGTAACTCTAGCAGAAATCTCAGAGTTCGGGGGAAAGGTGATGCATCTTCACCGAGCACAACTGAATATTGGAGTATAGGTTCTAGTGAGTACGAGGTCCGCCGGATACAAGGTACCCCCACGTCAGTAAGTGAGTTGTATTCTAAATTTATACTTTATTACGGGTCTTCTTCAGTCACTTTTGATCTTCAGTCAAAGAGAGTTACGGAATATAGTAACTCTAGCAGAAATCTCAGAGTTCGGGGGAAAGGTGATGCATCTTCACCGAGCACAACTGAATATTGGAGTATAGGTTCTAGTGAGTACGAGGTCCGCCGGATACAAGGTACCCCTATGTCGGTCAGTGAGTTGTATTCTAAATTTATACTTTATTATGGGTCTTCTTCAGTCACTTTTGATCTTCAGTCAAAGAGAGTTACGGAATATAGTAATTCTAGCGGAAATCTCAGAGTACGGTGATTCTTATTGTTCCTTCTAAATCGTTAACTCATCGTGTATGAAACAGTTAGGCGCGCAGAAGTTGTGCTTTGCTATGTTATGCTGCACCGGAAATTTTATTCGAAAGGATTAATCACATCTGGAATTGATATAAATGAGGTTTAAAGATGGATATTATTGAAAATTCAAAGCTTGCAGTCTTTGCAGAAGCCGAAGATTCTGACAAGCCGCTTATTCTTCATGACTTATCTTTTGGGCGATTTGTTGATGACGTATTGATTCCCTTTGAAAAAGATGAACCGTTTTTTATTGATGGAGTATCTCTCACCAAGAGTAAAGTAAGAAGACTTAAAGTGCTTCTGCAAGGACCATACTTTAAAAAACTGTTTTTCGATTTGCATTATCTGATGCGACGAGGTGCCCAGAGCAACAAAAATTGTTTGCTGAGCAGTATCGTATTCGTTTAGAAGCCATTTTTAGAGAGTCCTGCGAAGACGTCACTTCGCAAGTCATAAAGGCTTTTAACAAAGAAATAAAGCCTCGGCTTAAAGATTATTTTCCAAAGCGAGAAGAGCTTATTAGCGCTGCATTTAGAGTTTTTATTGAAAGTCTAAAGATTCTTGGTAAATCTGCCTTACCATAATAGATTGATTGATTAAATATTCGACTTGAATAGTACAAACCGGAGATTAAATGAGCACCCCCACTATCGTTTCCATGCCCGGGGACGGGATTGGAAAAATCGTACTGCCGGAAGCAATTCGCGTGCTGGAAGCCGTCGGATTCAACGCCAACTATATCCCCGCCGACATCGGCTGGGACTTCTGGATTTCCGAAGGCAACGCCCTGCCCCAGCGCACCATCGACCTATTGGAACAGCACAAAATCGGCTTGTTCGGCGCCATCACCTCCAAACCCAAAGACAAAGCCGCCGCCGAACTATCCCCCGCGCTTCGGGACAAAGGCTTCGTCTATTACAGCCCCATCGTGGGCATGCGCCAGCATTTCAACCTGGACATCTGTATCCGCCCCTGCAAATCCTTCCAAGGCAATCCTTTGAACTTCATCCGCAAGAAAAACGGCGGGTTCGAGGAACCGATGGTGGATGTAGTGATTTTCCGCCAGAATACCGAATGCTTATACGCCGGTGTGGAATGGACCAATCCTCCAAAACAAGTGCATGACGCCTTTGCCACTCATCCTAAATTCAAACCCTTCAAAGATATCCCCGGTCCGGATTTAGCCATATCGGCGCGCATTTTCACTCGTCCCGCCTGCCGTCACATCGCGGAACGAGCCTTTTTCTGGGCGGAAAAATATGGCTATAAATCAGTCACCGTGTGCGAAAAACCCAATGTCATCCGGGAAACTTCCGGCATGATGGAAGAGGAAGCCCGCAAGGTCGCCAAAAACTACCCCGACATCGCCCTGTGGTCCACCAACATCGACGCTCAAATGATGTGGCTGACCAAGAACCCCGAAGATTACGGCGTGATTGTTTCCGGCAATATGTTCGGCGACATCGTGTCCGATGGGTTTGCCGGCTTGGTGGGCGGCTTGGGATTCGCCTGCAGCGCTAATCTCGGTGAGGGATGTGGTGTGTTCGAACCTACTCATGGTTCTGCTCCCAAGTACGAGAAATTGAATCCATCTATCGTGAACCCAATTGCCATGATATTAAGCGCGTGCATGATGTTGGATTTCATAGGTGAAACCCCCAAAGCCGACCACATCCGTGGCGCTATTTCCGCGGTGGTAGCGGAAGGTAAAGTCCGCACTTACGACATGATGAAAATCACCGGCGGACCGAACAGCATTGCTCAGGGCGCGGCTACCACCCAGCAAATGACCGACGCCGTTATTTCCAATTTATAGGGAAAAGTGAGGAAACACAATGATTTCTGAATATGATATCGAAAAGCTGTTCGAATCCCAGCTTGACCGGATTCAGGATTCCGACCTTCGACAGAAGGTGGTCAGTATTTGGGTCGCTGCCTGTGCCAAAGGCAAGTGGGATAATTCCGACCAGTTAGTGGGTATGCCGTTCACCTTACTAACCAAGACTCACGGCATCAGTTTCATCGAACACACCAAAGCCGTCACGGACGGTGCGGTGGGATTAGCCAAAGCTATGATGGATAATTACCACGCCATGCCTTACCGTATTGACATGGACCGATTGGTGGCGGGTGGGCTCCTCCACGATGTAGGAAAACTTTTGGAGATAGAACCCATCAGTGGCGGCGGTTACCGAAAGAGCCGGAGCGGTCAGTGCACTCGACATCCCATTTCAGGAGCCATCCTGGTAGCCGAAGCCGGACTTTCTGAGGAACTGGTGAATGTGGTGGCCTGCCATGCCAAGGAGGGTGAAGGCGCTCCCAAATGCATCGAAACCGTGCTGATCCATCAAGCCGACTTTGCGACTTTTGATCCTTTGGTGATGATGGAAAAAGGGCAGTTGATACAATGATTTCCCCCCTGCTACGTGCAGGGGGGAAGAAAAGGGGGGTCAAGCGTACTATGGGCGTCCCGCCCATGCACACGGGCTGGAAGCCCGTGCCACCTGACTGGATCCCGCATCAAGTGCGGGATGACAGTGGCAAAGCGCCCCTGTCACTTTCCAACTTTGTAACTTTCTAACTTTCAAACTATTAGTGAACCTATGTCTTCAACAATCATCGAAAAAATCATCGCCGCCCACTGCGGTCATTCCGTCAAGCCCGATGACATCGCGGACGTAGAAATCGATGTCCGCGTGGCTCGGGACTTCGGCGGAGCCAATGTGGTCAAGAACCTCCAGGAACACGGATTGGCAATCGACAACGCGTCTCGTACCTTCTTCACCTTCGATTGCAATCCGGGAGGCAGCGACCAGAAATACGCCACCAACCAGCACATCTGCCGGACGTATGCTCGAGACCACGGAATCGCTATCTATGATATCAACGCTGGCATTGGCACGCATGTCGCTATCGATGAAGGACTCATCGGGCCCGGTGGAACCTTAGTTTCCACCGATTCCCATGCCAATATCCTTGGTGCGATAGGCGCATTCGGTCAAGGTATGGGCGATCAAGATATCGCGGCCGCTTTCGCCCACGGCAAAGTCTGGTTCAAGGTGCCAGTATCCATCAAGGTCATACTGGATGGACATCCCGGAACCAACACCACTGCCAAAGACATGGTGCTGGCTTGCCTCAAGCATTTTGGAGCCAACGGCATGCTGGGTTACTCGGCGGAATTCTACGGCGATATCGTGGATGCTTTGACCCTTGACCAGCGCATCACCATTTCTTCCATGGCAACGGAAATGGGAGCTATCATTGCCCTGTTCCCGCCGAATGAGGAGGTTATTCGGTATTGTCGGCGGGCGGGGAATGGCTCCGATCCGGTATTTGCCGATGATGGTGCAGACTACGAGGAAACCATTTCCATTGATATTAATGGATTAGAACCTTTGATGTCCCGTCCCGGTCATCCCGAGGACGTAGCTTCGGTTTCCGAATTCGCCGAGACCAAAATCGATTCCGCCTTCATTGGATCGTGCACCAACGGTCGTTACGAAGACATGGTGGCTGCTGCAAAGGTCTTGAAAGGTAGGAAAGTCGCTCCTGGCGTGGTTTTGAAAATAGTCCCGAGCACCGATAGAATCTGGAAGCAATGTCTGGACGAAGGTTTGATGACTGTCTTCAAAGAAGCCGGAGCGCTGGTAGGCAATCCCGGTTGTGCCGGCTGTGCCGCCGGTCAAATTGGGCAAAACGGTCCTGGTGAAGTCACTGTCAGCACCGGTAACCGCAATTTCGCAGGGAAACAGGGCAAAGGCGACGTCTGGCTGGCGTCACCCGCCACCGTTGCGGCATCTGCCATAGCCGGTGTCATTACCTCACAGGACAACATTCCCTCCAAACCGGCGGTGTTCGCGCTGGATACAGGAAAGATTGCGGGAAAAACCTCTGCAGTGACCGCCAAGCCACCCGCGGAAAAACCCACTGCCTTCAAGGGTCGCGCCTGGGTGATACCGGTGGACAATATCGATACCGATATGATATTCCATAACCGATACCTGGCGATCACCAACCTTGCCGAAATGGGTCAATACTCGTTCGACAATCTGAAAGGCTGGCAGGACTTCGCAAAGAAAGCCAAGCCGGGTGACATAGTCCTGACCGGCAAGAATTTCGGCTGCGGTAGCTCGCGCCAACAAGCCGTGGACTGCTTCAAAAGCCTCGGGATATCGATGATCATTGCCCAATCTTTCGGCGCCATCTATGAACGCAACGCCATCAATGCCGGATTCCCGATAATGACCATCGACCAGGTCCCATCGGACATGCACGATGGGCACACTTTTGAAGTCGACGTCAAGACCAGCAACATCCATTGTGACGAATGCAATGTGTCCCTGACTGGAACGCCGTTTTCCAATGTCCAGATGGAAATATATCGGCGCGGGGGCTTGCTCGGAAGTTAAAAATTAGCTATATTGAATAATCCATATCAGAAATTATCCGGGCAAGGCAAAGGTTACGCCTTGACCTTTGTCTCGGCGCTCTTTTCCGCATCGGTGTACGGGGTGGGGAAATGGGTGATGATTGGTGTGTCGCCCGTGGCATTGGTGGCGCTGACATTCTCGATTTCCTCCATCATCATGGCAGTCTGGGCAGGAAGCACAGGTCAATGGCGAGATGTGCTCCATGTGAGCAAACGGGGCTGGGCAACAATCGCCCTGTACACCGCGGTCTCCATCGCCGCCCTGATGGCAATGTGGACCGGTATCGAGCATCTGGATCCCACCGTCGCATCATTCATCGGACGGCTGCAAACGCTGGTTTCCGTGTTCTGCGGAGTCCTGCTGTTGAGGGAGCACCTTCGACCAATCGAGGCAATCGGTGGGCTGATCGTCATCGCCGGGGTGGTAGTGATCAAAGCCAGCTTCGCCGTGGAATTGAATCGGTGGTTCTGGGTGATGGTCGCCAGCGGCACGTTGTGGGGTTTGAATGAAGTCATGGCGAAATTGTCGATGCGCCATCTGTCGCCGGTGCCCTTGAATCTGGTTCGGAATTCGGCGGTTATGGTCTTCTATCTCCTGCTGTCTGCCGTCCAGGGTATCTCCTTGGTCAACTACGGCACCTATTGGTGGGGGATTCTGGCAGTGGCTTTGGCTGGACCGATCTTCTCCAGGCTCTTCTATCTGTTCGCTCTGCAACGAATCGGCGTCGCCAAAACCGCACTAATCAACCAATCTCAGCCCCTGTATGTGTCGGTGATTGCGTTGGTTCTGTTGGGAATGATCCCGTCAGTTCGGGAATGGGCTGGAGGACTGTTGATTCTGGCAGGCTGCGTCATCATGATCCTGGGCCCCGGGCAAGCTGCGATCGCACGGAAGATTAATCATATAGAGAACTAATACGTTTGTCGCAATTTATGAAGAACGAGAAGCTCGCAAGTTGGAAAGTTGGAAGGTTGCAAAGTTAGAAAGTTGAAAAACAATGGCTACTTTCAAGAAATTCGAAGACGTTGACACCTGGAAACGAGCCTGCAGATTGGCGGTAGATATCTACAGACTTACCAATCAGCCGGAGTTGCGGAAAGACTGGGGATTACGTGATCAAATTAGACGATCGGCAATCTCAATTTCTTCAAATATCGCAGAAGGTTTTGAACGCAATTCAAATGCGGAATTTAAACGGTTTTTGTTAATCTCAAAGGGCTCCTGCGGCGAACTTCGATCACAACTTTACTTATTGAAAGCATTGGAATTATTACCTGCCAAAGATGTAGGCAATTCCATAACTGAATGTATTGAGATTCCATCGATGATTCAAACCCTCATCAATCATCTGAAGAAGTGCAATAAACAATAACTTTCTAACGTTCAAACTTCCCAACTTTCAAACTCTGGAACTCCCATGGGATTAACCTTCGCCGAAAAAGTCCTCGCCCGGAAAGCCGGGCTGAAAACCGTCGTGCCCGGTCAAATCGTGACCGTGAAACCTGACCACCTTTTGACCCACGACAACACCTCCGCCATCATCGGCAAAATCGGAGCCGAGCTCGACCAGTACGGCATCGTCGATCCGGATCTGCCCATCGTGGTGCTGGATCATGTGACTCCAGCTCCGGATGAGAAGACCGCCGCCGGACACAAGAGAGTGCGGGAATTCGTCAAACGATTCGGGATCCGGCATTTCTACGACGTGGGATTCGGCATCTGCCACCAGGTGGTGGTGCAGGAAGCTCTGGCATTACCTGGAACTCTGATCCTGGGCAGCGACTCCCATACCTGCAGCGCCAGTGCGCTGAGCGCTTTCTCCACCGGTATAGACCGTACCGAAGCTGCCGCGTTGCTGCTGACCGGCGAAACCTGGCTTCGAGTGCCGTCCTCCATCAAGATCACGCTGAAAGGCAAGCTGAAACCACCAGCATACGCCAAGGACTTGATTCTGACCATCATCGGGGACATCGGAGCTGACGGCGCTACTTACCAATCGGTGGAATTCCACGGTAACGTCGCCAGTTTGTCCGTCTCCGAGCGTTTCACTATTAGCAACATGGGGATCGAGATGGGCGCCAAAGTGGCGGTGTTCCCGCCGGACAAAGTGACCTTCGAATACCTGGATTCCAAAGGAATTCCCCGCACTGCTTACGAACCTGCGTGGGCGGATTCGGATGCCAATTACGAGCGGGAGCTGGAGTACGACATGTCCAAAATCGAACCGGTGGTGGCGCTGCCTCATTCTGTCGATAAGGTCGCTCCAGTCCGTGACCACGTGGGAATCCCGCTTGACCAATGTTTCTTCGGATCGTGCACCAACGCTCGAATCGACGAAATGCGCATCGTGGCGAAAATCATGAAAGGCAAGCAGGTCGCATCCAGTACGCGATTCCTGGTGATTCCCGCGTCCAAAGCCGTGTTTGAGCAGGCGCTCAAAGAAGGCATCATCAGCATTTTGAGCGAGGCGGGTGCAGTGATTGCTCCCACCGGCTGCGGACCGTGTATGGGTGCCCATTTGGGGGTGTTGGCGCCGGGCGAAAAGTGCTTGAGTACTGCGAATCGAAACTTCAAAGGGCGGATGGGATGCAAAGAAGCGGAAATCTACCTCGTAAGCCCGGCAACGGTGGCTGCGTCAGCCATCACCGGCGTCCTGACCGTCCCGGAAATCGTGTAGGAACGCTTTTCTATCTTCGTGTCATTCCCGCGAAAGCGGGAATCCAGTGATTCCATGGTGCCGTAGGGTGTCCCCACCCTGCGGAAAAATTACGGTCAAACGTGCAGGATGAGGACATCCTGCACCACAATAGTCAATCAACCACGGAGCGAATTATGAGGGTCTGGAAATACGGCAACGACATCAACACCGACATGTTGTTCCCTGGCAAGTACACTTACACCTGCAGCACCGCCGAGGAAATCAAACCGCACCTGCTGGAAGATCTTGATCCCCAATTCGCCAAGGGCGTCAAAGCAGGCGACATCGTGATGGCAGGCAAGAATTTCGGCTGCGGCAGTTCCAGGGAACAACCGGCGCTGGGATTGAAAGCCGTCGGCATTGAAGCAGTTATAGCAGAGAGCTACGCAAGAATCTTCTTCCGGGCGTCTATCAATCAAGGATTGCTGCTGATCGAATGTCCGGAGGCGGTCAAAGCCTACCAGGAAGGTAATCCGGTCATATTCGATTTGAGCCAATCGCAAGTCAAGATTGGCGGGAAAGTGTTCGGGTTTCCGCCCCTATCACCGGAAATCATTGCGATCCGCGATGCCGGAGGATTGCTGCCTTATACCCGGAAGAAACTGGCGGAAAGGAGGGCGTAATGGCGAAACAGGGCGTTGCAGGACGCCGGGAAAAAGGCGTCAGATCGGACTGCTGGGTATCGGTGGAAATTGCCGATGCCGGCGGCATACAACTTGGCATGACCAGCAAAGTCGATTCGATGTACGGCGAATCGATCCGCCAATTGTGCCTCGACGAGCTGGCGGCGTTCAAGGTCAAGCATGCCAGGGTGGAAATCCAGGACTTCGGCGCGGTACCGTTCGTCATCATGGCGAGAATCGAGGCGGCGGTCAAGCGAGCGGGCGTGGTCGTAGGCGAAGGCTGTCTTCCGGAAATTGCGGAACACTGCACGTATGGCACCACGAGGGAACGGTTCCGGCGGTCGCGGCTGTATTTGCCGGGGAATGAGCCCCGCTTCTTCCTGAATGCCGGTATCCACAAGCCGGATGGGATCATCCTCGATTTGGAAGATGCGGTGGCGCCGACGGAAAAGGATGCCGCCCAGGTGCTGGTGCGGAATGCTTTAAGACAGGTCAACTTCTACGGTGCGGAGCGGATGGTCAGGATTAATCAGATTCCGAAGGGTTTGGATGACCTCGAATATATTATCCCCCACAATGTGCATGTAGTCCTGATTCCGAAATGCGAGAGTGCCGATCAGGTGCGGGCTGTGGATGAGAAAATAGCAGACGTGCTGTCAGGTGTCTCACCTGACAGCAGCAGCCCCCCCCTTGCTCCCCCCCCGCGTAGCAGGGGGGGAATTGGAAAAGCTCCCCTCAGGTCTCCGGGGGGGAATAAAAGGGGGGGCTTATCCCACCCACTTCTGATGCCCATCATTGAATCGGCTCTGGGAGCTATTAAATCCTATGAGATCGCCACAGCAGCGGATTCGGTGGTGGCGCTTGCGATTGGCTTGGAAGACTACACGGCAGACATCGGCGTCCAGCGGACTTTGGAGGGCAAGGAGAGCTTCTGGATGCGTGGTCAGGTGGTGAATGCGGCTCGGGCGGCGGGAGTGCAGCCGATTGACACGGTATTTTCCGATGTAACGGACATGGAAGGGTTGCGGCAGAGCGTCCTGGAGGCGAAGACATTGGGCTTCGACGGTAAGGGTTGCATCCATCCCCGCCAGATTGCAGTGGTACACGACGCATTTGCGCCCTCGGAAGCGGAAATCACCAAAGCCACCAAGATTGTCTCAGCGTTTGAAGCGGCGGAAGCACGAGGTCTTGGGGTGGTGTCGTTGGGCAGTAAGATGATCGATCCGCCGGTAGTGAAGCGGGCGTTGCGGACGGTGAAGTTGGCGGAGGATTTGGGGAAATTGGCGGGGAATTGGAGGGAAGTCAATAAGTGGCACGGGCTTCCAGCCCGTGAGTGATTGTTTTGGAGTGCGCAGGCTTGCCTGCGCCTTCGTGGCTGAAGCTTGCTTCAGCCGTGTAGGTCGGGTTCCCTGTGAACCCGACAAATAAGTAGTCAATCCTCATTGGATTAGCGCCCGAATTCATTCGGGTGTTCGGGGTAACTTAGCAACCCCCCTTCTTTTCCCCCCTTCAATAGAAAGGGGGAAGGGGAACGTCCCACGGGCTTCCCGCCCGTGTCCATGAGCAGGATGCACGTGGGACGACAATCATGGGCAAGATGCCCATGGCACACCCTCCTTGATTCCCCCCGGGAACTAGGGGAGTGAAAGAACAAGGAAGATGATTGATTGTCGGGTTTCTTCTCCCGCTGAGGCGGGATTTAAAATCCGACGTACATGATTGCAGTTCCCTACGAAGCAGGAGAGTAAAATGGAAATGAGTCAAAAAATAGATCTATATTCCCATCCCTTTACAAAATCAGTTAGTGAAGAAATACTACCTTTAGCGAAAATGTCTACACAACGATTAATAGAAATTGCAAAGGTTGGTAAAATACGTGCTGAGAGTAAACAAGCGGTTGCTGAAAACCAATATTATCATCTTGAAGTATTTCGAAAAGCCTGTGCTCTGCTAAACTGCATAAGCCAACTTGAAGATATTATAAAACTTATCAAACGATTCCCTAGTCCTAAAACTTATGAAAAGCAGGGAATTTCGCAATATCGTTGGATTGAGTACCACTATTCCTATTTTGTTGTAACGCTCGTAAGCCTGAATGATACCACATTCTTATTGGTAAACGCAGTACTCCGGTTGGGTTATCCCGAGAGACATTGTAGAGCTGAATTAATACTGAGCAACAAATGGGTCAAGAACACAGGTATCTGTGAAAGCATTAAGCACCTGGAAAAGGTCATTGGTCATAATAGAGAAATCAGAAATATTTATATTCATAGAGGCGAGGCACCTGAGCTCTATCGAGTATTCCAATTAGATATTTTCGACCACCTCGCGTTTCACAGTCATCTTGAATTATGTGGTAACTCAATTATAGATAAGAAGTTGCTCCGTATTGCGTATAGAGGAGAGGTCAAAAAAATGTGCAAAATATTAGAAAGGCAAATCCTGGATACGAAAGAAGCGGTGTGGAGAATATTTGACAGTCTTTTTCCCACCTACCAGAAATGTCTTGCCCTATTGCGAGAAGCGTCAATTAAGGAAACTTAGGATTATAGGGTGGCGCGGGCTTCCAGTCCGTGGGAGGACCCGGATCCCGCATCAAGTGCGGGATGACAGTAAAAGACGGGAATGACATACAGGAGACGTTCAATATGGCAATGCAATTAGTCGAAAACGCCGCTGGACGGATGGTTCCGACTGAAATCAACGGCAAACCTGCCATCCCTTACAAGGGCGTGGACGAACACCGCCCATCGGGCAGGAAGGCGGCTCCGCCCATCGCGACTTGTATCGATTATCCCTGCAGCGGGAACAAGGTGGTCAAGGATATCAAGACGGCGTTGGAAATGTGCGGTCTCAAGGATGGGATGACGATTTCGACCCACCATCACTTCCGGGATGGCGATTTGGTGTCGAATCAGTTGTTTGATGCGGCGGCGGAACTGGGGGTCAAGGACTTGATGTGGTTTCCCAGCGCCTCGTTTCCGTGCCATACCCCGATTATCAAGCATATGGAAAACGGGGTGGTGCATCATATCGAAGGCAGTATGAATGGACCTTTGGGCGACTATTGTTCTCAGGGCAAGATGCGGGGTATGGGGGTGCTGAGGTCGCATGGCGGCAGGTATCAGGCGGTGCAGGACGGCGAGGTGCACATTGATATCGCTGTAATTGCAGCTCCCACGGCGGATCCGTTTGGGAATGCGACCGGAGACCGGGGTCCCTCGGCATGCGGGCTGTTGGGATTTGCGTTGGCGGATTCGCAGTATGCGGACCGGGTGATTGTGGTAACGGACAATCTGATTCCGTTCCCCTGTGTGCCGTGGCAGATCCAGGGCAATTACGTGGATTTCGTGGTAGTGCTGGACAAGGTCGGCGAACCTGAGAAGATCGTGTCAGGGACTACTCAGATCACCAAAAGTCCCGACCGATTGCTAATTGCGGAACTAACCGCCAAATTCGTGCGTGACTCCGGAATCATGAGGGATGGGTTCTCCTTCCAGGCTGGCGCCGGCGGCACTGCGCTGTCGTTCGCCATCTACCTGGAAGAGATGATGCAAGACGAGAAAATCAAATGTCGGTTCGTACGTGCCGGCAGCACCCAATACACGGTGAAAATGCTGGAGGAGGGGCTGACTGATTATATTCTGGACGGGCAGACGTTTGATTTGGAAGGGGTGCGATCCATGCGAGAAAATCCGGGGCATGTTAACACCAGCCCGTTTACCAGTTACAATTTCCATGGGAAGGGGAATTTTGCATCCATGGTGGATGTAGTGGTGTTAGGTGCCACCGAAGTTGACGTTGAATTCAACGCTAATGTGGTCACGCATTCCGACGGGCGGCTGCTGCACGGGATCGGAGGTTGGCAGAATTGCCTGTATTCGAAATGTACGATTTTGCCGATTCCGTCGTTCCGGGATCGGATTCCGGTACTGGTGGATCGAGTGACCACGTTGTGCGGACCGGGAGAACTGATCGACGTGATCGTCACGGAACGCGGGATTGCGATTAATCCGTTGCGCCAAGACCTGATCGATGCGGTAAAGAAGTCAGATTTGCCAATTCGACCAATACAAGATATCAAGAAAGAAGTCGAGGATATTTGCGGCGGAAAACCTGCGCCGCCGAAGCTCAGGGACAAGGTGGTTGCCGCAATCAAATGGGTGGATGGGACGGTGATTGACTCGGTGAGGCAAGTGGCAAGTAGCAAGTGACAAGTGACAAGTAGCAAGAATAAAAGCTGTTTTTCCATAATGGCAGGGAGAAGGAATGGGGCCCTTTAGAAGAATCGAGGAGATGGAAATATGGCAACGTGGGTGCAGACTTGCGGTTGAAGTCTGCAAATTGGCACAACAGAAAGAATTTGACAGAGACTGGGGATTACGTGACCAAATTAGAAAATCAGCAGTGTCCATTCCTTCAAATATTGCAGAAGGACATGAACGTGATACACCTGCAGAATTCAGACATTTTTTGCGGATCGCAAAAGGATCGTGCGGAGAATTGCGAACTCAGCTGTATATTGCACATGCCCTTGGATATATAGATAAGGCAGCAGCAGATAACATTATAGCTGAATGTGTTGAAATATCATCAATGATTTACGGGTTGATAAGCCATCTTGAAAAATCTGACAGATGAATGAGTCTATGATGTTAAATTTGATGTAATCCTGCAAATTCACCTATCCGTTGTTTATAATCTTTAAAGCTGAAATACTTGAAACATGGCACTTGAAACTTGGAACTTTCACACTTTCATACGTTCACACGTTCACACGAGTAGTTAGGAGAATCTATAAATGTACGCTGGATCGGATTATTATAATTTAGAGGAATGGCTTACCGACGACGAGATCATGATCCGGAATGTGGTAAGGGAATGGGTCGCGGAGAGGGTGTTGCCCAAGATTGAAGAGCAATACCGCAGCGGTCGTTTCCCCGTAGACCTGGTGCCCGAAATGGCGGAATTGGGTCTGTTCGGCATGACATTGCCCGAAAAATATGGCTCGGCGGGATTGAAAGATGTAGCATACGGGCTGGTGATGCAGGAATTGGAATGGGGGGATTCCGGTATCCGCAGCTTCGCCAGCGTCCAATCGGCGTTGGTCATCTACCCGATATTCAATTGGGGAAGCCGGGAGCAGATCGACTATTGGCTGCCGAAATTGATCCGAGCTGAGAAGATCGGCGCCTTCGGGTTGACCGAACCGGATTACGGTTCTAATCCTGCCGGCATGATCACCAAAGCAAAGAAAGTCGATGGAGGATATATTCTGAACGGCACCAAAACCTGGATCACGAACAGCTCCATCGCGGACGTGCTGGTGGTATGGGCGAAGCTGGACGGCGTGGTGGCGGGTTTCCTGGTGGAAAAAGATTGGAAGGGGCTCAGTTGTCCTGAGATTAGGGGCAAGTGGAGCCTGCGGGCGTCGGTAACCGGCGAGATCGTACTGGACGATGTGTTCGTGCCGGAGTCCCACAGATTGCAGAGTGCCAACGGGATCAAATGCCCACTGTCCTGCCTGACCCGGGCTCGGTATGGAATTGCCTGGGGCGTGTTAGGGGCTGCGATGGCGTGCTATAGTACCGCATTGGACTATTCCAAGACCCGCATTCAGTGGGGCAAGCCTATCGGCGGGTTTCAAATGGTGCAGGAGAAATTGGTCAAGATGCTGACGGAAATCACCAAGGCTCAGTTGTTAGTGTACCGTCTCGGTCGCATGCAGGAGGCGGGAAAAGCGCAATATTGGCACGTCAGCCTCGCCAAGCGCAACAATTGCGAAATGGCACTGGATGTCGCCAGAACTGCCCGCGACCTGCTCGGAGCTAACGGAATTTCCGACGAATATCCCATCATGCGGCATATGATGAATCTGGAAGCGGTCTATACTTACGAGGGTACGCATCACATGCAGACACTCATCGTGGGTGGAAATATCACTGGGATGGAGGCATATCAATAAGACGTGTCAAAGTGTGAAGGTGTGAAAGTGGCAAGTGGCAAGTTGCAAGTTGCAAAGGTTAATAGCTCACCGGACATTTGGTAACCCCAGCTGTTCGTTGGGCGTATAGCTAATTCACCTCTTCCCCAACAATCGAACAATTGGACAATCGAGCAATCCAACGATTTAACCATGTGACAATTTGGCAATTTAACAATTCTGCAGTTCTCCCTTCACACCTACGCAAGGAGTCGTAATGCATAAGGATTTCCTGGCAATTTCTGATTTTTCTTCGGAAGAATTGACCGAGATAATCCATCTTGCCCTGGCGGTCAAACAGCAGATGCATGATGGAATCATGCCGACGCCGCTGGCGGGCAAGTCCATCGCATTGATCTTCCACAAGCCCAGTCTCAGGACTCGGATGTCCTTTGAGAAAGGCATACACCAGCTCGGCGGGCATTCCATCTATATCACTGGCGCCGAATTCGAGCTCGGGAAGCGGGAGTCGATTCGGGACGCCGCTCGAGTGCTATCCCGGTATGTGGAAGGAATTATGATTCGGACGTTCCATCAGCACGAAGTGGAAGAATTGGCGAGGCACGCCACGGTTCCGGTGATCAACGGCTTGACGGACCTGCTGCATCCCTGTCAAATCATGTCCGATTTGCTGACGATTTTGGAGAAGCTGGGGCAGATAAACGGAATCACAGTCGCCTATTTCGGCGACGGAAACAATGTGGCGAATTCCTGGATCAACGCCGCCGCACGGTTTCCATTCTTGCTGAGGATTGCGACCTCGCCGGACACACTGCCCGATCAAAAGATTCTGGAACGAGCACAAAAAGAAGGGGCGAATATCGCCATTACTCATGACGCAGCGGAAGCAGCTCAGGGCGCCGATGTAATATATACCGACGTCTGGGCATCCATGCAAGAAAAGGCTAAAGGCGCGGAACGGGCAAGCTTGCTAAAGGAATTCCAGGTGAATGCCAGGTTGGTGGGTCAAGCTAAGAGAAGCGCGATTGTCATGCACTGCCTGCCGGCGGAACGAGGCAGCGAAATCACCGACGATGTGATGGATAGCCCGCAGTCGGTGGTGTTCGATCAGGCGGAAAATCGGCTGCACCTGCAAAAGGCAATCATGATGAAGCTGATTCGGTAAGGAACTTCAAAGGCAGGTTCGGTGGTTAAAGAGATGTCCAGGGTTCGATCAAGGCCCAATTCGTAGCTCAGCCCCTTGTGGGCGTTATTTAGTTCGTCGATGTAGCATAGCCCTTTATGGGCGTAATTCAGTTTCGTTGATGTAGTATAGCCCCTTGTGGGCGTTGCGAACGAGCATAAAGCCCTATGCTACGGACTTGAGTCCATGGCTCAAGGTAAGGAGGTGGCATCCGATGTCTAAATCACGATTTCCTGTGGCGGTCCTTGTAGTCGCGTTGACCGTGATTACTCTGCTCTTGGCAGGGTGTTACACTATGCTCCGGCGTCCAACCGTGATGGAGCAGCCCCCGGGTTATACGGACAGCACGTTTGCCCGGAGCGACACTGTCTATCAGCAGTACGACTACGGGCGCCGCTACATTCCCTATTCGTATTACTACTACGATCCGTGGGGATGGTATCCGCCATACTACTACGGGTACTTCGGGTGGAACCGGTACTACTGGCGTCCTTGGTGGTACGACTACTACTGGCATGATCCATACTACGGGTACTATCCGCCGGGAGGTGGTGGCGGTGGAACGTCGGGACCTCCGCCATCCAGGAGGCAATTCGGACGGCGGGAATTCTCCAATCCTCCCGGAGGCACAGGAGGCATGCCAGTGTACACGCCTCCGCCGGGGCAGCAACAACAACAATCTCCTCCTCCTCAGGCGCAGCCGCCCGACCAGCCCGAGAAGCGTCCGTTCTCCAGGGATCAGCAACAACGGGACAACCAGGACGACGAGCACAAGAGAAAGGAGGAGTGACGCATGGGTGGAATTCGCACGTTCGTCATTGCTGCATCGGTGCAGGCGTTCGTGACAATGGCGCCTGGCGCTGAGCTATTTAACGAGGTGATCTTGATGGGGGGCACTGCTTCAGATCCAGGGTCGCGGGCGATCGGGCTGGGCGGCGCCTATACTGCCATCGCCGATGATTACACCGCGTCATTCTGGAATCCGGCTGGTCTGGCGCAGGTTCGGCGCATCGAGCTAAACGGCTCCCTTTCCCAGAGGAACTATCGGAACCAATCTATGTTTTTCGGCAATCCCACCGACGCATCCAGCAATTTTACCAAATTATCCAATTTGGGGGTCGTGTTTCCGGTTCCGGCGTATCGCGGGTCATTAGTATTCGCCTTGGGGTACAACCTGGCGAGAAATTGGGACCGCATCAGCTCCTTCAGCGATCCTCAGAATCGGGGCAGCGCCACTGCCGTCTGGAAAAGTGCCGAGGAGTTGGAAAACGGGCGGTTGGGCTTCTGGTCGTTCGCCACGGCGATGGATCTGTCGCCCAACGTGTCCTTAGGAGCCGCTCTGCAATATTGGATCGGAAGGGATGAGTACACTATTTCCGGTCTGATGTGGGATTCCACCTGGTCAGCATATGCCTCGGCACAACAAGAAATAGCGACTGACCTAAGGGGCTGGCGGGGGAACATGGGAGTGCTGTTCCGGGCGGGGTCAGTTGCCAGGTTGGGATTAGTAATTCTATCGCCGGTCGTTTTTGATGCAAGGGAAGATTGGACTGCTGGTGATAGCTCAGGATACTGGGAATACCGGATTGGGGAACCGTTTACGATTCGGGGTGGGGCATCGGTGTCGTTCGGGCGAGTCCTGGCAGCGGTGGATCTGGATTGGATGGACTGGGCTCAGATAGAATATAAGTCGGAGCCCCCCATGCCTGACTACAACGAAGCCACTGCGAATATCGCGCTCAGACGTGATTTCCGATCGACCTTGGGGATCCATGGCGGTGCGGAAGTCATGCTGCCGTTCTATGGACTGAAAGCCCGTGCCGGCGGCGGTTATGATCCCAGTCCGGAAAAGGGGTTGGGATCTGATGCAGCTCAGAAGACTCTGGCGGGAGGCTTAGGCGTTCTGTTAGACGAGACCGTAATGGTGGATTTGGGCTATTCGTTCCGGTGGTGGAAACAGAGTTCGACCTTTTTGTCCGAGGACGTCCATTCCCAGACTCTGCAGTTATCCATCGCCTATCGGTTTTAGTTGTTGGTTAATTAGTGGGATTATGCCGTTGCAGTAAATCTGTGACGGCTTTTTTTGTAGTTGTTGGTTAGGAAGCACCCGAATTCATTCAGGTGATTTAGTGTGGGCACATAACCTCTTCCCTATTCTATCCATAAATTCAGACCAATTGGGACAAATAGAATAGGAAAAATATAGGGAAAATAACATGCTGGGCGCCCCATCCGTCAGCAAAACTCCTTCCATAGAGAGGATAGCAGCAGAACAATCACATAGATCACCGCAAAAACCCATGGCACATAAACTTCAATGTGCGTAAAAGGCATGTATTTCTTAGAATCGCTGCCTCGTCCGACAGCCTCCCATTCGGCATCGTAAGGTGCCAAAGGTAGGTTGTGTTCAATCAAATGAATAACCTTAAATTTGCCGCTATTTAGACCCTTGTAAGATTTGATGAGGCGATACCAGATAAAGCAAAGAAGAATGCCAGCAAGAGTCCCCAACAGTATGAGTCGACCGATCGATTGCCCGAATGAAGGTTTAGCGTAGCCCAAGAAAGCAAGAAGCGCCGTATTTAAGGTAAGAAAAAACGAGTTGGCTGTCTGACGCCTCGAACTTATGTTATCGGCCGAAGCTACATAGATCTTGTAAATCTCAATATAATCAGATTGATATCGAGACCCATATTCGTCTGGGGATTTGCTAAAAAGTACCTCGCTTATCCTGTCATTTGTCAAGTAGTCCTCCTTTTTTTTCATCAGCGTGCAAGTTCGCGGATTGCAGACACGATAGAGTTGGTATTCCAACCAACGATCTTGTCAGCATTATCTTTGACTTTTAGAGAGGTCTTTTCCGCACCCCATGGCTCAATAGCAATTATTGGCTTTGGAGATTGGAACTCAGTCTTAGCAATTTGTATCTCTCTATCAATCCACTTGCTATAAGTCGCATATACGCCAGCAAGGATAAGAATCACTTGAGTTGGTGCTATTTTATTCTTGATCGCCTGGTACAGCGCTGCCTGATTTGGAGCGTTGTGGATTGGATCATCTTTTGGCACTGAGAAGTCCTTATATGAGAAGTTTGGGGCAGCGTCTAGCAACTGGATGAGCTTCTCGTAACTGTCGCTATATGACCAAGAGTGACTAATGAAAAGGTGATATGACATTACCATTCTCCCTTCTATGGTGATGATTAAGGATCCAGGTTAAGAATCAAATGAATACAGCTTTAAATGCAAAGAGGTTTTTATTTCAATTCTTGGGAAAGGCGGTGCTGATAGCTTTAATCACAAGTGAGTTAGCGCTATAGTTCCATAGTGACGGATTATCATCTAACCATTTACCAACAATTTCACATAGCTGACCAAGTGTCACGTTTTTTGGAATGGAGAAGAAAATCTCGTCGCAAGCATCGGCAACCCCAGCCACATATCCTATATAGCATGCGTTTTTGAACAGACTATACTCCAGTCCAGCTTCGGACTTTTTGTACTCTCGCCACATGTTCACAAGATCTGCTCCGCTGTAGTATGTAGCATTAGCTAAAGTGGAGAAAATTATAATCGCACACAGCACCCCGATGTATCTCTTCATGTGCCTACCTCCTTAATTGAATAAAACATTTTTTATATAGTTCCATTCACGGCAACAATATACAATTATAGGATTGAAAAAGCAAGAAGATTCTTTGATAGGGTAGAAAATTAATTGTCAATGGTTAGGATAGGAGCCGAATTTATTCGGGTGATTTCGGATGAAAACACAACCCCCCTTCTTTTCCCCCCTTCTGCATAAGGGGGGAAAGCAGGAAAGGTAGGCGGTGTCACATCTTGACACCACAATGAATTGTGGTGCTGTCCCGATGATTGCTTGAAGTTTTCCTTGCCTATCCGCCTATTTTTCAGTCAAATCGTGCACCATGTAGTCAACTTCGTGGGCGTTGAACAACGCGAGCAATTCTCTGAAGTCTTGGGGTACTTCCATAATATTGCCTTCTCAAGAATTCAACCGCAGCAATTCGTTCTTCGGGTGTTTTAGACAGCCAATATCTGAGGTCGTCCTTCGTTTCCGAGAAGTCCCGCAAGCTGCGTTTCTTGACTATCTTTTGGATCATGTTTTGCTCCAGTCATCGGTGTCGGGTTTCTGCGCTTCGCTTCGTGACGCAGTCATGGCTTACGCCAGAACCCGACGACCGAAGCGCTTAAGTCGCCTGACAGCACCCTTTGTGTCGATTGGAATATAAGGGGAAAAGGGACGAAAGTCAAGATAATTCTCTGGAAGATGTCAGGATCACGAGTATCCCGACCTACCCTCTGCCGGGTGAGGACACCCTGCAGCACGGAGAAAGAGATTGCTTCGCTACCCCTCCTGAGGCGCGCAAGGCTCGCAATGACGCCACTCTGGTTGGCATGGTCCACACCATGCCAATGCACATGGAAGATGAGTGCTGTCAAGCGGGGACGCATGACTGCACGCGGAATGCCTCTTGAGAACGCTCCACACCTGGGGCGATGCCCCAGGCTAACACGTTTGACCCCTTCAGGGTCAATCGAGAGTAGACATAATCGCTTCAGAAAACAATAGTTGCGTCGTGCCTGCAACCGCTATGGCATGCTGACAGCCCCAAAGGGGCGGAAGGTGCCAGCCCAGGGCAACGCCCTGTGTTCGGAAGAACCAGACACAACTATCAAAGATTTTTCTTGATTTCTATCCTTGAAAGACGTATTTTAACATGATATATGAAGCAGGAATTTGCAGGTGACTTGGTGCGCAGGTGACGCACAGGGTGATGACGCCCGACAAGTGTGAGATAGCAAAGAATGGCGCAGGTAATTGAACAACCGGATCTGGTCAATGTCGCTCCCGGAATGGCGATTCAGGGGTTCTACATCCTTCGGAAATGCGAGCTGCGCACCAGCAAGAAAGGCTCTGCCTTTTTGGCGTGCGAGTTAGGCGATCGCTCCGCCCGGATTTCCGGCAAGATCTGGGAAGATGCGGAGAATTACTATCGGGAACTGAAGGTCGGCGAGGTCGTCAAAGTTCGCGGAACCGTTCAGGAATATCAAGGGCTTCTCGATCTGTCCGTCGAGATTGTCAGAATGGCGACGGACGAGGATCCGATCGATCCGGACAAGCTGATCAAAATGGCATCGGAAGACCTGGATGCCCTCTACAATCAGATCCTGGAACGGATTGAGGCGCTTCAAAACGACCATTTGAAGCAGCTGCTTCAATCCATATTCGGCGATGAGGAATTCCGGAAACGTTTTTCCCGGGCGCCCGGCGGGAAACTATGGCATCATGCCGAATTCGGGGGGCTTCTGGTGCACACCGTATCCTTGATGGAATTATGCCAGCTACTATCGGGACATTACCCCGATATTGACGGCGAATTGCTGTTGGCGGGCGCACTCCTGCACGACGTGGGGAAAATCGAGGAATTGGGCGGGCGGTGGGCGATCGACTACACCGATTCCGGTCGGCTGGTCGGTCACGTGACACAGGGAGCCATTTTCGTTGACCAGTGCATCCAGCAGCAGGAGGAATTCCCCGAGGAACTTCGAATGAAGCTCTTGCACATCATCATCAGCCATCACGGCGAAAAAGAGAACGGGGCACCGGTGGTCCCGAAAACGCTGGAAGCCCTGATCCTCTCACATATAGATGAATTGGACGCTCAAATCAATGCCTGGCGGCACATCATCGAACGAGACAAGGACGGACATAGCTCATGGAGTTCTTACGTCAATCTGATCGAACGCCACCTGTACCTGGGTCCTCGGGAAGAGGACGCTGCGGAGGATTCGTGATGCCTGGATTAGTCTTGATTCCTGCATTGATGCTATGTTGGGGATTGTTATCGGCGGTCTTCGCGACGCCCGTACAAGTTCCCAACCACGACATCACCCTGCGATTGGATCTTACCACTCACATCATCACTGCCTCGGATCGGATGACGGTGTCTGTGCCCGATACTTCTGGCGTTACATTCATCCTCAACAAAGACTTCCGGGTGGATCGGGTGGAAGCGGGCGGATCGGATGTCCCGTTTCGGATCATTCCCAAGATATCTGCCAGAGAATTAGGGTTGGAGGCTGCGGAGGAAGATAGCGGATATTATTCCGGGGCGCAGGGAATCCGCCTTGACCTGCAGAAAGTGGCACGACGTCACGGCGATTTGGCTGTCAACATCTCCTATCACGGTGTGATGTACGATACGGTCAGCGCCTCGCAATTTTCGAGGACTACTATCAAGGACCAAACCGTTGGAATCGTAGGACTGGAAGGCGTGTTCTTGACTCCGGCGGGAATATATTATCCAACTGCCGGTGAGGACATGTCTGCGTTTAGGATGACGGTGGCATTGCCCACGCCGTACGAATGCGTGACTCAGGGACACCGTTCCCAGCGTTACGAAACGGCGGACACCATTTGGACGGTGTGGGAAGAGAATAATCCATCCGACGGGGCATACCTGGTGGCGGGCAAGTACAAGATCGGCGAATCCCGACATGGCAGCGTGGCGATCTACACGTTCCTTTTTCCCCAGGACAGCAGTCTTGCCGGAACCTACGTGCCCATGATCGAGCAGTATCTCGAGCTGTACGATGATCTGTTAGGTCCGTATCCGTACACCAAATTCGCCCTGGTGGAGAATTTCTTCGAGACCGGTTATGGCATGCCCAGCTTCACTTTGTTGGGACCCAGCGTGATGAAGATGTCATTCGTGATGCAGGTGTCGCTGCCTCACGAAATCCTGCATGACTGGTGGGGGAACGGGGTCTTCGTTGACGTCGAAAAAGGCAACTGGTGCGAAGGTTTGACTACCTACCTCTCCAATTATCTTATCAAAGAGCGGGAAAGTGCTGACCAGGCGAAAGAGTACCGGCGTGATGTACTCAGGGACTATGCCAGTTACGTCGATCAAGCCAACGACTATCCGTTGTCGAAATTTGTGGAACGCCACGAGGCGGGGGATCGGGCGATAGGCTACGGGAAGTCGATGATGGTGTTCCATGATCTCCGGATGATGGTGGGAGACGAATCCTTCTACGAAGCCTTGCGATCCGTATATCAACAGAAGATTTTCCAGAAGGCAAGCTGGGCTGATTTTCAACAAGCGTTTGAATGGGTGTCCGGCGAGAATCTCGACTGGTATTTCCGTCAATGGATTGATCAAAAGGGGGCTCCTGCTCTCTCCTTGGGCGAGGTTACCTGTGAACGCGACGGACCCATGTACGAGGTGACAGCAGAAATTAGACAGACGTCTCCGGGGTTCCGTCTGCAAATTCCGGTGGTCGTGACCACACCCACCGATCGGTTCCGATCCAGTTACGGGATCACTCAGCAGAAGCAAGATATTACCATCCGCGTGGATAACACTCCCCTGTCCCTGGAAGTCGATCCCGATTTCGACGTGTTCCGGCGGCTGCATCCCCAAGAACTGCCTCCCACCGTCGCCAGACTGTACGGAGACAAGGAGCTTTTGGTGGTGCTGCCTTCGAATGCACCGAAGCCCCTGGAGACCGCATATAAAGACGTTGCTCAGTTATTGACGAAAAGTGGCGACGCGACCGAAGTCAAGGACAAGGATCTTACGGATACTCAAATCAACGCACAATCCCTGTTCTTGCTCGGAAGCCCTTCGGAGAACATTGCATTTGACCGAATGAGCCTGCCATCGGGAAGATACGTAATTGGGAAGGACGACATACGAATCGGAGACGCCGATTACTCCTCGGCTGATCTGGCAGTTGCAGTGGTGACTGACCATCCTGACCGAGTGGACAAGATTGTGGCGTTTTTGTATGGGAATACGCCGGAGTCGATTGAGAATGCAGGCGACAAGCTGGTTCATTACGGCAAATACAGCTGGGTCACGTTCCGTGGTGTAGAACGGTGGGACAGGGGAACGTGGGATGTTACCAAGAGCCCTTTAAAATATACGTTTAAGTAGCATAGCCCCTTGTGGGCGAATCTTCCTCCCCACGACGTAGAGTGGGACCGAAAGGTGGTCATAGAATCCTTCCCCCCGGTATCCGGGGGGGAAATCGAACGGGGGGTGACTTTCTAACTTTCCAACCTTCTGACTTCTTAAAAGGAGGGTAGTATCATGAAATGGTGTGCGATTGCGATTCTAATGGTGCTTTCAAGCATCGTCACTTCTTTTGCTCAAGACAGCCTGAATGTTACCATGACTGGAAGTCTATACAACTATTGGAGTGGGGCCCATTCCGTGGCGGTATCGGGCGACTTCGCCTATGTGGCGGGTGCTGATGCCGGTCTTCAAATATTGGACGTGTCGGACCCCGCTCATATTGAATCGGTGGGTTACTGTAATACGCCCGGTTCGGCTCATGGTGTGGCGGTATCCGGCGATTACGCCTATGTGGCCGATTATTATGATGGTCTTCGGGTGATAAACATAGCTAATCCTACTAACCCAATCGAAGTGGGGCATTGTAATACGCCCACTTTTGCTACAAGTGTGGCAGTATCAGGAAGCTATGCCTATGTGACGGATACGTATTCCAGTCTCCGGGTAATTAATGTGGCTGATCCTGGAAATCCGGTAGAGGTAGGATATTATAATTCCCCGTATAATGCCCGCGACGTGGCGGTGTCCGGAAACTATGCCTATATAGTAGATTATCATAGTTTTCGGGTGGTGAATGTAACTAATCCTGCTAACCCGGTAGAGGCTGGTTATTGTGATATGCTCCATTTCGCTTATGCCGTGGCGGTATCCGGCAATTATGCTTATGTGGCTAATGGATATGAGGGCCTTCGGGTAGTGGATGTGGCAAATCCCGCCCATCCGGTTGAAGTGGGTTATTGTGATACCCCTGACCAAACCTATGACGTGGCAGTACTCGGTAACTACGCTTGTGTGGCAGATGGATATGGAGGACTTCGGGTGATAAGTGTAGCTAATCCCGCCACTCCGGTAGAGGTTGGCTTTTACAATCCTCTTCCTAATATAAGTTATTCTGAGCATTTGACAGTAACGGATGAGTATGTCTATTACTTCGATGCGGGATTTAGGGTGATTGACATAGCCAATCCTGTCACTCCGGTAGAGTTGGGTTGCTATAATAGTATGCCAGGTTTTGCTTATGATGTGGCGGTATCTGGCGCCTATGCCTATCTGGCGACTGGCTTTGGCGGTCTTCGCGTGGTGAACGTGGCTAACCCCTTCAACCCGCTGGAGGTGGCACATGCTGATATCCAAAACTCGGCTGAAGGCGTAGTAGTATCGGGCAACTACGCCTATGTGGCAGCTTACTATTGTATTCAGATTGTGTATATCGCTGATCCCGAGAACCCCACAACTGTAAGCTATTGCGGTACCGATGAATGCTGCTATTATGTGGCAGTGTCAGGCAACTATGCCTATGCTACGAGTAAATATGGTATTCATGTCATAAATGTTGCTAATCCTGCAATTCCTATTGCCACAGGGTTTTATCCTGTATCTTTTCCCTATGGCGTGGCAGCTTCGGGTAACTATGTCTATGTGGCGGATGATTATAGCCTTCGGATATTGAGTGTGGCGAATCCCGCCACTCCAATCGAGGTAGGGCATTATGATGATTATGCTGCAGATGTGAAGATAGCTGGCAACTATGTCTATGTGGCAGGCGGGGATCTCTATGTACTGGATGTCTCCAATCCCTCTAATCCCGTAGAAGTGGGGCGTTGTGCCACCGTAACAGCAGCAAAGGTCACCTTATCCGGTAACTACGCCTATGTGGTATGTGATTCGTTTGGTCTTCAGGTGGTGGATATATCAAATCCTCTCTCACCTGTCGAAGTTGGTTATTATATAACACCCGGGCATCCCTGGGGTGTAGCTGCCTCCGGAGACCATGCCTATGTGGCAGACTATTACTACTTTGAGGTTTTTGACTGCTCGGGTTGTGTTTCGGCGCCAGCTATCGAAGGGATTGAAGTTGCCAAAAGCTATTCCCTCCTGCCTGCGTATCCGAACCCTTTCAACTCCGCCACAACCATCTTTTACACTGTGCCGGTCGCCGGACAGGTCAAGCTTGCGATCTACAATCTCATGGGTCAGCGTGTTGCCAACATGATCGATCGTACTGTCGCGCGGGGAAGTTATTCTCAGGTTTGGGATGCCAGAGATATGGCGTCTGGAGTATATTTTTGCCGGATGGAGGCTGGAGGATTCCAGCAAGTGAAGAAATTGATATTATTGAAGTAGTTTAGCCCTTTATGGGCGTTCTTGGTTGCAACACGGGCATAAAGCCCTATGCTACGAAAGCTGAGGTTAAGAATGGGATTCTGTCCGTCGTGTCGAATGGAATACATGCCAGAAATCACCGAATGTCCCGATTGCGGCTCCAAGATAGTGGATGCCTTGCCTGAGTTCGCGGACATCAAGTGGGTTTCTCTTCCTTCGGTGCCGGGTGTGGTATATGCCCAGATGATCATGGAAGTGTTGGAACGGGAGAAGATCCCGTGCTATGTGCAATCCTTGTGGTCGTCCGGCGGATTGGGAGTGATTTCGTCAACGTCCATGCCCGGGGTCACCGCGAAGATCATGGTCCCAGAAACCGAATACGACCGGGCGAGGCAGATTCAGGAAGGCATGGTCGATCATATATAAATGCGAGTTCGTAGCATAGCCCCTTGTGGGCGTGCTTATTATGAAGAACGGGCATGAAGCCCTATACTACGATTCGTCTGGCAGAAAGGATTGGTTTTTATGACCAATATCGTTGATGTCTTCGGAAGAGAGGTGCTGGATTCCCGTGGGAATCCTACTGTCGAGGTGGAAGTCGTTCTTGATTCCGGTGTGATGGGACGCGCCATTGTGCCATCCGGCGCCAGCACCGGAGAACATGAAGCGCTGGAACTCCGCGATGGCGACCATGACCGCTACAACGGGAAAGGTGTCCACCAAGCGGTGGAAAACGTCAATCTGGAGATCGGTCCCCGGTTGATCGGGAAGGATGCCTCATACCAGATGGAGATCGATAGATTCCTCATTGACCTGGACGGGACTGCCGGCAAGACCAAATTGGGTGCCAATGCAGTATTAGGAGTATCGATGGCAGTGTGCCGCGCGGCTGCCAATTCTCTGGAGCTCTCGCTGTATCAATACATCGGTGGCATCGGCGCTCGAACGCTTCCGGTGCCTATGATGAACGTGGTCAATGGCGGAGCGCATGCCGATAACACCCTGGACATCCAGGAATTCATGATTGTGCCGCGAGGGGCTCCAAATTTCAGCGAAGCCCTTCGGATGGGCGCGGAAACCTTCCATGCTCTTCGTAAGGTATTGAAAGACCAAGGCTTATCGACCGGTGTGGGCGACGAAGGCGGCTTTGCGCCGAATCTTGCCACCAATGCCGAAGCCATCGACTTGATCCTGAAAGCTATCGAGAAAGCCGGATATGCGCCGGCTGACGACATCTTCATCGCCATCGACGCGGCTGCCAGCGAATTCTTTGATAAAAGTAGCGGAAAATATCGCCTGGCAGGCGAAAAACGGGAACTTACTGCGCAGGAATTGGTCGGGTACTATGGTGATCTTTTGAGCCGATATCCCATTATATCCATTGAAGATGGGATGGCTGAAAACGACTGGGACGGCTGGAAATTGCTGACCGACAAGTTAGGATCGAAGTGCCAAATCGTGGGCGATGACGTCTTCGTCACCAACTCCGCACGGCTGGCGATGGGCATCGAAAAACGGATCGCCAACGCCATCCTCATCAAGTTGAACCAGATCGGCACTATCTCCGAAACGCTGGAAACGATGCTTCTGGCGACCCGAGCCGGATATCGTAACGTCATCTCCCATCGTAGCGGCGAAACGGAAGATTCTACCATAGCCGATCTGGCAGTGGCGACCAATTGCGGGCAGATCAAGACCGGATCGTTAAGCCGCACCGACCGAATCGCGAAATACAATCAGCTCCTTCGAATTGAGGAAGAATTGGGCGGCGAAGCCCGATACTACGGTGCGTTCTGGGATTGAGTGCGGAACGAAGTAATAGACTTTTGCAGATCATATGCGGCTACTCAGAGGGAAAAACGGGAAAGTACATCCCGTGAAATTGGTGCTCCTGATCGGTGTGATAGTGGCAATTGTGGTGCCGTTTTGCACCGGTCCCAAGGGGCTCCTGACCTTGCTCCGTCTGCGTGGTGATGTGGATCACTTGAGGCAAGAGATTGCTGTCACAACGACTGAGAATGCCGCAATTAACGATTCGATCAGAGCTCTGGAAACGGAAGATCCGGAAACGCTGGAACGAGAAGCCCGCAAATTGGGGATGATCAAGCCCGGCGAGACCGTGTACAAGGTGGTGCCGACAGAGAAAGAAAAGTAGCATATCATGCCCGACAAGGATTCCTGTCGGGTTTTCCATCACTTGACACAGCCGTCATTGCGAGCGTGGCGAGGCAATCTCCTCATTTGAATGCTGTCAGGTGTCCAGAATTGCTTTCCCCCCTTGTATCTTGAATTTGTGTTAGATTATGATTATCTTCCAGGGTACGGATTTTGAGAGTGCGTTTTGGTGGTGGAAGCAGAGTCGAGTGGAGATGGCAGATCGTTCCCCCCTGGGTCTT
>Ga0299915_10000118_pt1 | contig 59016 bp, 48 predicted proteins | sample RVTome_13_FD_200263 | JGI IMG/M metagenome (GOLD analysis project Ga0299915, IMG submission 200263) | Soil microbial communities from uranium-contaminated site in the Upper Colorado River Basin, Wyoming, United States - RVT92D227 (version 2) ...
AGAGCATCTCTTCGGCCAAAAGCGGGGCATTCAAGGCTATTTTTCCACCCAAGATCTCGAGACCGGTCAACGACGGCTCTTTTTCCCTTAAAATTTTGGGGGAACTCCACTCACCCATCTTCCCTTGATATTCCTTCCCGAAATCTGTATAATTTCTGAAACTTACTGAGGTGTTAGGAACCGCAAGTTCATTTAGGATATTCGAGATGAAAAAGCCTGTAGTTCTTGGGAAAAAATCAGCGCAGTCATCTATCCCGCTTTTGACCTTAGCCGCGCTTCTTCTCGTTTTTTCCGCGGCGCTTTCCGCCTCACCCCTCCAAGGATCAACTCGACAAATCACCCCCCCGGCCGCCGAACGAGTGGACCCCTTCTATGAAAAGCTTCTCGTGGACGGCAAATTCTTCTTTCAGAGCGGAAAATATCCCGAAGCTATTGAAAACCTGGAAATCGCCTATTTCGGCTTCTTGGATTACCCGCATAAATTGCTGGAATGTTACATCTATCTCGAAGTCTGCTACTTCCAGATCAAAAACGGGGGAAAGTCGCTTTATTATTACAACGAAATCAAACGGCTGAAGCTCGAGGAATCTCTTGAGAAGCTCACGCTGCCCAAGGCCGTTCTCGATCGATACCAGGAAATCAGCGCTTATTATAGCCGCACCGAGCCCAAGTTCGTCAATCCTCCGATCCTCGCGCCGCCGCCCCCTCTGGTCATCAAGGAGACAGCACGGCCAACCTCCGGCCAGGAGGCAAAGGACGGCGCCAATGTTCTAAGCTCGCCGGATCTTCTTGCAAAAGCTCGCACTGAAACCGTCCTCGATAAAAAGATCACTCTCTACAAACAGGCCTTAGACAAAGATCCGTCGAACATCGACATCTATTTTGAAATGAAAAATTCCTATGTCGCAGCCAGGAAATATCGCGAGGCGGCCAAGCTCCTCGAACTCCTCCTTAAAAATCATCCGGAAATCGTCCACATTCACCGGGAGCTCGGGGAAGTCTATTTAGGCAATAAAGATTATGATAAGGCAGCGAAGGCCCTGGCCGAGAGCGTCCAATTTGAGCCGGAAAATATCGAACTCCGCTATTTGCTCGGCAAGGCTTACATGGGCGCGAAAAAATTCAAAGAAGCAGCGGCCGAGTTCAATATTGTTCTCGCCAGAGATCCTAAATACAAGGATACGTCCGCGCTCCGGCAGACATGCCTGGGCAAGATCAAGAAATAGTGTCGAAGCTGATATGAAAAGCAGAATAATCCGGCTTATCCTCCTTCTTAGCACGGCTTTTATTCTTTTCATCGCCACCCGCCAATATCTCGGCTATCACTACCTCAGCAAATATAAATCCCTCCGCACTGAGGTCAAAAGCATCGAAAGCGGCTTTCCTGCGCTCGAAGGCGCGCTTAAAAAGGCTATTCGGTTTTCAAAAAATCCTACTTTTTATCAGGAACTCGGCCGTCTCTATCTCGAACGAGCAATGGCCGAAATCAAATTCGGAACAGCAGAAAAACGCGAATTTTACCTTGACTGTGCCAATGACGTTTTCGCCGCTGAAATCAATCGCAATCCTATCGACGCCTGGGCATATTATGATATGGCTAGAGTCTGGATGCTCTATAACTTTCCTCTTCTAACCTACGCTGAAAAGGGGAGGTTTTATTGCCGGAAAGCCCTTGAATTCAACCCGGCAAATGAATTTCTTAATCTAAATATCCTTTGTGCATACCTGACTCAATGGAATGATCTGAGTGATGAGGAGAAAAGCTTTTCATTTAGGCAGCTCGAGAAGATAGTCCGAGATAAGGAGAATTTTTTAGGACAGCTCCGCCGGCGGTGGATGGAGAATGTGAAGGATGAAGGAAAGCTGAAAGAGATTTTGATGGGCGATAAAATATTGTGGGATAAAATAAAGGGGAGTTTTAATTGAATGTTATTGCGAGGCTTCTGGACCGTGGTAATCACACATTGTGAAATAGCAGCATGAACACAATAATCTTCTCAGCTCTTTGTGCCCTCATGATCTTCCTTCCTCTTCCCTTCGGATCCGTCGAAGAGTGGGCCATATATATTTTTGAGGCCATTACGCTGGTTCTATTCGGGCTTCATATTGCCGGCCATTGGTCCAAGGCGAATAAAAACAGAGAAGAAAAATTTAAAACGCCGCGGATCCTAAAAATATTTTTGGCCGCATTTTTCGCCGTTACAATATTTCAATTAACGCCATTCCCCCCTCCGATCCTTAAGATTTTATCGCCGCCAACGGCCGCGATTTATCATAACTTGGGCCTGGCGGGCTGGCGAACACTTTCTTTTGCTCCTAATCTCACCGCCTACGAACTCCTTAAATATATCTGCTATTTTCTTTTTGGCTTGCTTGTCTTCCGCCATGTCCGCTCCCGCCGCGAAATCGAAATTTTCGTCTGGGTCATGATAGCCGGCGCCGTTTTTCAATCCCTTTATGGATTAGAGGAATATTTCGGCGGAACGCACCGGATTTGGGGCTGGAAAAATATTTTCAATTTAGACTCTGCTTTCGGAACCTTCGTGAACCGCAATCATTTCGCCGGTTTTTTAGAGATGGTTCTCCCGGTCAGCATCGGCTATCTGCTGGCCAAGGCCAATTTCTTTTCTCTGAGAAAAGGGCTGACCTTCAAAGAAAAAATCCTTTGGTTTGGCCAGGAACGGCTCCAAAAAACTATTATCTACGGCATCGCGCCCATTATTATCGGCATCGGGCTCGCTTTTTCAAGGTCGCGAACAGGAATTCTTCTTTTTCTAGTCTCGATATTTTTAATGATCATCACGATTTCCGCGGCCGGAAAGAAAAACACCGGCCCGTCCGCGATCCCGCAAAAAAGATTCGGCAAAATCATCCGCACGGTTGCCCTCGTTATTATTTTCGCCGTCCTTTTAATCGGCATCAATCCTATTATTGAGCGGTTTTCTCCAAAAATCGTCGCCGGTGAGGGCAGGCCGACTATTTATAAATATACGCTCGACTTGATCAATAATTTCCTCTTCTTCGGCACTGGCCCCGGAACTTATGTCTTCGCTTATCCAAAATTCGAAAAAGTCCAGACGCCCGGCCTTACCGATCATGCTCATAACGATTATTTGGAGCTCTTAGCCGAAAGCGGCGCCCTGGGCGGAGGATGCCTTATCCTTTTGGCATTCGGTGCCCTCGTCGTCGTTTTCGCCGGATGGACCCGACGGAGCGACTATTTTATTAAAGGGATCGCACTGGGCTGCCTTTGCGGGATTGCGACTATTCTTCTCCACAGCATCACCGATTTCAACCTTCGGGTTCCGGCTAATGCCGTTTATTTCGCGGCGCTCTATGCCCTTGCGATGAGCGCGGTCTCCCTTCGGCGGGCTTGAAAAAGGCAAAAAAAAAGCAGGAAGTTTGAAACCTCCTGCTTTTATGGACTTAAGACTCTAGCTTCTTGCCCCGACGATTCTCTTATTTCCTCATCGGCGATTTCGTAGCTTGATAAATGCCAACACCCAATCCAGCAGCCACTGCAACCCCCACTGCAATTCCAATTGGTGTTAAGAAGAACGCAGCCCCAGCTGCGGCCACTCCGACCGCTCCGGCTATTGCGCCCGCTCCGGTGACCACTCCGGCCACTACGCCCGCTCCGGCCGCCCCGACCCCGGCCAATACAGCTCCCCCCTTTTTTCCTGGCTTCAAAGCCAAAGACAGTTTGGCGATCTCATTGGCTTTTATCTGGACTTGATAACCGAAATTGAAATCGCCTATTGGGGCGATCACTCCAAGAATATACAGGCCTTCATCCAAGTTCTTGATGACGTACGAACCGCTCTTATCTGTCGGATTGCTTCTGAATTCAATTTTGGTTTTGACGTTTCTGACTAAGACAACGGCTTTTTCGATTGGAGTTTTCATATCTTCGGCAAAAATGATTCCTGTCAAAGTGCCCGTCTGTGCGCTGGAAAGAGCTTCATACGGGAAGAACAACAGGGAAAAGGAGCCAATGATTGCGTAAACTAAAAACCTCGATCCAAAAATCTTTTTTGTTAGCATAAGAACCCTCCCTTTTTGGGGATAATTGATTAATAACAAATTATTTAGCTCTTGTCAAGGAAAATTTTTGCTAAAATTTTGGCCACTTAATCGCCCATTTTTTCTTTTGTTTTATTGGATTTATCGGTTCCCCATAATCCGGAATCAGCTTGTCATCCAGAATCGCCTGGGGAATTGCTCTTACCATAGCCATGGCCTTATCGATTCCCACGATTTTTCTGGCTTCCTCGACAGCTTTGCTGAGGATCGGAGGCCGCCTCTCCGGGTCATGGGCATCAGAGGCGATGATATGCACTAAATTATTGGCCAAAAAGAGATCCGCGGTCTTTTTTATGCCGTGCCCGAATTCTCCAATAATGCTCTTAGCCGTGACCTGGCCAAGACACCCCATCTGAACCAGCTCATAAAGCAAATCCGGCCGCTCCCCAAACACCCGGTTCCTTTCCGGATGGCTGATGATGGGGATATAACCTTTGAGCATAAGGTTAAAGAAAAGATCTTTCACCCCGGGCCATATATAATCCGAGGGGAATTCGATAAAAAGATAATTCGAGCCATTGATGGTCAGGTCGTTTTGCCTGATTTTTGTTTCCATCTCGTGATGGACGAAGACTTCGGCTCCATTATAAAAATCAATCGGAATAGCCGCCGTTTTCTTTCTGAATTCAGATATTCGCGCATCAAGCAGGCTCAAATCATCATTATATTTGCTCAATCTGAATACGTGGGGAGTTAAGGCAATCTTCTTTATGCCATCTTTGCGAGCCACGCCACACATCTTCAGCGTTTCGTCCCAGTCCTTGGCCCCATCATCCCAATCCGGCAGCAGATGCGTATGGAGATCGATCATCGTTTAAATATCACTGTGAAAAACAAGGACACAATTCAGAAATTAAGTATCGTGTCCCCCTTTTTCAACTCTCCCCATAATAATGATAATAATAGTGCTTATAGTAATAATCGTGTTCGCGCGGACTGAGCCTGTTGATAATGACTCCCAGCGCCTTGATTTTCATCAAATCCAACTTTTCCCTGGCTCTCTTCAATGCTTCCCGCGAAGTCTTTCCACCCCAGACAATTAAAATGATACCGATCTTCGGTCCCATCACCATAGCGTCCGTTACGGCTAGAAGAGGAGGCGTATCGAATAACACATAATCAAAAGTCCGCTCCAGTGAATCAATAAAATGGGCCATTTTATCCGAGCCAAGCAATTCCGCCGGATTCGGAGGCACGGGTCCCGAATTGACAAAATAGAGATTCGGCACCTCAGTGGCTTTGATCAGCTCTTTGATATCTACATCCGATGTCAAATAATTCGTCAATCCGAAAAGATTTTTAATCCTGAAAATCTTGTGCAGCCGCGGCTTTCTCAAATCGGCATCTACGAGCAAGACTTTCTTATTGGCCTGGGCCAATGTCACGGCCAGATTCGATGCCGTGGCTGTTTTCCCTTCCGCAGGAAGCGGACTTGTCACGACGAGGGCTTTCATCTTCGAATCGGTAGAAGATAAAAGCAATGCCGTCCTTATCGATCTATAACTTTCCGAAAAATTGGATTTCGGGGAAAAATGGGCGATAAGGTCTATGGATTTAATGACCGAAAGAAGCTCTTCTTTTTCGCCTTTAGCGCCCGTGGCCGCGCTTCCCTTTAAGGCACTTCCTGCCGCCATTATCCCTTCCCCAGTCCCTATTGAATCGGCTTTATCCCCCTTATTCTTCTTTTTTGTCTTCTTCTTATCTCCATATCTGTATCCGTAGCCGTATCCATAGCCTTTCGTAAAGCCTTCGGCACTAAATGTTGAGACAATCCCGAGCGTCGGCAAGCTCGCGTTTTTCTCCACATCATCGGCGCTCTTTACCGAGTTATCTAAATACTCAAACAGGAAGGCAAGGCCTATTCCTCCCATTAATCCGATCATCAAAGCCAGTATCATATTGCGCTTTTTATTCGGGCTGGAAGGGGAAAGTGGAACTTCTGCCCTGTCCACTACCCGAATATTCGATGTCCGCATCCCCTGGAGCCTAGCCGATACTCCCGTCTCGCTTTGCCTTTTTGACAAAGATTCAAGCAGCGACTTTCTGTTTTCGATTTCGATCCTCAGGCTGTTATAGCTGATGGCATCGCTGTTTAATTGGATGGCAACCTGATTTTGTTTGTTAAATATTTCCTGGAGCGACTGTTCCCTCTTGAGTGCGGCTTGATAATCCGAATAGGCCCCTTTGATGAGATTCTGCGTTTCATTCTCAAGCAATCTCTTAGCGCTTTCCAATTCCGATTTCAGTTTTTGCATTTCGGGATATTCCGGCCTGAATGTCTCGCCCATTTTTGTGTATTCCCGGCTCATCTTGAGATAATCTTCTTTCAATCGCTGAATCAGGGTGTTGACCAGCGCGTCGGGGATATAATCAGGCGTCGCATTTTTTATTTCGTTATAATAAGCTTCCCTATTTGATCTATCGATCTGGGCTTGAGTGAGGGCCTTGTTAAGCTCGGTTAGCCTATCGATGACCGTCGTTTCCTTATCGCTTAAGGCGATGATATTTTTCTCCGCGCCGTAGGCTTGAAGATCTTTTTCTTTCCTCTCGATTTCCGATCGTAAGCTCGCAATCTGCTGTGTCAGAAATTCAGTGGCTTGTTCTGTTGTTGCGGATTTGATCTCGATATTCATTTCGATGAATGAATCAAATAGAGCGTTCACTCCGTCAGCGGCAAGCTTTGGATTCCCGGCCCTAAAATTGACTTCCACCAACCGAGTCGTCCGGATGGGTTTGACGTCGAGCTTTCCTAAAAATGAGCTAACCAGTTGTCCTCTAAATACGGGATCAGATTTATTAACCGGCTTTTTCCTTTTTTCGGGCTTTCCGATGAATTCCTCATTTTCATAGAGCTTCAATTTTTCTATGGCTCGATCCGCCAACGACCGGCTCTGAAGAATTTTATATTGAGTCTGATAAAAATCATCTTGGAAGGATTCGACTTGGAATATCTGTTCAAAACTCAAAATATTGGGTTCCTTTTGAATCAGGAGAGTCCCCTTAGCGGCATAAATGGGCTTTGTGGTATAAGATCTTACCGTGACTGCAGCAAAGACAACAAACGCAAACGAAAGAATAAGCCATTTTCTTTTAAGAAAGATGACCCAATAATCGCGGAGATCGACCTCCTTCGGCTTCACCTTTAAATCTTGTGGCTCAAAATTAATCATTGATTTCTCCGTTCAAAGCATAAGAAAATGTCATCGCGGCGGCAAGAATTCGGTGACATGTTCCGAATTCTCTGGAATTCGGTACGTGTCTCCGAATTCTTGTTGTGGCAATCACTCCGTTCTTAAAATATCGATGTCGGCACATAGACGACATCGCCTTCTTTTAAAAGAGGATTGGGCTTCTTCCCATTAATGATGTCTCTTAAATTCACCTTCGTTTTGACTTCTTTTCCGTTCTTATCCTTGGTTGTTATAGTAATACCCCTTTTTGAAGCTCCTTCAGTTAATCCTCCTGCCTGTGCGATCGCCTGAAGCAAATTAATCTTCTTCGACAGTTTGACTTCCAGGACTCCGGGCTGCTTCACCTCGCCGAAGACATAAACGTTGATAATCCTGTCCGGCTGAACATTAATCACATCCTTAGATTGAATGGGAATATTTAATTTGGTGTTGCCGTTGACGAACAAATCGTCGAGATCGATGGGGATCGAGGCCGTGACGCCGCTTTTTCCTTCCCTCAGGACGAATATTTCATTCCCCGCTTTATCCGTGATGCCTCCGGCCTTGGACAGCATCTGCATGAGATTTTGCCTCCCGACAATTTCATACATGCCTGGTTTAGCTACGGCCCCGATCACGGCGACCTGTTGGCTTTGATATTCCTTGATGAACACGGTAACCTGGGCTTTTTTCAAATTTAAATATTTTTCTTCCAAAAGGCTGGCGAGCTTTTGCTCGACTTCATCCTTGTTCAAACCGCCGACCAAAACACGCTGAAGGAGAGGAAGAGTAATAGAGCCATCTTCTGAAACCCTCACTTCGATTTTGTTGAATTCAGGCATATCCTGGACTGTAATCTGGAGCAAATCCTGCGCCCCGATTAAATATTCTCTGATGAAAATATCGCGCGCTTCTTGTTGGGCATGGATCATCGGCAAAACAAGCAGGATAGCAAAAGTCACCAAAAAAAATTTAGAAGCTGGTTTTTCCCTCATTTCTTAACCCTTTATTAGTTGAAATATGCATAGATTACAGAAATCTCTCTCTATGAAATATTATACTATGAGAAAGGATATAATTCAGCTTAAGTCGCTCTATTTGTCCTCCAGAACTTCTTTAAATCGCATATCTTCATATCGACAATTTCTTAACCAAGCTTTTTTCCTCTCACTTCCCATTTGCCGCGGACGCTTATCCAGATTGAAAGAATGATTAAATTTAAATCGAGCCAGAAAGATTGGTTGCGAATATAAAAAAGATCATATCGAAATTTTTTTCTAGGGGAGATGTCTTTAGCAAAAAAGATTGCCGATATCCCTGTCAAGCCTGGACGCACGCCGAGTCTTTTCCAGAAATTGGGGGTTGCCTCATAATTCAAAGTGCGCCCATTTTCAGCAGCTAAAATCTCGCCAACGGCCAAGGCCCTTGGTCCAACAAAGCTCATATCTCCCAATAAAATATTAATGATTTGGGGAAGTTCATCCAGTCCTTTTGCGCGAAGGACCTTCCCCACGCGAGTGATCCGGCTGTCGTTATCTCTAGCCTGTTTGATTCCAAAGTTATCATCCGAATCAGCTTTCATGGTCCGAAACTTGTAGGCATGAAAATGAGTCCCATACCTGCCCCAACGTTTCTGACGGTAAATAATCGGGCCGCCATCATCCAACTTTATGGCTAAGGCAATCATTATCGAAACCGGAGCGGAAAGGAAGATCATCAACAAAGAAAGTGTGATATCCAGAGTACGCTTCAAAATCGGCGTCTTGATTTTGGGCATAAAAATGGGACGAACTTGGGCCATAGATGAATCTGTATCCCTGAAATAAGACTTAATTTGATGCATTATGGCTCTTTCAATCTTCTGGCGATCGTTACAATCATATTACTTCAACTGTTCGGCTAATTCACGCATTGTTATGAATTTAAAGTCCCTGCACAACCACTCAAGCTTTGGCAATGTAGTCTTCAGATTCGCGTAACTCTTGAACCTGCGGAAAGGGCTCAAAGGCAGTCTGGGATGTTCGGGATCAATTTCACGAGGATGTATATATAAAATGAACGGTCTGCCGTTTGAATGAAGGTGTTTGATTCCCATGTGAATGAGCCACTTGGGCGACAACCTCAAGTAACCGCCACCAAAAAGACAAAAATGTCTTCCCATGAATTCAACTATGGACATACTTAACTCGGGCAAGGGCCCGCAGCTGGTTTTTATCACATAGGGTTCTAAAGAAGACTTTAGCATGCCTCCATGGCCCCTGGGACCTGGAAACACACTTGAATCATATTCATATCCGACCTCTTTAATGACATCAAAGGCCCAAGTGGTTTCATCCTTAATCCCAAAACCTGGAGCCCGGAAGCCACTCACTTTCTCGCCTATAATGTCCTCAAGTACCTTCTTACCACGTAAGATATCTTCAAAAAATTTTTTGCGTCCAACATGATATGCAAGAACGTGACCATATCCATGACTTGCGATCTCATGTCCTGCTCTGTGACAACACCGCATCAATTTCTTGTTTCGTTCTGCTGCCCATCCAAGCCAAAACATCGTGGTGCACACCCGATATTTGGCGAATAGGGAAAGGAGACGTTCTATGTTCGCCTCAAGGCGCGATTCCAAGTTGTTCCAACTGGCGATGTCGGGCACAGCTGGATCGTTAAGCACATGGAACCACTCTTCGACGTCCACTGTGAGCGAACTGACTCGGAACTTATAGGACATCCTCATCCCCCCAACCGATCGACCACGCATTCCGATCTAATAGAACATCGGCGACTGCGGGGTCGAAAGCACGAGCGCCAAAGTAGAGTTCCTTGGGGAACCAACGCTCCGAGAGTGGAAGGAAGAGTTGCCGGCGGAATGCGGATCGGTAGCAACAGCCTGGCGTAAGGAGTGCACTCGCGAAGTCTACTCCTTTCTTTGCTGCATAGGTTACCACTCTATCAACGAGGGCCGCCACGGCGCCATTAATCGTGATGTCGGCCAGGAAATCTAACACGAAACATGTGCGGCCCCATTTGCGATCGGCGAGGGTCATCACTACATACCCTGCCGCGCGTTGGCCACTCCACGCTGTCACAACACAGTAGTCGTTCTCAGGGCGGCGGTTGTAGCGCCAGTTAAGGTACGAGTAATCACGTATCACCCACACACGGTGCTGATCGCGACACCGTTGCCAGAGGTCATCGGCCCAGGCGCCAAAGCCCCCCTCCTCACGTAGCACAAGATCATCCGCCCGGGATCCACGCTTCGCCATTGCCGACGTAAGATTCGCTCCAAACGAGATTGCGCGCGCCGATAGACTCGCCAACCACGACGGCAGGCGACGCGCAAAAAAAGAAGTCGGCGTGATGGGCCGTACATGGACTGGCGTTGGCATGATGCGTCTCCACCCCAGGCGTTTCGTAATGCCGTAGATCGAGTTCGCGTTCGGAAAGCCATAGATGAACGTCTGACCGAGGCGTGCCTGATCGGTATACAGTGCCTTGGCGGTACTCGCGAAGATCCCAAGTCTGTGGTACTCAGGATCCGTCATAGTGTCGAGGGATAGTGCCGCCACCACATCACGACCATCGAGACGCACCCGGCGTGGGCTCGCGGCGTATTGTCCGACGAGGCGCGGACCATCCCACGCGAGCTTGATTAAGAGCGGCTGGACCGGGTTTTCTAGGTACTCCCATCGCCAGTGGTTAGCGCTCTCCGAGGCCCCCATCGGTTTGCCAAAGACTCGCTCGAACAAAGGAACGATCGCCACCTCGTCCCCGGGTTGGTAGTCGGCCAGCTTCCATGTCCGCAGGCCGATTCCCTCAGCACTCCCTTTCTTCATCGTCTCTCTCTGATCTGGTTCGTCTGCGCGTAAGCGCCTCTCGAGCGAGGATCCGGGCGTAAGCGGGCAGCACATCGAGCCCGCGTCGGAATACACGCGGTCCGCCTGTCACCAGCATTCGCCATGTCCACTCGATACCCAACCGTCGTACGGGAGCGGGCGCCCAGCGTTGCACCCCACTGTGAAAATCGAACGCGGCACCCACCCCGAGCATGAGTGGCACGCGAATGCGATCGAGGTGTTCCGCCATCCACAGTTCCTGCTTCGGGGCCCCCAACCCGACCCAAAGAACATCGCACCCGCTTTTTTCAATGCGCGCTATCACGTCGCGATCCTCTGATTCCGTCAATGGCCGGAACGGCGGGGAGAGAGTGCCGACAACTATGAGACCGGGCAGAGCAGCCGACAGCTTCTCGGCGAGCCGCTCCGGAACACCGGGCAGACCGCCGTAGAAGAAGTGTCGAAGCCCGCGTTCCACACCATGAGCGCAGTATTGGAGCATCACGGTTGGACCCGTCAGGCGGTCGGGGAACGGTTCGCCGATCAGATGCCCGACGAGTGTGACAGCCACACCATCCGGGAGTACGAGGCTCGCCCGCTTAATCGCCTCGCAAACGGCCGGTGACCGATTGGCCTGGACGACCAGGTTTGCCTCGCAAAACACGACCGCGTGGGGACATCCCGAAACGACGAGGGAATCAAGGCGCTCGCACAGCTCGGATCGCGATAAAGGATCTATGGCTATGCCACCGACCCGAATCCGTTTTCTCTTTTCTTGGGTCATTACGCTGCGCTCCGCTTTGCCCAAGACCTTGCAGACGACCGGACAAGCAATCGTAATACATGAATGCCACTAACCTTTTCGAATATCAACATGTCCGCACGCCTAATCTGTCAACATGGGCAGAGTTTATGTTTGGACTGCCAGACGGAGACGATCTCTTCATTTTAATGATCCCAATGGGATTTATGATAGGAAACTGGCGGAGAGCTATCGAACCTTGAATTGCGGTATTCTTTTTTGCCTGAAAGCGTCCATTCTCTCTCGGCGGTCCTCGGTTGCAAAACTGAGAGCACAAGCCTGTTTTTCGAGTTCCAGAGCTTCCAAGAGAGCCATATTGGCTCCCCCCTGAATCGTTCTTTTGGCTTCAAAAACCGCGAAAAGAGAATTGCGGACGATCTTTTCTGCCATTTTAACAGCTTCCGGCAGCAATTGTTTGGGAGCCACTACTTTGTTAACGAGACCTACTTCCTTCGCTTCGTCTGCAGAGATCGCTTGACCGCTAAAAATCATTTCTTTAGCCCCGCGATTCCCGATGGCTCTTGACAGACGCCGTGTCCCTCCGAATCCCGGAATTATGCCCAGGGTGACTTCCGGAAGACCTAATTTCGCTGTGGTGCTAGCATAAATCAAATCACAGGCCAGGGCTATTTCAAGGCCTCCTCCCAACGCATACCCGTTCACGGCCGCAATCGAAATGAGATCCGGTCGTTCTAACAGGACGGTAATCCGCTGGCCTAGATCAAGAAACTCGAGCATCTGAACGGGACTGAGTTGATTCATTTCTTTGATATCAGCGCCGGCAATAAATGCTTTCCCACCGGCCCCTGTCAGAATCAAAACACAGATATTCTCTCGGCCGATCTCAGTATCCAAAAATCGCAGTAACTCTTCCAGGGAAGCCCGATGAAGGGCATTCAAGGCCCGGGGACGATTGATTGTTAAAATGCCAATTCTGTCTTTTTTCTCGAAAAGAAAATATTTCATGGGAATCCTTCGTTATCCTTTCAGCAGCCGATCGGCAGAATATGCCTGCCCATAAGGCCAGTCCCCCCTAAGAGCAAAACCTTCCTCGACTTTAATTCACTTATATCTATATCTTACTCATAAGAACAGCCCCCGCGACTCGTCATGCCGGCAGCAGAGATGCCCTGGAACATCGACGGTCTCAATCCGTAATGCTATTCTTTTTTCGTGCCCTCAACAATAACAGAATTTTGTGCGCGCTCATATATTTCGATGTTTATTATATCAGGAATATCACTTTCCAACGGTTTCTTAGGCTGTACTCCAAAGCCGATCTCCGTCATTATTCCTACTAAACTTTTAGTATCATACATGCATTTATGAGGGAACATGATAAAAGGGGCAAGCTTTCTTTTAAGCCAGCTGCCGGATTTAGATTGGCAAAGGACTCCGAGCCTCTCAAGGAATTCATCCGCCCGTATTTGGCCTTCGACATATAGGGAAACAAACGCAAATAGATCCGGCACGATAATCCTAACAAGACCATTCATTGCTAGCACACGATGACATTCTCGCAAAAAGAGAAGTCCTTGCTGTCTTGACAGATGTTCAAGAGTGTGAGAACTATAGATAGTATCCACAGAATTATCCGGCCAGGGAAATTTTTTGGTTAGGTCATGTATAAATATGCTTCTGTCATAGGGAGTCCTAAAAATATGAACTTTATTGTTAATCAGCGAAAAGAATCTAGACCTAGCCAGCCTTGATCCCAAAGCATAGTCGAATTCACCCAATCTCGTGGAGTATGAAACCCACATCCTAAATTGAGTTTCATCTTAATATGACCCTGTGCAATCTTAAAAACGGAAACAGGTACGGGAAAAGACCATGCCGACCGGACATAAAAGATATGGGCCGCCTGACTGACAAAAGGGCATGTTACTTATGACAAGCATGAAAAGAGGCCGGAGGCAAATCTATCCGCCATCCCCTCTGCGGTATATTTCTCTGCGTCGAACTTGCAGTTCTCCCCCATCAAATCCAATTTAGGTCGATCTCTGAGAGCATCTATCACTGCCAATGCATAGGATTCCACAGAATTCGGGGTCATATAGCCATTCCTCGAATTTTGCAGGTAAGAGATTTCAGGGCTATGAAGCTTGCAGTCTGTGGTAAATAAAGGCAATCCCAATGCAAAGGCATCGAGAATGGCAAGACCTACAAGGCCGGGCATAAGAAAGGCATGTCCGAGCTTCATGTGGGCAACTTTTTCCCTTCCAAATTTTGGACCCACATAACGTATCCAGGAATGGTTCAGCGCAGCCTTGGCTGCAATATCGGCATCAGGTCCCGCCCCGAGTATTATAAGTTCAAAATCTATCAGTGCCTTCTTAATCTTTTGAGCTGACTCGATAAGAAAACCTATTCGCTTCTCTGGATATAGGGCTCCACAGAATATCCCAACTCTGTTTCCCTTTATTAGCAAATGATCTTTTAATGTACTAATTTCTGCAGGATGAATCCCTTCACTAAGCCAGCGCAACTCTTTAATGTCTATTGTGTTGTTAACAACTGTGATCTTATCGTCGGGATAGCCGTTTTTAATCAAAATACTTCTGGTAAGCTCGGTATAAGCAAACCACCAATCAGGCTTCTTCAGCCATAGCCGCTTCCAGGTTTCCTTTATACCGCTTGGATTCGAAGATTGAAGATTTCTGCCATGGCCCCAGAATGCGACTTTCGGCCCGCCGAGCTTCCTTCTCAGCAGCAAGAGATAGTTTATCAGAAGACGATTCTCCTGAGTCACCACGGCGAGGTCACATTTCTGCAATTCATGGAAACAGGGCTGCCAGAGAATTTCAGTATTAAATAACTTGAACGATCGATTTTGGATAGGGATTGCCCAGCGAACATCGCCCGCGTCCTTTTTTGCCAGGTCAGCCCCTGTTGCCTTCCCCATATAGAGCTTTAATTCAATTCCTTTACTCCTGAGTTCCTCTCTTAAGAGATCATAAAATCTTACCCGATAATGCGTAAGTCTACTTTGAACGATACTGACCTTTTTCATGTTGAACTAAACTGCTTCAACGACTTTATTATTCTTAACATGTTGGTGCCAAACGATTCCCAACTAATGTTTTTCTCAACGAATAGCCTACCCTGTGACGAAATCCGATTTTTCAACTCTTTATTTTCTGCCAAATCGATAACAGCATCGGCAATCTGATACGGGCTATTGATATCAACTATCAGGGAATTCTCCCCATTGTCTAAAACCTCCGAAGCGCCGCAACCCTTAGTGATGACGGTCGGCAAGCCTAAAGCCATAGCCTCGAAAACAGCGAGCCCCCAGGTTTGGGGACAGTTTGGAAAAATAAAAACGTCCGAAATCCTATACAAATCTATCAGCTCATTTTCCGAAACGCTTCCGCGGAAAATTACATAATCATTAAGTTTTTGCTTATCGATTAATTTAATTAATTTTTTTTTGTAACCGACCGCGTATTTTTCCGAACCTGCATAATTAAAGGTAACGTTATACCCTCTTTTTCTTAGGATATATATTGCATTTATCGTATCTTCAATTCTTCTGTGCTCATAAATCACACCATTAGAGAACAATTTGATATTCCTTTTATCAATATCTTTTTCATGGAACTTGAATTCGTTAATATCCAATCCGCTCCGAACAACCTCAGGACGAATTTTAAAAATCGATTGAACAGTTTTCCTGTTGCTATTATCTAATACAACGATTCTCTCAAAATCTTTTACATATTTTTTTGTCTTTAAGTTTAGCATATATTCAACGCCAGATATTTTTTTTACAATTTTTTGAAAATGGTTTAAGGTTCCACCTTTGTAAGGAATATCATTCATATTCCATACGACAGGGGTCGCATGCTTGGATTTATAAAGATTAGCAACTATGTACACCTTTTGGTCATGAGGATTTAGAATATCAATATCTCTATCCATTAATGCAACAAATTCTCGATACTCTTCCATGGAATCGGAAAATGCTTTTCTTAATTTGACAATATTTCGATCTTCTGGGGCTTTCTGCTTACTTGAGACTGATTTAATATCTAACTGATCGAGGAGATTATCATAGCATTTCGTTTTATCTAGCGTGTACGAATAGACAATAACATCGGAACCATTCTTTTTAAAATATAGAGCTAATTCCAGGGCTTGCCTCTGTGTCCCTCCCCTTATGCTCAAATCCCACACGAGAATGCCTATTTTCACAGATATTTTCCATCGGATAATATTTTCGTCATAGTATCGGCTATATAATCCAGGTCTTTTTTGACTAAATATTGATGACACCCGATATAAAATGCGTTGCTACCCACATATTCCGCAATGGGCAATTTATTCGTGTATTTATCTTTAATATGCCTGAATGCAGGCTGTTGAGTGGGTATACAACCAAACAGCGGCCTATTTTCTACCCCTTCTTGCTCAAGTTTCGCCCTAAGCCATTTGCGCGTTAATCCTTTCATATTTTTTTTAATGATGATCGGATAGGCAAGATAGCTAACGTTATCATCATAAATCGGCAAATAAAACAGATCTTCAAATTTCTTCAATCTTTCATTAAGATATTTGACATTATGAAGTCTCTTTTTGAATATTGAATCCGATTTTTTAACCTGGGAAATCGCTAAGGCAGAAGTAAATTCTATGGTTTTGAAATTATAAGCCACATATTCATGCGTAAACCTTGGGTCAAGGTCCTCTTTGGCATTTGCACTTTTTTTAAACGGACAGGTACCGCTATTTCTTGTGCAAACAGCGCACACACATAATCTGCCGCTTGCCTTCAATTGTTTCATTAGTCTAAAAAGTTTTTCATCATTTGTCGTTACGCAACCCATCTCTCCTGCCTGTATGTTATGCGCTATATAAAATGAAAAATCAGATAATAGCCCTATTGAACCTGTTTTTTTCCCTTTATATACTGAACCATGTGCCTGAGCTGAATCTTCAAATACAAAGAGGCCATATTTATCAGCGATTTTGTTTATTTCATCCATATCGTTCGGGAATCCCATTAGATGAACGGGGAGGACACCGGCCATATTGTTAGGGCCTTCTTTTTTTATTATCTCCTCAATCTGCTCGGGAATTAATTTAAAAGTCCTTTTGTCAATATCAACAAATACGGGTTCAAAGCCTGTCAATGTAATTGCACTCGCAGCAGAAATATATGTCACAGGGCTCGTAACGATCTTTTTCCCTCTCTTGACCTTCGGGAATCTTTCATCATATAAAAGGGCAAGCAACCCCACTAAAATCGCTGCCGTGCCTGAGCTAACTGCCAAGCAGTATCTCGTTCCAATATAATCGGCGAATAACTTTTCAAATTCGCGAACTTTTTTCCATTCGGAGATTCTGCCTGCCTTCATCACTTCAATGATGGCAGCTCTCTCGTCTTTATTAATCTTGAAGTCACCAACGAACACTCTTCTTGGCGGCTTTGTTATGCTTTTTCTTCTGAAATCAGACAGTTGTATCCTCCTCTGTTACTTCCATAGTTCAAGATATCCTTGATTGAATCATCTAAATTGACATGTCCCGATGTGCCAATTTTATTTGAAACCTGTTTTTCTTAATTTAGATTTAACAATATACTCAATATAGCTGAAATCTCCTTGATACAAGTAATATAATAACTTGATAAATCGGTAATAACTTCGCTTATATCTATGATGCTTCATAAATCTCTCTTTATCAAAGTATCTGATTCCATAATCACTGAGAATCTTTCTTTTTATGCTTTCTCTGTCTTTGATTTGGAAGAATTTCGAGTTCTCATGGATCCTATATGCTCCAAGAAACTGATGTATAAAGGCGAATTTATATCCTCTCATACCCAATCTGATGAACCACTCCCAATCGAAGCACACGGGGATGTTCTGCAAATAACCGACATGATTAAAGACGTCCCTTCTGATAAAAGCTCCCTGGCTGGATAAGTTCCAGTCATAGAACATCAGATGGCCGATATGAAAAGGATGGAAACGCATTTCCCTGAGAATCTTGTCTGCCGAATCAATTAGATATATATTACCGAAGTATACATGGCAACCCGGGTTAGTTATATATTCTTGGGCGACCCTGCTTAAAGCTCCAGGGAGGTAGATGTCATCGGAGTTCTGCCAGGCGACCAGTTCGCCCGTGGCCATTCTAAATCCTTTGTTGATCGCATCCGTCTGGCCCTCATCCGGTTCACTCACCCAGTATGAAATATGCTTCTGGTACTTCTTGATTATATCCACGCTTCCATCTTCCGATCCTCCATCGATGATTATGAATTCCAGGTTGGGATAGCCCTGGTTGAGCACGCTCATGATAGTCCTCTCAACGAACTCAGCCTGGTTAAAAGAGGGCGTAACAATGGAAATACGCGGGAAAACCCTGTCCCTTTTTGTTCTCAGCCTCTCTTGCATATCTTATTTATATCTCATAAGTTACGTAATCATATTACTGACAATCTCGCTAACACGCTTATTAAAATGATACTGATTCCATTCTAAGTCCCTTCTCTTTCCATTCTGGATTAGTTTCTGTCTGACCTCTTCTTTGGTCCATACAAGCTCGATTTTCTCAGCAATGTCTCGGCAATCGCCAGGGTCCACGAGAATGGCAGCATCCCCTACTTGCCAAGGGGTTGCATAAATATTAGAAGTGATAACCGGACAGCCTAAGGCAAATGCCTCTAATGGAGGCACGTTGGTCGGTCCAAAAAATGTCGGCATCACCAGAGCTACGGCATTCTTGTACAACCAAACTAATTCTTCATCCGAAACGTATCCAAGGAAATAAATCTGGTCATTAAGAACCAATTCATCAATGAGATTAATTATATCTATAGCTGCGTTCTTCTTTGCCCCGACAAACACTGCATTTACTATCAGACCTTTTTCTTTGAGAAGGCTTATCGCTCTAATAATTCCACAATGATTCTTGTGTTTCCACAGCTGTGCAGGATAAAAGATGAATCTATCAGGAATTTGGCCGTTGGGCTTCTCTGGAGATGATTCGAAATTTTCTACATATGGCGGCTTTACGTAGGGTAGAATATATATCCTTTTATGATCAAAGCCATAAGATTCTAGCGCATGCTTCCGACCTACTTCAGAGTCAACGAGCACTCCTTTAGCATACCTGGATATATTTATATAGTGGCGTTCCCTATCTTTAAAAATCCCGTTCATAGATACCTCAGGGAAATCTTTTTCATACCTATGCATCAGATCATAGATTGGGACAACGCTGGGCAGCCTTACCTCATAGGCTAGAGAATCAATGCCAGGGTAAAACATTAAGTCCGGTTTTAGTTTACACAGCAGCTTGTGAACCGGATCTATGATAGTTCCAATTCGACGCCATATAGACAAGCCGTGTGGCACAGTTAACAATATCTTACGGACAAGGCGAGCAGGAATTATCCGCTGGCATTGAAAACATTCCACATTTGCTTGTTTTGGGACGTGAATGAACCAAGCTCGGTCGTAGAATATTGCCGAGATTTTATATTCTGCTGGGTCTAATGCACATAATCCTAGCATTAGGGACAAGGAATATTGAAACTTGCCTCCTTCGTTTGGCAGCATAGACAGAAAGATTGCGAGGTGTTTCAAAAAATAAAACTCCGTCCTCTAATTGGTAGCGGTGATGCATCATGCGGATTGGAGACCGCAGGCTCAATGGCCATCATAATTAGCCGCATATGATTCCAGTCTCTTATTTTTTCAGTTTTTCATAAAAGCGGTCGAAATACTCTTCAAAACAAAACTTTTCCACATAGCAGGAGGCGGCGTTTTCCCTATATCGTCCTAAGTGGTTTTTTGCCCCCGCAATTGCCCTCGGCAATTCCTCCAAAGGCACTGCGATACCGATCCGATTCTCTTCAACAAATTGCTTTAGTGACGGCAGGTCAGAGCAAATGACCATAAGTCCTGCCTTTAAATATTCCCCTAGCTTGTTTGACGAGAAAAGAATTTCGCTATAGTTCGCATCACTTCCATCGTAAAACATTAGCCCGATGTCGGCAGAAGACAAGGCAAGAGCGAGTTTGTCGTACTCGATGTAGCTGTAGGAGAAGTAGATGGGCAAGCCTTTGGCTTCTTCAACCATTTGAGCGTGATATTGTGTTCCAACGATGGACGGATTCCAGGTGTGCATCACCAACGCATGATTCTCAGGCCAATTTTTTACGGTTCCGATAATATCGAGGCATTTTGCCCAAGGCTGGAAACTGCCCGAATATACGACCAGACAGGTGCTCGCCGGAATGCCAAAAAGACTTCGGAAGTAGTCACTTTTCGCCGAGATAGGACCACCCGACGGAGTGACTGGCAGAATACTGACCTTGCTCATGTCAAACCCGTTGATTTTGCAGAATATCTCGGCGCGGAGAGGACTCGTAATGGCAACATGGCGGATTTGGGTTATGATATAGTATTCCATCTTTTTTAGGGCAGCTTTGCCTGGATATAGAGGAGAAAATCTGTTCCAATCCAGGAGTTCCATATTGTAGTAAATGATCTTGGATTTTTCAGGGAAACTGACGAAACATAGCAGACTTCTACATTCTACAGGCATGTAGTAATCGTAAGTGGACCGCTCTAGGTGTCTATTAAGCCATCGAGAAAACACGTAGATATCTGGAAATAAGAGGGGAAGTCTTAGGCTGTCAGGTAATGCGCCAAGCAGTACCGTAGCGAGCTTATCCGTTCTGAAAAGGAGATGGATATAGGCCCTCCGGGGAAGGGGTATTCTGCTGTCGTCATAGACAAACATCCTGATGGATTCATTATTAAATTCGATTGGAGCGAGATTTAGGCTGTTCAAGTTGATAAAAATATCTACCGAATATCCCCTGTCGACGAGAAGCTTTATGCTGTTTATTATCATTGAAGAGACGCCAAGGGGATATCGGTAAAGAATGAATGCAATCCTCGGTTTCATAATCAAGTCTCGTTTCAAACTTGCTTTAACCCGTTAGCTCAAAAAGGCCTCTCAAATACTGCCCATATCGACGCGGTATATTTTCCTTTTCTGACGCTCTTCCCTGCTCAATTATTTGCTCATCTAACGTATTAAAATTCCTTCTTATATTCTCTTCTTCGCAAGTTAATCCATATTCGCCGATGGAAAGAACCGTGAACCCATATTTTTTTAAAAGAAGGCATAGACACTTGGCAGTAAAAAAATGAATATGAGGTGCATCACCTATGTCTAGGTTAAAATATCCTGAATGACAATTTGGCACTTCTATGAATAACAACCCTCCTGTTTTCAGGCATTTCTTAATTTGCTTTAACGCCTCATCAAGATTATAAACGTGCTCAAGCCAGTGAGAGGTATGAATATAGTCGAACTTCCTGTTGGTCTCGAAGGGGAAAATCTCTGAGAGCAATTCAATACTATTCTCAGCATAATATTCTTTCCACCCTTGTCCTGATTCAACAACACTCAGGCTCACTTCGCCTTCATGGTTTTCTCTCAGAAGCCTTGATAATAAGGCCCCCGCAGCTCCGATCTCAAGAACTTCAATCTTGAAGAAACCTTTAATTTTCTCTTTTATCAAGTTATATTGGCCAACGGCACGTATGTCTTCCCGGTATAGACTCTCCTGATGCCATGACGAGCGCGGCATACCCCCGGATTGCCAATATTCTTTCTTATAGTATCTATGAACCAACTCTAATTCAATTTTTCTATCGTAAACACCGTATCCACACTCATTACATCGGACGATATGATACAGGGGAGAAAAGAGCATTTTGGTTTTAAGCTTGGAGTAGTACTCACCGTTTAGAAACCTTAACAATGGAGATAAAAGCATGGCTGCCAAATGCTTAAGATATCTTTTATTCATTCGGCTAAGATGATTATTGTACGAGTATTTGGTGAATTCCAGACACCCGCATATAGGACATGCTCTCATTGAACCCCAGACGATAATGTCTTATAAGCCATTTCTATCTTTGAGCATCAGGGGATTTGCTTTTGTAGGCATGTGAGGAAGTCTGACAAGGATGCCTTGGTTGACATAACCTTATCTTGTACTCTTGGATCATATCCCAGTGCCAATTCCTCAACAAAGGCCTCTAGCTGAGGAACTGATTGAAAATAATGGATTCCCTCATACCCCTTCATTCCGTCGCCGCCGGGATACTGAAATATGTCCAGGCTTATGGGAACCTTACCCTTGATGAAACTGGCCCACCACAAAACGCTTGATACATCCGATAAAATAATCTTTGATCGAAGTATCAAACCAGATGCTTTTTCTGAAGTTTGCATTATGACCATGGCCGGAAAGCTCTGTTGAAGCCGGGAGGTAATTGTTCGTAAGACAGGATCTTGTTCTGCATTTGGATGGAGTTTCCAGGCAATCTTCCAGCCTTTGAGATTGTTTTGAAACACTTCGATGACTTCACACCATCGTTTTTTAATCCGATCTATCACAGTCAATTCGTCAGAACCGTCCTGGGAGATTAAAGCGTTTGCAAAACCGTACCCGGGAAGGATCACAATGAGGTTTTCTTCCCGATTACTGTAGAGTTCGGCATTGCATTCCTTGCCTATAGTCTCGAGTGGATGCTGGATCAGAAAGCGTTCGCCGTAAGTGTTGCAGTTTCCTTCCAGCTTCGTGGCAACTTGCATTTCGTTTTTCTTGTAATACAGCTTGAAATCAACGTCCTTCCATATGTTTTTATGGATAAGTTTTCCTGTAACCAGCTTCATTTTGGGAGCAAAAACCTTACCCAACATAATGAATGGCAAAAGTTTGAATTCGAGGATATGCTCGACTTCGCCCTTAAGGTAGTTAATGAGTCTCGCAAATGAGGACGGGATGTGAAGATCGAGCTTCAGCCTCTCGATTGCACTGCTGATCCTAGCGCTGTAATCGGCGACGTAGTCCGGGAACATCTGTGCCGCCTGAAATATCCCTATCTTGTTGCTAGCGCTCCGCTTTTTGGCAAAATGCGCCAGGTAGTAGTTGTCGGCGTACACATCGTTATACTGAAGCACAACAACACTCGGGCGCTTCAAAACAAGCTCTCGCAGAGTCTTCGAATAAAATCGATGCCTGGCGAAAATATTGGATCTTTTCGGCAGATATATGACCTCTTCTACAGGGCAGAGCTTGATCACAACCTGAAAGGCCGGATCGCTTTGGTAATCCTCGTTTACGATTAGGCTCACTCTGTAGGCCTTGGATATCTCCCAGAGATAGTACACTCCTGTCGTCCAAAATAGGTGTAATGCACCCGTGGATAAGATTATATGCGGTGCTGGCTCGTGATTCATTATAATATCAGCATGCGGTGCAGCAGACTCTAGCCTTTAACGTCTTCATCCGTTTCTCGACTTTGTAAGCTGACGATTTTTAAAGCCTTCGGCGGAGAACTTATTGGAATGGCGCGGCATATCCAACCGGCCGTTTTTTCCGTCAATCGATATAGCCTAATCCCTTCAAGCGGTCCTCTATTTTCTTTAATTCTTCTTTCGAAAAGATGTGGGCGGCATCACTTTTCCTCTCATAAGGAGCTTCGCTCACTCTTATCGGTGTTGCATTCACAAAATCCTCCCTAAACAAATCGGTAATCACCCTTCCGTCCACATAAGAGGGTATGGGTATACCGAGATAGTACAAAATGGTGGGCATAATATCAGCAAGATGGGCAGAAGCAATCTCCTGGTGAGGCTTAAGTGGGCTATCGTAATTTTTAGAACTTGCAATCAGAATACCCTCCATGCCATGCCCGCCGCCAATCACCTCTCTCCTGATCGAATCGACGAAGCAACCCGAAAGTAAGAAATTGAGCATATAGTGTTCTTTTATATTAAAGACGATATCGGGTGCGTTCTCAAGATATGGACCGATCCATACCTCTTCACGCTTCCTAACCTCTTCAAACACACTCTTCCCGGTGAGAGGATCCTTCACCATGAGCAACTCATCAATAAGGTTCTTTCTCATCCTCTCGTACTCAACACTTCCCTCTATCTTAAGGTAGATGCCTCCCGTTAGCCAAGAAAACCATATGCCATAAGCCTTGCTGCATTTCCAATCGATGAAATGATTGGTGAGGTTTTGGAGGACTCCGTGCCCTCTGGTTATACTAAGAAATTGATTATTAAAGACTTTCCAGATAAAGGGTGCAACAACTCCCAAGGGTTTAATTTTTAATAAACCGCGAGTTTTAAGAAAATGATTGATAAAGAAATAGTGATCCGGCGCCTTTTGGGCACCGTGATCGGAAATGATCAATACAATAGTATCATCAGGCACATGGGCTAGGATCTCCGAGAGCGCATCATCCAAGCGCTGATAGATCCGAAAAATGGCAGTGCCAAAGTCGCTCTCACGGTAATCACCCGCAATCGCGTTCCAGGCAATAAAGTCCCAGTAGGTGTGCTGTACGCAATCAGGATCAGTGAAGTAGGCCATGCACACATCCCATTCATAGGATTCCAACAGGGTTAGTATATTCGCGAGATCTTTTTGAATGGTGTGCTCTAACAACTGAAATGTGACATCCCGATGGGCTTTTAGATTTGCCCAGATCTCTGATTCCCTCCTCCCATCAGAGGAGATAAACTCCCTCTCTTTAAGGAGAGAGTCAATCTCTCGAGGATAGTAGCGCTTCTCCGAGTGCTCCGGCCCGTACAATTGCCACCCTGATACCATTACTCCGTTGAGAGGCCAGGCAGGATAGGTCATCGGCACCAGGTGAGAAAGGACCTTATAGTGTTCAGCGCTGAGCACATCCAAGAAGGTCCTCCCGGCGATACGACGAGAATCGATGACCTGGCCAAATCCGACAAAGTTCTTCTCATCTCGCTTAAGTTCCTTAAACCAATAAACGCCATGTTTGCCGGGATTCATTCCGTTGAGCAATGTGCACCAGGCGGGAGCGGTGATAGGTGGTATCGTGGAACGCAATCGCCCGTATGAGCCATGTTCCATCAACTTTTGAACAGTGGGCATCTTACCAGCCTTGAGCATGGGATGAATAATATCGAAGGATGCCCCATCCCAACCTACGATAAGTATCCTTTTTCTTTTTTCCATCTGTCTCCCCTCTTCCGGCATTTCGGGGATGTCCATTAAAAAGAAATCCTTGCCCTGAGGGGTTTACGACAGGATTTGTCCGGCGTTAGCAGCTCACTCCCGAACGGTTCTGACTCTCTATTCCTTGATGAATTCTGCAATTCTCTCAAATCTTGGGTATGTGTTTCTGTTGGCTCATTGCTTTAGAGCTTTTTTATAATTAACTTTGTCTTTCTTTTTTGATTTTCCAGATAGTCCTTTTGCCTAAAAGAATTTATTGCCACGATTTCTGGATGGTCGTTCAGATATTTGACAATCTGTCTTAACGGAACATCATTATTTTTGCACGCGAAAGCTTCGAAAACCTTTGTAAAGAATTCAAAATCCTCCTCATAATCCAGGGTTAATCGTATTTCATCGCTGAAAAAAATCTTTTCTCTGACATTCAGATTACACACGTTGAATATGCCTGTGTTCTCAAAATAGACCCACATCATTTCCGTATCTTGTGTATCTTTTATGTCACACACTTTTTTTAAAGCCCTTGTTCTAATACAATAGGTAAAAGCTCCGCAAATAAGACCAGGAGGGGCTTTTATAAAATCACATTTCCCCCGTTCCATTTGTTGAATTGATATTTCTACTAATTCGGGATCGCAAAGCAAATCATCCCCGTCCACAGTAATAAAATAATCCACATGAAATCTTTTTGACGCACCCAACCATCTTTCTAGCTTATCTTCAACGCTTCCTCTAAAATACTCAATCCCGCATTCTTGGGCAATCTTGACCAGTCCATAGTCGATCTGTCTAATCGTGGTGCAAAGAATGATATGATCCAAATTTTTAACCTGTTTGGCTCTTGAAATTACCAATTCTATTGTTGGCTTTTCTAAAATTTTAAGCAGTGCCTTGTTAGGTAGCCGAGTTGAATCTGTCCGGACCGTAATAAAAATTGCCTTTCTCATGAGATCAATAACCTCTTAGTTTTCGTCTCATTTCTGCTTCGTTGGCACTCATCTTTTTCTTTCCATCGCCCAATATGATGTCAACGTTTTTCAATCTTTTATAAAGCATATCCATGGCATGCACTTCTAAGCTGGCAAAATGATCGGATCCCCACATATTATGATCAAGGGTAATGTGTCTCTCGACTATTTTGGCTCCCAAGGCCACGGCAATGACTGTTGGTTCCAAATCATACTCATGCCCACTGTACCCGACAATGCAGGCGTATCTCTCTCTTAAGAAATTTATGGTTAACAAATTTATCTCCTCTGGAGGCGTCGGGTATGTCGAGTTCGTGTGCATCAAGGCGTAATCCCCCTTTGAATATTTCTCCAAGGCATTAACGGCAATATCTATTTCCTCGATCGTGCTCATCCCCGTGGACAAAATTATAGGTTTTCCCGACCTGGCTGCTTCACATATAATTTCGGTTTCCGTAAGTTTCGGAGATGGGATCTTTAAAAATGGCACATCAAATTTCAGGATGAAATGAAGACTTGGTATATCCCATATCGAGGCCGTCCAAAAGATTGGCTTTTCTCGACAATATTTATCTATGTATGAATACTCAACATCTCCAAACTCAATTTTATGTCTGTATTCTAGGTATGTTATTCTTCCCCAAGGTGTATCCCTTAATACATCCTTTTGATGATCTGGAACACAAATTTCTGGCGTCCTTTTTTGAAACTTAACGCAATGCCAGTTGCTCGCAAAAGCGGCATCGATTAATTTCTTTGCGACTTCAATTTTCCCGTTATGGTTAATGCCTATCTCAGCTACCATAAAGACAGGTTGATTGTCTCCGATAATATGATCGCTAAGTTTGATGACCTTATTGGCCATGAATTCCCCCTTTCCTCTGAAATTCTGACTTCTAATCGTATTTGAAGAATCTGCCAAAAAATAACAATTTCGCGACAGCCTCCGATATCCTGAAAATATCCAGCTTTTCCGGCGATGTCTTTTCTTTCAAATCGCTGTTCCGCGACAACCTCGGAAGAATCCTCACCCTAAATGTGGAGACGCCTCATTGTCCCTAGGGTTAAATGCCTCCAAAGGCCTCCGCGATCTCTTTTCTTAATCCTCTCAGGGGGGAGCGTTCTTGCCGCTGCCGGGAGCAGGTTTTCTAAATTTAGCCGGTATGGGCAAGCGGCCTTCTACGTAATCCATAAATTCATAAAATATTCTCGTCAACTTTTTTCGACTAATGCCGGGATGCCTTATTAACGGCTCACGTCGGGTAGAAATATTCTTTACCATTCCCCTAAAACCCGGTTTATTCCACATATCAAGGTATCCCAATCTTTTGGCAACGGTATGAATGGCCGTACCGATATACGGAGCCACAAAGTTCAAATCACAACTTTTCGGTTGAATCCGTCTGTTCAGCTTTATGGTCTCAAAGATATCTTCTTCATGTTCACCGGGGAAACCAATCATATTGTTAGCTGTTGTTCTAATCTCAAATTCATGAATTAATCTAAACGCTTTCTCTATGCTTGTGTTAGTGGTTCCGCGTTTCAACACGGTTCTTCGGAGCCACTCACTGCCCGATTCAATCCCGATTCCAATGCCACAGCAGCCGGTTTCCTTGAGTTTGGTCAGATTCTTCTTATGAATTGTCTCAGCCGTGGTATTTATCCAATAAGGAAGGTTTATCTCCGATTTCCAAGATTGAGCAAACTCCTCCATTCTCGCCTGGGACATCATGAGAAAGTTGTCGTCACAAAACAAAATCATCTCAAATTTGTGTTTTCCTTTTAGAATTCTTATCTCTTCGATTAATTTATGTATTGACTTTTCTCTATGGAATTTTCCCGCTTCCCGCAAAAGCTTTTGACAAGTATCGTTTATACAATAGGAACACTTATGCAAACAACCCCTTGACAATTCAAAATACCCCGCCTGAAATAACTTGCCATGATAGGGTTTCAGAAAATGTCTTTTATCCCATACATCAAGATTTTGAACCGGCAAAGCGCTCATATTTACAAAAGGCCGCAATGGATTATTCTTTATTTCTCCATTTTTCTTAAACCAAAGATTTCTCACTCCCTCAACAGGCCTTCCCTTCTCCATCAGGTCACAAAATTCCTGAACACATTCTTCCCCTTCTCCCTGAATAAGATAATCAATATGCGGATTTTCAATAACCACGTCGGGGGCCACCGTCGGAGTATTGCCACCGGCAATCACGGGAATATTTTTATAAAGGGATTTAATTATTCCAAGCAAATGATCAGCATATGGATAATTGTCTTCAACGATGCTTATGGCAATTAGATCGGGTAGGAACCTTTTAACTTTCTCCCTTAACATATCGTCTATTTCTTCTGCAGAATACAGGTTATTAAGATGGGATCTATCTACAGGCAAAACTAATCTGGCTTTTTCCCGAATGATATTGTCTATATTTTCGCTCTTCATAAAAGTCGTATCAAATAGTTCTACCCGATGGCCATTTTCTAACAAAAGGGTCATGAGAATAGATATTCCAACTGGAATTCTGCCATATCCCTCCGCATTCGGGTATATGAATAGAATTTTCATTTTTTATCTTTGCTTATCAACTCTACCGCTTCTGGCTTCTTATCGTATCTAAAGAATTTATGTAAAATGCCCGATCAGCTTCATGTCACATTGCTGTGTGCATTTTATTTGAGGTGCCAGATCAAAATGGTTCTGCCGAAACTTCCTATACTTCTCACCGTTCCAAATGTCATAAAGAGATTCGTTCCTCGCATCACCAAGGACGATTTCATTGTTAAAATCTTCCATACACATCACCGCTTCACCATTCGATTTAATAGTCATCGACATCCAAGGATGTTTGCAGAATTCAGACCAATGAATAGAACAAGTTCCATGGTAATCCTTGCGATACCATTGCTGATCTTCACTTTTTAAATAGATATAGACGTCCAAGCCATTAAAAAGCTCCCTGAGGGACTCAAATTCTTCCTTCTGTCGTCTTCTATTTAGATCGAGCATCGTAATAACGATAGTGGTTCTGCAGTTTCTTTTTGCCTTCAGCTCAAGCAGTTGAAGTATCTTCCTGCAACCCGCTGTAAAATTCGACACTTGCCCACGAATTTCCTTATGCCGGCTATCATCGGTGCTTTCGATTGAATATTTTATATAACTCAAACCGTTTTCAAACATCTGAATGGTCTTGTCAATGTTAATATTCGACGGATTACAACTAAAATAGGAAGGGATCCCTCTTGCCGTGAGCATGCCGATATATTCGGGCATATTCTTATCCAAGAGTGGATCTCCATACCCATGGAGCTGTAATACCCTCGGTATCACGTAAAGGAAAAAATGGTTTTCGCTCATTCCTTCTTTAGTTATTCCATATTCTTTCTGCACAAAATTTTCCCATTGGGTCCACTTTTCCTCGGGATGGGGCTCAATTTGATCAATGATTTTTAAAAAGATATCCCTGTCGATTGTTTCAATTCTTCGCGTCATCATTGTCGTCCGGGGACACATTTTACATTTCATATTGCAAGCATTTGTCGTTTCAATATTGTAAATCACCGGTGTCCCGTCGCGGAGCTCTTCAAACCTTTTAGACAGATATTCTTTTTCGATTTTGTGCCCTTCGCATAACTGATTCTTTATTTCATTAACCCCCATGTAGAATCCGATATCAAACATCGTTGTCCCTATTCTCTCACTTATAAGGAAAACCTGTTTATGGTACTTCTTAATGCTGAAGCTTTCTTCTTGGCTAGTCCAATACCTCTATAATTTGTCTTAAATTGCATGAGTTTGGGCTGGATTTTTTCCGCTATCGGGCATAAGCCTTTCTCGTAGCCGATCTTCGCATACACCCAGGGGCATCTCTTAACAAACTGCCTTTCGGAAACCATGGGTTCTAAATAGGGCACGCTCCAAGCTCCATATATGCCATCCCCACCCTCTTGAATATAAGCCCTTCTAAAGTCCTCCCATGATACGCCGATCTCCTCCTCACCATTGTAAATGACACCCAGCGTATAATAAGAATTCGTGTAACCATCGGGAACCTTTTGAGGAACTAAATAATTACAGCCCGACATTGCATCCATGAATATCTCAGCAGATTTAATTCTCAGATGAACCAATTCCTCCACCCTCTCCAGCTGCGCCAGAGCGACGGCCGCATTGAACTCGGAGAGCCTGTAATTCCAACCAAGGACATCATGCCTCTTATAATGTGGATTTTGAAAGATATCTTGGTTGAGCCTCACGCGTCCCTCACCCGCCCGTAAATTTCTAAATCCATGTCCCCCTATTTTCCGCATAATCTCGGCATATTTTTCATTGTCAGTAATTATCATCCCGCCTTCACCACATGAAATATGCTTGGTCGTTTCGAAACTATAGCTGGCCATGTGTCCCAATGTTCCTACGAGCCTCCCCTTGTACGTGCCCAGAACGCATTGGGCATTATCTTCGATAACTATGAGGCTGTTTTTTTTCGCAAAATCAAGGATCGGATCTATATCTGGGGATAATCCGTAAAGTGAGACGGTAATAATTGCCTTTGTTTTTGGTGATATTTTTCTTTTTATATCCTCCGGATCGATCGTAAATGTTTCTGGATCAATATCGGCATATACGGGAATGGCATTCGCATGAAGGGTTGCAGTGGTATCCATGATAACCGTGAGTGCCGGCGAGATAACCTCATCTCCCGGTCCTACGCCTGCTGCTTCTAATGCTGCATGAAGAGTGGAAGTTCCTGAATTAAATGCTACAGCATACTTAACACCAAATTTTTTAGCAAATTCCTTCTCTAAGTTATTAGTCCAGCTTCCCCCTGTCGCCGACCATGATTCGCCATGAAGAACGTTTTCCAAGTATTTCATTTCATTTCCCAAATATTTCGATGGATTTTCTATTTTCATTTTTCTCTCCTTTAGATTGGTCGGCCTCATGCAAAAGTATTATGTCTCTACAAAGATCGGTCCGAAATCTAGCATCCGCTAAGTAAGACCTTAGATCGATTATCGTCAGCGAAGTTTCGGGTGGATAATTTTAAAATATTATGGCAATTTTATGACTATCGAAAAAACTTCCTATAACTTGCTTTTTCCGCTTTTGGAGCAAACTTCAAATATGCGTGAGATATGGCCGCCATCAAAATCACACAATGCTGAGGATCAGATCCTGCAAGACTTGAAACAAGAATCCCGACATAGGCGATAATCAACGAAAACCCAACCCAGTAAGTTGATGGAGACAACGGAACCCTCAAGTATCTAAACAGAAGATATATCTGTCGGAGGATTAAACATAGGATAATTATGGTCTGAATCAGACCCATGCGCATTATCCACGCGATTATGAAGTTATGGGGAGTTATATAGGTCCCCGTGTGTCTCCAAAACTCGAATGACAAATCTGTGCCGTGTCCGATGCCAAAGAACACGTAGTTGCCTATCAGATCCAGCGATAACCCCCACCACTGTAACCGTCTAATGATGTTGTCAGGACTGATGAAACGCCCGATCTCTCCTGTTTGCCTCAAATAAGGCAAACCCAGGGTGAAGAATACGAAAACCGCAAGACCTCCAATGAGCAATACAATAGTCGCATTCTGTATTTTTCTTGCTCTGCTGATGTTCCATCTTCGTAATATCAAGAAAAGACCGACAGCCAGCATGGCCATAAATGCAATATAGGAATTTCGGCTAAAGGTAAGAATCATGGCTAATGTATTTAGAAAAAATAAAAGAGATATAAGTTTCCTTTTTTCCTTCAAAAAAAATGGTGCCGTCAAAAAACCCAGGCATGGCAATAACATGGCGCCTCCCCCGCCGGGAAGGCCTATTAATCTTTGTGTTTGTTGGAGGTATCGCCCCCCAGCAGCTTCCCCATAATTTGCACCCATTTTCGCATAATCGACAAGTTTCCGGCCTGAAATTATTTGATAGAGACCGAAAAGGGAATAGAATATAGTGACCACAAGTATTAACACCTTCAGAATCTCCATAAGACGATCCCACGATTTTGTATAGAATTGGAGGAGGATGATAAGACCGAGCGAGGAATTGATCAGAATGCCCCAAGCATAACCGACGAGAGGCCGCCAAGGAGCAACAAGTGCGATGTTGCCGTGATGTAAATCTGAAAGGAACAGGAACACTAAAAATATGATTGTCAATCCGAAACGGGGGATTTTTTCTTGCTTATAGAAGAAATTCAGAATGAAAAGGCCAAACAGAGCTAAACGCGTCAAATTACCAATCGTAACTACACGAGCGGGCATTATATATGGTGAAATGACAAAGTACAGCATAAAAATTATGACCGGAACGATATACTTTGGCGCCTTGGCGGGGACGCGAATTGTTAATATTCGTTCAGGCAGCCCGTATAAATAATATCTCATTCTACAATACTTATCTCTGCGGCAAGTGGCTTTTCTAGAAAGCGATTAATTCTAAGTATGACTGCGGATGCAGATAAGTCGATTTAATGCCTCGAATACCGCGTATGAATGAGCTTGCCTGCCTCTTCGGCCCTGAATTTCCAGCGCCGAAGCGCTGAAATCATGCGCCTGATCCTCCTCTGAACAGCGCGAAAGACCACGGGCAATCCTTCGGCCCGTAAACGCCGTACAAAGCGAACAATCCGGGGGCCAAACAATGTTGCCGCCTTGGGATGTCCTTCTGGAAACATGAGCGGCATCGCCAATCGATACGCTTCCAACCGGTCGGCGGCTGGAAATGCTTTCGTCTCAAAAACAGGCTGTTCCGTGAAGTCGTGGATGTTCTCAATATCTTGCCTGAGAAAACGCCCTTCTTGTTCAACATATTTCCAAAGTCGTGTGTTCGGATAAGGCACCGCCTGGTAAAAGCGGATTGTGTCAAGCTGCAGGGACTTGGCGAACGCGATGGACTCGCGGATGGTTTCAAGCGTGTCGCCGGGATTTCCGATCATGAACATGCCGCAAACCGAAATCCCCGCCGATTTCATTTTCAGGATTCCCTCTCGGATCTCAACGATCGTCTCGCCTTTACCGATATTCTTCAGAACCTCGGGGTTGGCGCTTTCAATCCCCACACTCACCGAATCGCAACCTGACTTCTTCATGAGCTCGAGCATCTCACTATCAACCCGGTCGGCGCGGATCCCGTCTGGCCGCCAAGAGATCCCGAGCTTTCGCGCAATGATGAGTCGGCACAGTTCCTTGACCCTCTCAGTCTTCAGGTTGAAAGTATCCTCTACTAGAGCAAAGGGCTTGCGGCCCCAGTGCGCAATCATATATTCCATTTCCTCCACTACCTTCAAAGGGCTGCGGGCCACCCAGGAACGCCCGAAGATCGTCCAGCTGGCGCAGTAAACGCAGGCATAGGGGCATCCGCGGCTTGTGTAGATGGCGTGCTCCTCGTACCGGTCCATCGGAAAGAGATGATAGGGAGGAAGCGGAAGCGAATCGAGGTCCTTGATCCGTTCGGCTGGGGGATTTATCGCTACCTTATCCCCTGCACGGTAAATGAGTCCTGGAATTTTTGCCAGGTTCTGCGGATTGGGTCGGCCTCCTTGACCGAGAAGCCCGGCAAGCTCCACCAGAGGGATCTCTCCTTCGCCCCAGATCGCATAATCAAGTCTCTTCTCCTTCTCCAGCAGCCGCTCGCGCATGACGGAGGCATGAGGCCCCCCAAGAACAATCGGAACATCGGGATTCCGCAAACGGATCTCGCGGATTGTCGCCTGCGCCACTGGAAAAGCGAAACTCGTCGCAGTTATTCCAATCAAATCCCAGTGGGATTCGAGGAAACGCCTCTGGTCGCGCTCGCCCGAAAAGTAGAGATCGAGTATTCCCACCTCATGGTTACGCGAAAGGAGAAAGCCCGCTAGCGACGTGATCGCCAGGTTCGGTGCCCGATTGCTCGCCTTGTGCATTGTATCCACCAGTCCGATCTTCATTTCACTATCCTACAGGTGCAGTGTAAGAGCCTTTGGGGTCGCCCATTCAAAAGGCACCTATCATTAGCAAAACTATCTTATGGGCAAGAAAAAACATTCTTTTTCAACCTCCGTTTCTATTGATTAAGGGAAGGAGTCCTTCTTATGAAAAATTACCAGATAGATTCTTCTTAGTAATTCTTAACCCCCATAGCCACCCCAATCTAGGAGGTCTCAAAATCATTCGTTTGGTCCAAACCCACAGAAACATTTATCCAGTCATCTCGCATGACTATTTTCCTGAATTTTTTATTACACAATATCTTAAGACTGTATTTAGCCATGGCGTAGTATAAAGCGCTATAGGCTGCACAACGATAATAATCGTTCGACTTTGGCAAATAATATAAAACCGACCTTGCCTGGAATTTCATCGCAATCAAAAAGTTAAGGATTATTGATCGGGAAAACAAGAAAAGATTATCGTGGTGTAATCTGAAAAAGATATAGGCCGAAGAACGACCTTGCACTCTGAGACGATGTTTCATTATGTCTAAATTAAGATCTAAGCCATCTTGAACATGATAGACTAAAGCATTTGGCATATAAATAATTTTAAAGCCTGCAGAAAATATTTTCCTGCATAAGCCAACCTCGCCGTCACCAACTAACTTGTCCTCAACCGATGTATCGGGGTGGAAACCACCCACTTGAAAAAGAACGGATTTCCTTACCGAAAAATTACCTCCACCAATTATCTGTGGCCAGGAAAGCGCCTTCTGTTGATTGCCCAAATCCAGACGCCCGAAAGGGAAGAGGGAGGGAACCCATTTCGGAGGGGGAGTAGTCCATTTTACCGTGATAGGACCGCCTGCAGCGGCGACGCTCGGATCAACGTAAGCATTCCCCAAGTTTTTCAGCCAATCAAAAGTGACTTCAGCATCGTCATCTGTATAAGCCAATATGTCTCCCTTTGCTTCTTTTGCTCCCGTATGTCTCGCCCAATGAAGTCCGGATCGTGGCTCATAGACATATCGTATTGATTTATTCTTATACCCGTCAAACAGGCTCACAATGTTTCTTGTTTCGTCAGTCGATCCATTATCCACGATAATGATTTCGTACTTATGATTGTCGAGGGATTGATTACATACTGAATGAAATGCATTTACCAGCCTATGGTACCGATTGAACGTTGGTATTATGACAGATAGGTACATCTTAGCTTCCGAAAACATCTATGAAATATTCGAAAACTTATGGCAATCCGATGTCAATGTTTAGCTTATTGCCTGTCACTAATGATCTCATGCTTGAGTCTTTCGCTCCTAATAATATCTCATTGACTGCCTTAATGAAAATCGGTCTTCTTGAAAGGGAACTGGTGCCCCGGTGCCCTTTTGAATTGCCACTCATAACGAAATTGCCGAGGGATATCATCGAGCGCTTCCGAGAGATAGGCAAAAGCCAATGTTCGAAACCACGTATAAAACATATCACTTTCATCCTTGCCGCTGAACATCTGAGGATGGATTATTAAATTTGATGATTGACGTCTAAACACCCAGCCACCATCCGCGTTCATATTGCGCAACACCGCGGGGAATGCTCGTTTAAGGGATTTCTTAATTTCCTCACGTCTATAATCAGTCCCATACATAAATCTAATTAATGGATCAATAATATCAATATCCTCACACGCGCTTGAGTTCCATGACGGGCCATACCCGCCCATTAGATTTTGGAGCGACAAAAGGCTGTCAATGATTTGCTTGCTATACGAAATCGGGCGATTATCATAAAAATAAAGAAGCCAAATATGATATGAAGACATTGCTCCCCACAACAATTGTTCTAATGTATGAAAATGATCTCCGTAAAAGCCAGTTTGTGAATCTTGACGCGAGTCAATTTCGTCGTACATGATTTCCATCAAACTTTCAGCCAGATTTGAATTCTGATAGTCACGGGAATATTGGAGCATGACTCCCATATTTTGTAGTTCGTTGCCTATCGAAGCAGCCTGCGCAGTCCAATCACGAGACATCAGATACTTCCGAAATTTGTCTGGACTATTGTATAGTTCATGGAAGACTACCTCTTTGCGCGCCGGCATGTCATACAGGGCCAGGGTCATCAAGGCATGCAGCGTCAGGTGCTTCCAGCCCCAGCCATGATACATTCCTTCGGCTTGCGGACAGGCTATAACAGGATCGCGAAAAATACCATCGTTTCCTTGAAAATTTAGCACATATTCAATCTCTTCATCCGTGGAGGAATCTCGAACTCGATACAGGTGTTTAACTAAAAGAGCACAAAGGGAAGCGTATAGTACCGGCTTATTGCCGCAGGCTGAGTGTCGATATCCTCTAAAACAACCTCTTTTATGAACCCTCATGGAATTTAGATATTCCAGCGTATGCTGTCTGATGGATTTAATGCTTGTGAATTCATTAAGCCCGTATTCATGTCCATTACAGAACTGAAAAAAATGAGGAGACTGCCTCATTTTTGACTCCGAACGTTTTATAATCTTCCATATCGTACGAATTGTTTTCCCTATGATTGGCTTGAAAGAACGCTTTACTCCATCAACGATTCTGAATACGGACAGACGGATTGCCCATACGATCACAATCTGTTTAAAAGAATGTCTTTTTGCTTGTACCCGATTCAACCGGATTATTTGGTGAAGATTAAGTTTACGAAATATAAATGAATACGATCGCCAGTCTATTGTTTGACGCTCGAGCAATTGTAGCGCCCTTTCAAATTGCTGTTGCGCATCGACTCTCCAACCCAAATTTAGATCCTCTTCCATAAGGAAGAAATGATGCCTTAGGCGACATATAGGCTCTAGTTTTCGATATTTCTCCGGTAAACCAAATTCCCGCTCGAAGACCTTATTAATGATTGGAAAGTAGCGATAATCTCTTTTATGCCAATTTTTTTGATTATTTGCTGGGTGAATACGTGTTGCTGCCAAGCATTTATTTAAACATTTGAAACAGGCTCCCTCTTTAGCACATCGAATCCAATATTCCCAATCATCTGTAACAGTGTAAAAATTAAATAATCCTACTTTTCTGACAAAGGACATTTTGCAGAATACGGCATGTATTGCAAATAAGTTATTAAGCAGCAATGAATGCAGGTAGTCTTTGTGATCCTTGGCCAAACAGGATGACAAATATTTGCCATTTTGATCCATATAATCCCATGACCCATGGAGCAAATCAATCCATGGTTCTTGCTCCATGTATGAAAGTGCGGTATGAATATAGTCTGGATAGAAAAAATCATCTCCGTCCAGAAAAACTATGTACTTTCCTTCAGAATCAGTAATTCCCTTGTTGCGACATGAGGCGACTCCTGAATTATCCTGAGTGTAGTATCGGATTCTTTGGTCATCTTGCGCATAGTCTTTTATTATCTGCAGTGAGTTGTCCGTCGATCCGTCATCGACTATGATGATATCAAGCTTTTTGTAGGTCTGGTTGATTACGCTTTCTATTGCTTTCGCAATATACAGCTCTTTGTTGTAGACGGAAATAACAACTGTAACTAAGGGATCAGAAGTCATATTTCCTTCATCTTCCTCAAAAAATGGCTCAACACCTGCCCTGTGCGTGCCTAATTTTCATTACTTATTAAAGCCTCAAACAAGACCTGATTGCGAATTCTTAGTGTCCTCAGATAAGCTTCTCCCTCTCGGCCCAGTCTTTCCCATTGCTCCAACAAGGCAGCGGGGTTCTCAACCGTAAATGATTCACCAACAGCATAAGCTAAGTCCCCAAGCTCCCTGACATACTTATATAACCGTTCGTATAACAGTAATGGCTTTCGAAAGAGAAGTGCCACAATCGTTCCGGTGCCAGGTTTCCCCAGGTCCACGACCAAGTCCGCCAGTCCGAGCACTTCTTCTAGCCGCCCGCTTAATATAGAGAGGTTTTGCACTTTCTGTTGCTTAGACAGGGCTGATAACCACGGATTGTAATTAAACTGGGGGTGCGCTTTGACTACGACATGTATTTCTGGATGGCTCTTCAGATAATTTAAGATGTGCAACCAGCAATCGCAAAACGTCGGGTAGTCGAATTCGCTCAGAGTGCGGTTTCTCGCCATCGTTGCTAAAATTAAAATAATGTGCTTAGCTCTGATACCTAGAGAGTGCTTCTTCTCCGCTATTATCGCCTGCCTTTTTTCTTCGCTGTTATTCAACCATTCCTCTGCCACCCGCATCAGATTGTGATCGGGTCTTATCACCACCTGTTCTCTGTAGCCGAGAAAATCACGAACAAACTGCGCCTGCAGCGTGCCCGGAACAACGTAGTGCGCCGCCTCAAACTCGTAACCCTCAGGGTTTGCCAACCAGCCATGTGTTCTTGCCTGGACTTGGATGTTATAGCGAGGAGCAAGTTGCTCGATAATTCTCTCCTTCAACCCATTGAAGTCAGTCAATACCAAGGATGATCCCACCCATTGACTGAGAATATCATCGAGCTGTTTGGCTAATATCAAACTCGTAACCAGTTCCGTGTGTAAATTCTCAAATAAAGAGGAGAGCCTGTATTTGGCACCCACTTCAGTGGCATCGATGGCCTTCAGCAGGCCACGATAAGCTCTTTCCACTTCTTCATGCTCTGCTAAAGTTAAGTGAGGGACTGGCCTGCCTGCTAAATATCGCCCAACAGAAAAGCGCTCAATCGAGTCATAAGATTCTTTGTAAACCAAGCCAGTCCGGTTTGTACTGCTGTCAATCCCTTCTGTGACTAATAACGGCTTTAAACCCGTTTCCTCAGCCACCCGGATCATATCCGGAATAACAATCAGAGCATCGTAAGAACTGCCCCAGCCGATAGCCCATTTGCCTATGGCCAGCTCTAGTGGCTCAGTGCTCTTGTGCTCTATGAACTTCCTCAGAGCCCAGAATGCATATCTCTGGACATGCCGCAGTCGCCCAAGGAGAGGTCGCCAGGTATTAGCCCGGAATGGCGAACGAGCTTGGATGGATTCCGCTTGCCCTCTCAAATGTAACACGTTGAAGATTTGCTCCCCCAGGGGGCCAGGATCTGCAAGTTGAGCATGTGTTGTCGGTGGTGGGCCGAACCAACGGACGTAGTATGGAGAAGAACTCTCCCGTTCCCTGCCCCATTCGTTTAGAACGGCATCCATCGCATATACTTCAACCAGAAATTCCCAGTAATAGACCTTGAACAGTCGTGACAGTTGGACGAGGCCTCTACCCTGGGCTTCCGAGACGACCTTAGCTATATGCGTCGCCTCTGCAAAGGCCCTTTGATAAATACGGTATGCATCTGCTGCCAGAATGTGCTCGCCTAAATTCCGAGCAGGAATGCCGGCCACCCGTAATTCAAGACACTTAGCCGGCCGGAGTGTATAGATCTGAAAATCCTGCCAATCCGAGCTCCGCGCTGCTCGAAAAGTTTCGAAAGTGTCCGGACCACCAAATAAAACGACTCGCTTCAAAGTATGATTTCCGGCCGCTAAAGGGCTCTCTATCTAAAGAATTCCCGGAGCAGGGCTTCCAGGTTGATCATTTTCCAAACGAAGAAGGAATTGCCCAGCACAGGCGATTCTGCGTAATCAGCGTAGGCCCTCTTCCAGCCTGCGTAATCTATCAGGCCTGACTGACCCAGACGCCCTTCTTCGAGATAGCGGTTCACGATCTCGTAAAGCGGGCCCTTGAGCCATTCGCGCTGGGGAGTTGCTACATAGTGTTTCACCATGCTTAACTTATTCGCGGATCCATAGCGTTGAAGCAATCGTTTCGGAAGGTATTTTGACACGCCATCGCAAATAATCGAATTAGCCGGGAGGCGGTAGGCGAACTCCACCAGCTTGTGGTCAAGGTATGGTACTCGCGTCTCGATTCCCCAAGCCATCGAAGTCCGATCCTGAAACCACAAGAGCTTAGGAATCTTTAGACTTACAAGGTCCCTTAACATTGCTCTACGGAGGTGGTCGTGATGCTGCTTCTTCTTGGTTCGGCCCTCCCCGTGCCCATTCTCCTCTGCCAGTTCGAGCAAGATTGGCCCCAAAAATCCATTCCCCCCCAAGCTTGTACCGTCTGGAGCACGGACAGCATTAGTTTCGTTCAACACGTGCTGCTGGAAGCCCATGCTGCCGATTTCCAACTGTTCTCCGTTCGTTCGAGCAAAGGCCTGGAGTTCGCGCTGCAACAGCGCCGTCTGTCCCTTTTCATATAGATCCCGAAAATAGGCGTAATAGTAGTACTTGTAACCGCCAAACACTTCGTCCGCACCTTCTCCTGACAAAAGCACCTTGATCCCCACATCGTGAGTCACCTGCATAAGCCGGTAAGCACTTAGGGTTCCCAATCCGCCCAAGGGGACCTCAAAATAGGTGATCGCACGCTGCAAACTCTCCATCATCTCTTCAGGAGTAAGACGAAGATAGTGCTGTGTCAGAGATAGGGGGAACTTCACTCCTTGGACCCGAATGATCTCATCGTACTCCGGTTCATCGTATCCGACCGTGAAGGTGTGAAACTCGCCCTGACCAAGCCGCGAGAGAAGATGGACGATCAATTGGGAATCGAGCCCAGAACTCAAGCTGATTCCAACGGGCACATCACTGACCATATGCAAGCGGAGGGTTTCTTGTAAAAGCTCCCACGTCTGCTCCTCGACTTCACGAGGTGATCCATGCTCTTGGGAAATGCTAACGGGCGACCAATAGGTCGTTTTTTGAATCTGCCCTTCACACAGCGAAAGAGTCGTCCCTGGCTCCAGTGATCGAACGGGGTTGAAGAACGTCTCCTGTGTGTGGGCAGTAAGGCCATATTTTAAATAATCATAGACCATATGTAGATTTAACTCTACCCGTAGACCCAGGGCCATGAGTCCCTTTATCTCCGAAGAGAAGATCAGGACATCGCCATCGTAATGATAGTAAAGCGGCTTGATACCAAAACGGTCACGGCACAAGTGCAACGTTTGAGAGCGCGGGTCCCAGATCACAAAGGCGAACATACCCCGAAGCCTGTTTGCACAGCCCATGCCATAGCGTAAGTACAGCCGAAGGATCACTTCAGTATCAGACTGAGTGCGAAAAGGTTCGCCTTGGAGTGCCTCCTTAAGCTCGCGGTAGTTGTAAATCTCCCCGTTGAAAGCGATCACAACGCCGGTCGCGTCGTCCTTCATGGGCTGTCCTGCAGCGGATGAAAGGTCAATAATGCTCAGTCGTAAATGACCGATGTTGACCTCGCCTTCCTGATAAATTCCTTGAGCATCTGGCCCGCGGTGCTTAATTGCACGCAATGCCTTTTCGATCTCTTCCGGCTGAACAGATTTTCCAACAATTCCAACAATTCCACACATTTGGAACTATCCCCTCTTCATAGACTATCCAATAAAAGCATATTGCGGATTTTATAGCTACTCAACATCATCCCAACTCATACGTTCGTAGGCCTTCTTATCGGCCTTCAGTCTTTTCCCTAAAAGCTTAAAGTAGTCCTTTCCATCAATCCCCACGTTCGGTCGCAACGAGATGATATCCTCACGAGTAAGTAGCGTTCCCGCTCGCAGATCTCTCCGCGGATAGACTGCCCGCCGGAACGATATCCGGCACTCGTTCTCAATCTCCGAGGGCATGATCCGCTTATCGTATGTGCCCTGTAGCTCTTTGATCTTCTTAAACTTGTGTACAAGCTCCTGCATCTCCTCCCGGGTTAATGAAATTTTGTGGTCTCTGAACTGCCTGCCTTCTCGCTGATCCGTAAAATGCTTCTCAATCACCTGTGCTCCCATCGACACGGCGATTTCAGAAGCATAGGTGCCGACCGTATGATCGGAAAATCCGACGGGTAGGCCTGTACGTTCTTTAATCAAAATCATGCTTTTCAGATTAGCGTCAGAATCAGGAATGGGGTACATCACAGTGCATTGCAGGAGACATAATTTTCGATCATGGATATACGACGGATCGAGTGATCCAATATATTGAACGACTTCCTCAAGATCCGCCATCGTTGCCAGGCCGCAGGACATTATCATAGGCTTTCCCGTCCGCACGGTAGCTTCGATCATCTCGTAAGCATTCAGGTCCCCAGAACCGATTTTGTATATAGAGATGTAGGGATTCAGAATCTCCAGGGCTTCTCGGTTCCAGATCGAAGCCATGAACATAGTTTTCAATTCCTTCGCTATCTCGGCAAGTTCGATATACTGCTCATACGTCAGCTCGAACCTCTTAAAGTGCTGATGTCTTGTCGGGCTCTCCAATCTATTGACCAATGTATCACCTGTGTAAACCTGAAACTTGACAGCATTCGCGCCTGATTCTGAGGCTAACCGTAGCAATTTCTTTGCGCGCTCAAAATCCCCCTCGTGGTTGCTTCCAATCTCGGCAATCACGAATACCTCGTCTTGATTAAAGTAGGCCATGACTGCGTCCCCTATAGTAGTTGCTTCAATCCTGTGCCGGTTCCTGAACGCTGCGCTCAACAAGGAATTCAGCTACTCCCCAATCCCACTCAGATTGGATCCACAAGGCCGAACGTTGATCAAGGACGATGTGACCAATCTTGCCGCCGATCACTTGCCGATGAGCTTCCAAATACTCACGTTTGACAGCTTGCAGACCACCCACTTGACGATAAAGTTCCTCACGTTCCAATCGGAGTAGCTGCGCTTTGCGCAAAGGTTCTAATCCCGACCCATTGTGCCGGTAAAAGACATCCGGAGCTGGTCGGACAGACACGACTGTATCCGCGTCAAAAACTTCCATGACATTAATAGCGCTGTCAATATGTTGACCAGTCCGGAAAGGAGACTCGATATAGAGTATCACCAGCGCATCCGGAGATGGATGCTGCTTGGCGTACTCTCCAAGCGCATGAAAAAGAGTATCTTCGATAAACGTGTTTGGCAATGCCAAATTACGGTCACGTTTTACCCCCAATACGCGAGGACCATAGTTCCTCGAAACATAAGCCAGCAATTCCTCATCGGGCGTAGTCACCAACACGCCCGATAGTCGTTTGGATTCAAGAGCCGGTTGCAGCGTCCAATCAATTAATAGGCGACCACCCAGCGGCCTAAGCGCGGGCGACTGTGGATCAACGCTTCGGCCGCGCACTGGAACAACCGCCACCGCGCTGAGATGCTGCTTATTCCCTTGGCTGTACTTCTCGATAATCTGGGCACGGGTCGATAGAATATGTTCTTCATTTCGGGTGAGGCTTCGATGATGCTGACGATAATAGAAAAGAGGCAGATTCACGTTCTGAACACGGTAGCGCTGTATAAACCGGAGCCATAGGTCGTAGCCGTCCTGGCTGCGGAATGACTCGTCGTATCCTCCTAACTCCAAAAGATATTCTCGACGGATCAAGGTGCAAGCTCCATGGGCCGGCTGGTCCAAAAGGGTTACGTTATCAAAATCATGGCGCCGCAGCACTTCGAGGATTGAACCGTCCTCACTAACCAGGAAATAATCTGGAAAGACCAAACCGATATCAGGATTCCGGTCCAAAACTCCGGCCAGCACGGATAAGGCATTCTCATCTAAATAGTCATCCGCATCCAAACGAATGATATATTTTCCATGTGCCGCCCGCAGCGCAATGTTGTTTGTAACATTCAATCCTTTATTTTTCTGAAAAACGGCAATCACCTTCTCATGATCAGTATAGCGCTCGATAATCTCGCGTGAGTTGTCTGTTGAGCCATCATCAATAATAATCAATTCAAAGTCAGGCAACGTTTGATTCAGAACGCTCTGAATGGATTGTTCAAGAAAGCGACCATAGTTGTGGTTAGGGATATAAACTGTTATCAGCGGTGCGCTCATGTCAAACGCCTCCAATCCATCTCCGTACATACCATAAGAGGGGTCTGCCGCTGGTGGGCTTGCGCATTCAGCGCCAGCAACTCCGGATGCTCATCGAAAAATGCGACGACATCGTCCAGGCGGTAATTCAGGGCTTTACCCTTTGCCCGCATGGCTTCGAGAAAAGTCCGAATGACCTGGTAATCCTCAGGAGTATCGAGTGTCAGCCGCCAGGAGCGAGCATGTGATTCCTCTACCGGCACTCTCGTAATCCGAAATTGGTCGCTATGGCTAGCTACATAGGCAGTAAGATATTCCGTTCCGCCCCTGTCTTTTGCCCCCTGCCATAAGTCACGCAGCAAAGCCACGTCGAACACTTCGACCTCTGTGCCACTTGGCAGCTTCTTCAGATCGGAATACTCGGCATTGACACACAGGTGATATTGAATTGCGCGGTCCACATAATCGGGATCAACCAGGATATCATCGCCTGTTACCCGCAGAATCACATCAACAGAATGGTCTTCCAGCGCACCAAGCATCCGGGCAAGTACGTCTTCTGTCGGCCCGCGAAAATAATGGACACCAGATCGGACGGCTAATTCAACGAGTGGACCATCCTCAGGTTCCTTTGTTGTGCACAGGACTATTTTTTCGGTCCGACGTACCTGCTTGAGCCTCTCAAACAGGTGTTGCAAGGCAGGCATACCGCCGACATCCAGCATGACCTTTCCCGGCAATCTGGTTGAGCGCATCCGGGCAATGACTAAAGCCCAGACGACCTGGGGTACATCCGCTCTTGTCAAGGGATATTCTTCAGGACAATCATGAATTAAGGGCCGTTTAAGCAGCCTGTCTAACTCGACAGGCTCGCCTTCATGACCGGCGACTCGCTTCATCACAAGATCAGGTGGCTTCAACACATGTCCCGCCTTCAATAGGCGCGTTGTCACCCAAAGTTTTTTGACCTGACGTCGGTATTCTTTTTCAGAAACTGCGAACTCACCCGGCGCCTCGCCGATAGCCCGCTCGGCGCGCCTCACCATCTCAACGAACCTGGCAAACTCATCCGGATTGAGCGACGAGTAGTAATCAAATCCCTTCGCCGCCCGATTGAAGGTGATGTGTTTTTCCAAGACCACTGCTCCCATCCCCAGTACCACGAGAGGTAGCATCATACAGAACTGGTCCTCACCATCCACATGGTCCGCGTAGCCGATGTCGCAGCGGTCTCCGAATATATCCTGGAAAAATTTCAGGCGCATCAAACACGAATCTTCAATTGCCGTGGGGTAGCCTTGAAAGCCGTGCATCAGGACGGGCCTATCGCTCCTTCCGGTTGCGAGCATGATCTTCAAAGCTCTGCCTATTTCACGAACGGAGCTTCCACCGACACCGAGAAGAATTCGGCCTTTGATCTGCGACAAAGCTTCGAGAAGAAGTGCATTGCCCAAGTCTGAAGAATGCACTTTGAAGCGAGAAACGCCGCAATCTACGGCTGTTTGCAGGGATTGAAGTCCGAAAATGTCACAATAAACGGACTGGTTCTTGCCTGTGAAATGCGTCAGGACCCGACGCCAGGTATCAGTAGAAAACGATTGCTGTTTAAAATGCTCGAAGCGCGGATGCGATGTTACAAGGAGCTCATTCGCTGAATATACTTGAAATTTAACGGCGTCGGCTCCAGCCGTCAATGCCGTTTCGGCGAGCCTGACCGCGGCGTCCGGGTCACCCTGATGGGCATTCGCGATTTCGGCGATGATTTCAACTTTGCCGTATTTCATTATCCGTACCCACTTTAATCCAGTGATACGTATCTTTGAAAAGACAGCGGCGGCAAATAGGAATGTCTTCGATTCGTCCCTGGCAATGCCTGCGGCGTACATCGTTGAGAATGTCACCATGCCAGATTTCCTTGAGCGCCTGGATCTTTTTGGGAGGCTCTGCATATCGTTCCGGCATTCTAACGTGAGAAAGCAACTCGAATCCTTTCCTTCCCCTTTTTGCCTCCTTCAAGATAGCTTCATAGTCTCTGTCGGCATGCTCAATCGCTCGAGCGTCGACGTATCCGATAGGATATTCACTGCCCCAGTCATAGCAACACATGCTGACGCGGCCGTCATATGTCACCGCCAATCGCTGATAGATCTGTTCGCACGGCAGCCTTCCGGTTGATATGAATAAATTGCCGTCGAGGTCGCGCCAATGAGCTGCGGACTTCGATATCCCTCTTTCTTGAAGATAATTGCCCAACATCTTTTGGGTTTGTTCATCCAAATCCGACAGCCTTCCCCCTCTTTCAGAGTATGCCTTTACAGATACATCATCGACGCAATCAGAAAACAATTCGAAGAAGCGATCCTGTTCGGAAAAAGTATCCTCGGTTAAGATCATCTGTATGTTCGTTCTGGGATATGCGGCGCCCATTTCCCTGCGAATGCTCGAAAAGCGCTGGATATTTTCACAAACGTTTTCAAAATGATTTTTTTTGAAACGACCCGCTCGCATTTTTTCATACGTTGCTTTGGTGCCGCCATCGAAGGAATAGATCATCAAATCGAGCCCTGACTTGATTAAGGCTCTGCTTTTTGCCTCATCAAGTGTCACGGCGTTCGTATTGATGATTGTTTCCACTATGCCGGCGTTCTTGGCATAGTCAATGAATTCAGGCAGGAGGGGATGAAGCAGCGACTCACCCCGCCAATTCAATTTGATCGATGGCACCCCCAATTCCGCGCACTGATCGATGATTGCGCAGTAAAGTTTTTCAGGCATTAGCTTATCGGGCGTTGCGATCCATTGTCGAAAACAAAATTTGCAGGCAAGGTCACAAATGGCTGCGATCTCGATGTCCACGCAAAGGGGAAGGAACCCAGAATTTCTAAAAGATTCATGGTGAAATTTATGCTCGATCGCATATTTTGGGTTTCCCCGCCAAGAATTCCGATACTGGCGGAATCTCTCCCGATACTCTTCCAATAATTGTCCATCGGGATCACCACAGTCGATCTCGACTGCATATCGGTAAGCCTTATTTTCAGCCATGTTTTCGAGCATATAGGAAAGCCGTTCGGCTTCGCTATCAGTTCGGCTCTGAATGGCATAACGTCGCTCGTCTATCATCATTTCTCCCAACTTCTTTTAGAGTCCTCGGTTGTATTCAGCGTCAAGATTTGACCAAAACAACCGCTGGATCGGTTGGACACAAGGCCTTAATCCACTCCTCATGTGTCGCCCTCTCTGCTTCAGGGACCTTCGTTTCATTCATCACTTGGAACTCTCCCGATCAATATTTCATGATCGTACGCCGCTCCCTCTGTAAAAACACGCCTTAGTCTATGGTCCAAGCGCAAGGCGTGTATACAAGGCCGACCCCGAGTGAAGTATCGTATACGTTCTTGTCCGCGACAACTTCAATGGCAGCCGCATTGATCAGATTGTCTTGGAGGACTTCTGATCCCGCTCCACCGATTTTGAAGACCAGAGTATAGGTCCCCGGCATTAAGTTGAGAGGTGAAAAGATGCAACGGACCAAATGATCTCCTGCTTTGAGCGTGTAGCGCATACAATCTTCCAAAGGCATTGATGAGTATGTGATAACAGTATTCGACATGTCGAGGATTTGAAGATACAGACCTGGTATTCGCTCAAAGTCTCGCTCGGCACGCAGAACTAATTCGAATTCAACCTTCTCTCCAGTTCGAACGCGGGATAATTCAGTACCATCAGGGCCCAACATCCTCACGCTTTGCATCCGAACTTCCCCAGCACCTGCCCGGATATTGGCCCCAGCGTCCACGGCAAGATTATTCTTCTTGGCAAGATCCCGCATCAATCGGAGGTATTCTGGCACCGCCTTCCAGGAGTCTCCGAGGTATCTGACCTCTCCCTTGTGGAACACAATCGTCTTCGCACACATCCGTGAAACGGTATACACGCTGTGCGAAACGAGGACGAGCGTGACGTTATTGTTAAGAACGTCCTCCTCGAAGAAGCGGAAGCATTTCTTCTGAAATCCTATATCACCGACAGACAATACTTCGTCGACAAGCAATACGTCAGGTTGGCAGTGCGCCGCCACGGCGAATCCGAGGCGGACGTACATACCGCTGCTATAGTATTTTACCGGCACGTCAAGAAAGTCACCAATTTCAGCAAACTCCACAATTGAGTCGAACTTGCGTTTGATCTCGGCCTTACTCATGCCCAGGATTGCGCCGTTGACATAGATGTTCTCGCGACCGGTCAGCATGGAATGAAATCCTGCGCCGATCTCGATGAGCCCGCCCACACGGCCGTGAATCCGTATGCATCCCTTATCCGGTTTGATGATGCCGTTGAGCATCTTAAGCAGGGTACTTTTGCCTGCACCGTTCGGCCCAACGATGCCAAGCGTATCGCCCTGCTTAAGTTCAAAAGACACATCCTGGAGAGCCCAGAACTCGTCTTTGCGCAAATGGTCCGAGCGGTTGGAAAGCCCGAGCAAATCGCGGGTAATATCCTGGACACCATAGAGTATCGACCGGCGGAAGTTGGTAGCGAACTTTTTGGAAACCCCTTCAACGCTTATGATTACGTCTTGACTCATGTTCTGGAATCTTTCCCGAGTAGTTTATGAGTCCCCCAAGTCAGCCTATTTCTAATGCGAAAACAGGAGCAGACCAGCGAGGGACACCCTCAGTTTAGAAGATGGACATACTGACGCAGAAACTCGGCACCAATCCTACCTGGAATTCGAACATTAGGTTTGAAAAAATCGTGTCTTTCATCGACTCTGAGTGATACGCGTGGAGGATACAAGCTTTTGAATCTATGCTGCAACTCCTCGTCTTCTTCCGAGGATTTCCATGCCCCATTGAGCCGTTGTTCCATCTCGAGCACAACCGCAGATATTTCATCTGGAGTGTTATGCACCAACTCAATGCCATCTCGAAGACAATTTGCCTGATACATATAAAGTGGACCGACCGCCAGCATTTCACGAAAAGTCAAAAGCCGCTTTTCTGAAATGAGCCATAATTTCTTTGGGATAAAAAGATCGTCGGCCCTAAGTGTACCCCATAAAAGGTACGTATCTGTCATAACCACCGGTCGATTAAAGGCTGATGCGATCCACCAAAAGCCTGCCGCGCCGGCCACAACGAATTTGCAGTTTGCCAGCAAGTATACATCCCCAAACGGCGTCCAATGCTTCGACGCATAGTCGATGATTTTTTGGTGTAAGTCCGGCGGCAAAGATTCATCAACGGCTTTTCCCATCCGGAGTATATAAAGACCTAGATTCGAGCACTGAAGAGCCATCGGTATGTAATTTTTGAGAGGAGGATTACGAATATACGTATCTTCTCTATCTTCAGGATTTGTATAGAGTACTTGAGCTTCTGGAGTCAAAAATTCCTGGTAATAAGCAGCCTCCCGGAGACCGAAACAGACATACGGAGCTCCCTGGGGTATTCCCAGATTCGCAAGGACGTGTTCTCCTTTTCTACGTTCTTCTGCGGAAAAACGAAGTGCCGGCTCTCCCTCTTGCCAAGCGCGGTGAAATTCATATGTGTGGCCAGAGTACAAGCATGCAGCCATTGGCGAACCTGCTGCTGATAAAATATGGAAAATGACTGTAAACAACTTTCTCAACCAAGGACGCCGATCATCTAACAGCCATACTGCCCGCCCATACATTCTTGAGAGCTGCTCGTTGGGGCATTGGCCAGGGTTAATCACAACTACCAGTGGCTTGCGCCCACCGTCGAGCTGTAATTGGCGCATATAAGGCTCGATGTATGAGATCATGATGGAGATTTTCCCTTTTGCGTTTAGGGTACCGATACGTACCGGCCGACCAAGACTTATGAGATGAAACAAGAAGGACATTGAAAATCCCAGGGCTCTGTATATGAGACGACGAGCCAATCCATTTGCGAGCTGAATTCTCCGCTCTCCATCAGAGTCGGTAAAGCGACGCCACTTTTCAGCAATTGTCGTTGGGATCAACCTAAGCTTACTCTCCATACTTCATTGCCGCTCACACAAATAATGTCCCTGAGCCACCATATCCTGAGCAGGATGTAGCCCGCTGGCGAATCAATCTTTCTGCAGCTTTGCCGACCAACTCCGCAGATAAGCCGTGATGAGGTGATCAAACATCATATGGATGTCTTCAATGGGCCCATATTCGTTAGAAGGCACAATGACAGACACGTCGGCCATCTTTGCCACCTGCCCGCCTCCCATTCCCAAAAAGGCGATCGTCTTCACCTGCATCTGCCTGGCAACCTCAACAGCCCGTACAATGTTGGCCGAATTGCCGCTGCCCGAAAACACGATCAGCACATCGCCGGCCTGCGCTAGCGCTCTCAACTGGCTAGCAAAGATTTCGCTATAACTTTCATCATTCGCAATGGCAGTAATGAGCGGAACATTATCTGAAAGCGATATAGCACGGAAACTTTTTCCCATGCTTTGCGCCACGCCCTTCATCAAATCTTCAGCCATGTGCGAAGCTGTCGCCGCACTCCCGCCATTGCCCGCCAGAAATATTCGTCGCTGCTCCACCAAAGCTTTTTCAAGCCTATCCAGCGCAAGTGCAAAATCGCTTAACGGCAGGTTATGAAGGATACGGCATAAGCTCTCTATATAACTTTGAGCAAAAGCTACCTTACTATTGGTCTGCATTTTAGCTCCTCGCATTCTTACCGAGAATTCATTGTTGATATAGCTTCAGCCATGTGGAAGGAAGGCTTAAGTTGTTAGCATAATTGATCCATACACAATTCCCGAGTTGTAACATTATATATTCATCGGCATCTGCTTGGTCATGATACATAACACCCTCGGCACACCTTTGGGACCTGCCCATCGAGATGTGCTTGGCGGAACGCCTGATAGGCGGGCCCATTCCAGACCTGCTTGAAGTCTTTAGCATCCCCAAGGTCGGCGATCTCAGGATTGGCAATCATACAGCAGGGAACCACCCGTAAATCGCAACTGATATAAGGCCGGTTGAACGGCCAGGAGCAAATCGTGTCCAGATTCTCTGTCGAATATTTGGCTGCTTGCTTCCATATGCTGACGTCGATTCCCTCCCGCAGTCCAATCATAGCAAGTTGTCGCAATTCCTCTTCCGAAAAGTCCCCTGTCGCTTGCAGATCATTATTCTTTGCCTGCCAGCTCTCTTGTCCCCAATCGTTAAGGCTCAGAGAGAAGGTCAGCCGGCGAAATCCCATCCGTTTAGCCATCTCCACAAACTCGAAGATCTGGTGCCGATTATATTTTTGCACCAGCACCCACATGCGCGTATATGGCCGGTCCTGCTGATTCGCATAGTCATTCAGTAGGGTGAGGTTCTCCATCACACGTTCAAAGTTGGACTTCCTTCGGATTTTCTCAAATACCTCCTTCGTTGCGCCATCGAAGGAGGCCTGCACCTCGCCAATTCCCGAACCAATCAGACGGAGGGAATTGTCCCTTACATGCAAAAGGGATCCATTGATATTCGTTCGAACCCAAATATGAAGTTCGGAGAGGTACTGAACCATTTCGAAGTAACGCTCGTGCAACAGGGGCTCTCCCATTCCGTGGAGCTTAACCTCTATGAGGCCAGGTTGTTCCTCCACGAATGCCTTTAGTTCATCCACGCCCAAATCTTCGGCGCGCCTGCCGTACCTCCAACCCGAAACCTGACACATGATACACCGAAAGTTGCACCGGCTGTTCGGCTCAACATCCATGATGGTAGGCAGGAAGGAGCGCGTGAGGGATTTAGGTTCATTCTCCGCGATGATAAAGTTCTTCAGTCGTTGTGGAAATCGGATGAACCCCCGATAAAGCGTCAGACGATAGGAATATGGATCCGCTTCAGGTGCACGAAGTTGCATCGGGTCCCCTCGTCTTTCCCGCAACTCCAATGCCGCCTTCAGCTTATCTGGATGGGCCACATAATCCCTGGCTTCCTGCAAAGCCTTTTCATACAGATGGCCGTATTCAGATTGAAACTTCTCTTGCCCTATTAGCACTTTCCTCCTCAACATGTTTATTCATCGGTCTCTATCCATTAGATTGCTTGAGCCGAAAACTTGATACGATCCGTATGCCCTCACTGGCATGGCTCGGAACATTACTTCTTCATGAAGTATTTTTCTACTTTCAATATGGCGGCGAGGGTATCTTGAGCCTCTTCCTCGCCGTAGCGCTCATTCAGAAATAGATTAAAAGAACGGTCTCGAGTACTCAAGGCATTGGCAGTAACAAAATCGTCAGACAGGTACGGACGCGCCCAAGGCCAAGAGCTAACGACACATCCATAATGAGGATTAAGACCAATTCCTTCGGCTGCAACTGCTTGGGCAAAAGTGATTTTTGAGCAATTTAGTTTTTCACGATCTACGAAGACAGGAAAGAAAAACGGAGAAAAGCCTTTATGAAAGGCATATGGTTTACAAACTTCCGACTCTGACTCAATTAAACCAATCAACCGAGACAGAAACGAGACCCTCTTATCAACTGCCTCTTGCAATCGTTTCAACGATGACAATCCAATCGCACACGAAAGCTCGCCCGTATTGAAGTTTAGAGCTGGAAAAACGGCGTGTGTGGGATCACAAAGATTGATATCCTCTTTCCAAACGGACTTTCCCCTATCTGCATAGGCCAAAGCACGCCTATACATCTCTTCATCCTTTGCATAGACGAGGCCACCACTTGAACCGGTATTGAGAGTCTTTCGATACATCGTCGAAAACGCAGCGATATCTCCAAAGGAACCTACCTTCCGGCCTTTCCATGTCGCACCTGGAGCCTGACTACAATCTTCAAGGACACGTATATTCCTTTTGTGTGCTTCCGACACAAGCTTATCGATTTCGAGGGGCTCGCCGGCGCAGTGAACTGCGAGAATAGCTGACGTATTAGGGGTAACCCGCTCAAGAAATTGGTCCACTCCTATATTAAAACTGTTGGGCGCACTGTCGGCGAGGACAGGAACGAGACCTTGGAGGATAATACAATTCAATGGACCGCTATCCGTCACGGGAGAAATAATGACTTCGCTTCCTCGAGGAAGTTGAAGTGCTTCTAAAGCAATATAAATGGACGCGGTGCCGGTTGCCACAGCATCAGCAAACCCCCCGCCCATGAAGTCGGCAAAAGCATCGCAGAACTTCTGTTCGAAATATCCTTGGTAGGGAGGGTCCTCTTCTCTAGCCTGATAATATTCGATGACAGACATCAAATGGGCAATTTCATCTGGCCCAAACGCCTGTCGCCAAGGCATTTTCTTTTGACGAACACGGGAACCCCCATAGATAGCCAAGAATCCTTTGCTCGAATCGCCAGGCATGTAAGACCTCCAAAAATGTGTATCAACGAACTACCTCTTCTGCGCTTCTCGTTGGAAATAACTATCTTCTTGCAAAAAGGTAGTTCGAAATTTCCGGCTTCCACATCCTCGAAATACTTTCTGTGCTAACAACCCTGAACGATTTTTTTTCCAAGAGGTCCAGGACTTCTCTATGTTCTGCCAATTTTAGATCTATTTCGATATAGACCTCCTGCACATCATCGAGCGTTTTTTGCGCACCTTTGATAACGTTCAACTCATTATAATCCACATCAATCTTAATCTTGGTTGGTTTGGGCAGGTCAAAAACACTTATGAGGTCGTCTAATCTCATGACAAGCGTATCCAATTTGTAAGTGAAAGAGGCATCCTGGAGAAGATAGGATGGCCGACCGATGCTGTGCAAGGCATCGCCTTTCGAGATACTTTTTAGGTGAAACACTTCCACTTTGGTCGAATCTCCCAAGGCTATTGGAATAGGAGTACACGTTTCTTGAAGTTGATTAAGAAATATGTTTTCGTAGAGAAGCTGCAGATTGTTGAACTCAGGCTCAATGGCGAAAGTTCTTATCCCTCGACGTGCAGCATAAAGGCTATAGGTACCGATATTTGCACCTACATCATAAAAGCAATCTTTAGAATCGAATTGATTGATCCAATCTATGATCAATGGCTCTTCATCTTGAAACGTCCTGGCTCTCCAAAGTAACCTTCCATGACCTGTCCGAAAAATCATTTTTGTACCATCGGGCAAATCCACTTTCAACTTAGGATCAAGCATCTGCACGAATTCGTTACTAAACCGATTCTGGCCGTTGAGCCTTAACATTACGATGAGCAATTTCGCCACTCTTCTAAGGAACTTTATGTAAAAATTGGGTTCAAATCCTTGCTTTTGTTGGTCTTCTGGAAGAGGGAATGTTATTTTCCTTATCCTCTCGCTAAGGAAACTCTTCCGAGTATTGACATTCCGATCCTTTCGCTTAGTCATCATTTTGTCGTCACTCACATTACGATATCTCTTGGAAACTGAACTCTATCACCTCATTTAAAAGGGACCTCTCCAGCATCCAACATCCCAGGAGTCTCAATAAGGCAAAGAATATTCCCTCCCTTTGGTCCATTAAAATCTCAATTCACAATACACTTCGGATTCGCTGACGAAGTCTTCCATGCCGGGATGATCACACTTCGGATCTTCCATTAAAACAAACCCGGCTTTTTCAAAAGCTTTTTGGGACGGGAGATTGATTCTCTTTGTCTTTGCAAAAAGCTTCTTCACATCTCGAATTCTTCTCAGATACTCAATGGACTCTGCGAGTACGTCTGCGCTGTACCCTTTGCCGCGAAACAAAGGATTTAAATTGATACTGACTTCATACACCCCATCCGCTTTCAAATCAAACCGAACGTTGCCGATCTTATGACCATCGACGAGGGCGACACAAAGAATCCTGTCTCCGTCTTGCAGAATCTTCTCAAACCAAGCACAATGCTCGTCCCATGGAACATGGTCATTTTTCTTCATCATTTTCCGCGTGACCGGATCATTCCACCATTCCCAAATAACTCTTCGATCTTCAAGTATCGCTTCTCGAACGACCAATGCTTTACGCATTTCTTAACTTCATCCCCACGTTTTGCTAATGACGCCGCTGTCGCTTTGACTTTGCGCGTTAGCCGGCCTCATCGGACCTTTTCAACAAGATTCATGGACTGTAGGATAACGTCATCTATATCGATGTATCGATAACTTCCCGCTCTTCCAATGGAGAAAACATTTTCAGGCAATGCATCGAAGTATTTCTGTGCAATCTCTTGATCTCTACGCACCGGATACGGGTACAGCTTATTGCTGAACGATGGGATCTCAATCACCATTAAAGTGCTGGGGGAGCTATACCGATAGAATTTCTTGTACTCAACGATACGCGTGAATGGCTCATCGTTCGCATAGTAGAGGAAATAGACATTCGGTGGAAAAACCTCTTCCACCGGAAGAACCACTTTGAGGAAGTCTCGACCGACCCAGCGCAACGGCCCAAAAGCGTTATTGAGAATGATCTCAGGCGAGATGGTGCTCACAATGATATCATAAGTATGCCATTCCCCTTGGATTTTGACGCGATATCTTTCTACGTCATATTCCTCGATCGTAGTGTTCAAGTGAACTTCTGCATCGCCTGTGGCAATGTCGAAGTAATCGTCATAGCCGTTGATCTTAAATGGAAAGGCGGAAATGGCTTCTGTCCAAGCTGCCTTCGGGCCAATCTTCAGGGTCGCGCCCTTCGGTGACCAGTCAAATGTGTCAATTTCTGTATTGGAATCAACCTGCCACATTTTCTTAGAGTAGGAGTCAACAAACTTGCTATAGAGCGTCATCCCAACAGAACCTATCCAGTATTCTTCCAAGTTTCGAGCGGAATGGATCTCCCTCCGATTACTCAGCTCCTGCCGTATCTTTTCTCGATCGGGCATCAAGCCAATGTCATCTTGATGAATAGGATAATGATAGAACCCTGGATCCCGTTCTATGTAGGTGAGGAATTCATGCTCCGGGATGCGGCGCATAGGGACATAACGGTTCAGGAACTCGAATAGCTTTTCATCTTGCGTTAAGAAATGTCTGGGTCCATTGGTATAAGGATGGCCACCATAGAAGTGTGTCTTACAACCTCCACCCAGAAAGGCATCCTTTTCAACTAAAGTCACATCCCAACCTTTTTTTGAGAGAAAATGCGCGGCGCAACAGCCAGCCATCCCGCCACCGACTACAAGAACTTTCGTCATAAGGTTCTTACACTCGTCTAAGTCAGAAACGATATTGTGGATCTATTTGTAGGCGATGAATGACCGCCCCCACCACCCTACCTGTAGATGTTGAATGAACTTGAATCCGCTTTCGCGTTCGAATTCATGAAATGCGCGTGCCGGCCCGGTCAACGGTGAACCCTTGTGGCCAGCAAAATAATCGTCGATATAGAGAACTGTTCCTTCGTGTATCAACGGCTCTATGAAATGGAACACCGGCGCTGCCGATTCATATAGGTCACAATCGATGCACGCAATTGCGATCTTCGCTCCTTCGGCCACAAATTGCTTCTGCAGCGCGGTAGTCAGCCGATCCTGATAAAAACCTTTAATTATGCGGATATTCTCAACATAAATTCCATGGTCCCGCACCAATTGCCAGAACTGATCCTCAGAAGTACTGAGAGCACCACGATGGTAAGACGGGACGCCTGTCTCTGTCTGTGCCTCCGGAAGGCCTTCAAAACTGTCGAATGCAAAAAACCTCATCCCGTCTAAGCCATGGCGTCGAGCTTCGGTCAATGCCATTCGAAATGTCCGGGCGCGATGGCAACCAAATTCGTAATAATCTCCGCCGATCCCAAGTGACTTGACGAAGTCGAAGGCATTGATAAAAAATAACAATTTTTCCGCTTGGCGGTTTGCTTGGTTATAGGCGATTTCATCTTCTTGATCCCAATTTTCCAATTCAGCGCCCGTTTCGAGTTTCACCCAAGGCTCATGGGTAAGGCGCTGAATCATCGCAGACTCAGCAGACCATTTCATCAATCAAGAACCTCCTTGTTTGGTCTCCAAGTATGATCGCGCTCCCACCGCAAAGTCGCTAAAACGAAAATCTGGCAGCAACGATTTCAGACGCGATGTCTCGAATACCAAGTCAAAGTCTCGTTCCGAGTTATCAGATGTCAAGACCAAGTGGGGCTCGATTCGGAGGGCAGCCCCAACTCTCCTCACAATCTCAGCCAACGGCAGGCTGTCGCCCGTGGCCACATTAAGAACGCCGCGATGCTTCAAAGGAATAAGTGCCCAAAGTAATCTACACAAATCGTCAACGAATACATAATCCCGCAACACTCGGCCGTCGTCTGTGAGTCGAACAGGATCGTTCCTCAACAGGCACGCAGCAATCGTTCCAATCACACTGCGATCGTTAGGGGCGTTGCCGTAGACACCCGGAATGCGTAACACGGTGACCGGACAATTCAATTCCCCTATGGATAACAACATCTGTTCACAAGCATACTTACTCAAACCATACCAATCGTCCGGATTAATTTTCGATTCTTCGGTAATTGGAAGAGATGGCTTTTTCCCATAGACATCCACAGAGCTAAAATAAATAACCGACTCGATATTTGCGAGCTTATGGCCTTCGATAAGATTTCTCACCATCTCCTCATTCTGAAGGAAGGATTGATAAGAATTAGCGACCGATTTGTTAATGACCGCCAGGAATATTACGGTATAGCTCTTGCTGCCAAGGGAGGCGAAGAGACTGGATACGTCACGAGGTTTTAAGAAGTCGCAATCTTTCGAAGAAAGGGCTACGACATCCGCGCCTAATTTCATCGCATATTCTGTAAAATATCTTCCAATATAGCTGTTTTTCCCGACGATCAAAAGATTTTTTCTCACCAGCATTCGCCGTAATTCTTCTACCGCGTTCAACGCCTTTATTCAGGGCAATCAGATCTGCGGCGGCCACTCCAATGACGTGTTTGCTGCATCCTTCGGTTGATCACCTCAATTCCCCCAGAAAATTCCCTTGCCAATATCAGCCTATGACCAATAGCACACGGCCAGCTTCGCCGCTTCTGACCACCTCAATGGCTTCATTGATCTTATCCAGCGAAAATTCTTGAGTGATCAGTCCGTCCAGTTTCATCTTCCCGGCATTGTAAAGTCGAATATAGCGTGGAATATCGATCTGCGGCTCAGCGCTCCCGCCATGAGAGCCAGTTAGGACCTTTTTGAAATGGAGAGGCAATGTATAAACGGAGACGTTATCCCCCTTCTTAGGCACGCCAACTAGAATGGTTTTTCCATCGGGATGGGTCAATTCGTAGGCCAATTCAATCACCCTGGAGTTGCCGGTAGTGTCGATGACCACATCTGCACCGTCCTGGCCAACAATTCTCTGTATTTCACCCCTAAGGTCAGGGGTCTTGCTTGAATTGAAGCAGTGCGTCGCTCCGAATCGCCGCGCCATCTCCAACTTTGTATCGTGTAAGTCAATACCAACAATGGGATGAGCCGAAACCATTCCGGCTGCCTGGGCTATATTCAATCCGATGCCTCCCAGACCGAAGACCACGACCGATTGTCCAATTTTGACTTGGGCATCGTTGTTGATAACCCCCATCGCAGTCGTTACAGCGCAGCCGAAAAGTGTCGCCAGCTTCAAATCAAAGTCCTTTTCTATCGATGTTAACCGATTCTCTGAAACGACTGCATATTCATTGAAAGTGGTGACCCACCCCGCGTTGACCTTTTGGTTATTCCATTGGTAGGTCGGCGTTTCGGATTGGAGGCCATCACTCGGACGCCAGTGCATGACCACATGGTCGGCCTTCTTGACCGTCTTCACGCCAGGGCCAATATCTAAAACGGTTCCTGAACCCTCATGGCCTAACAGATGGGGCAGAAATTTGTCAGGTCCTTTCGCACCTTCGATTTCGTTGATTTGAGCGCCACAGATGCCGCTGTAGTGGACTTTCACCAGGACTTGTCCGAAGGATAGCCGCTCTGGCATCGTCACATCGGCCACGACCAATGGAGCGTTTTGCCGAACCAAAATAGCGGCCTTCATCCTCTTAGTCTGCACGATCCGGCCTCCTTATTCCCCTACTCAAAATAGATAAATTCGTAGTCACCGCTGTAACCGAAGTGGTTGTAGATCCAGATCCATTCAGCGGTGTCGAAGAATGACTCAGCGGTCAGGGCCCAGCATTGGAGGTTGAAGAGTTCCTGTTCATTTCGGTAGCTCTCGACCATGATGTACTTATTCTTGCCCACGCGCTCGATTTCCTTGATCGCCACTTCAAGCTCGAAGATGCGCAAATTATGAAGGCAGCCGAGGGAGATTACCAAGTCGAAGCATTTATCGCCCCAAGGATAAGGATCTTGGGCCCGGCAGCGGAAGAGATGGTCCCGAATAGCCTCCGGGGCATTGCCTATCCCGTGACAGGAAATGTCAAACCCGCAGACTTCCGCCTCGGGCA
>Ga0299915_10000120_pt1 | contig 58845 bp, 53 predicted proteins | sample RVTome_13_FD_200263 | JGI IMG/M metagenome (GOLD analysis project Ga0299915, IMG submission 200263) | Soil microbial communities from uranium-contaminated site in the Upper Colorado River Basin, Wyoming, United States - RVT92D227 (version 2) ...
ACAGCGCATCGGGTTCGTAGGTTGGGTTAGCTTTGCGTAACCCAACAATAAAAGATAGTGCGTCATCATCCGGCAGTTGAGTAATGCACGAAAGGAGTTCCTATGCGTACAAGTATCGCTGCCCGTCGTTTCAGAGCCTCAGACAAGTTGCAGAGTTATGCCAGCAATGAGGTGCAAAGGCTAAAGAAGTATTTTGATAACATAATCGATTGCGACATCATCCTGAGCTACCAAAAGGAAAACAAAACCTGCGAAATTCTCTTGAAAGTCTATGGTACGGTGTTGAAAGCGACCGAGCAAACCGATGATTTCTACAAGTCCATAAATCTCACTGTCAATAAGTTGGAGCAGCAGGTAAAGAAATACAAGGCGAAGTTGCGCCAACGTTAGTCTCGCCAGGCTGTTTTTTCAGAGGAGGTTGGGTTACCTCTGCGTAACCCAACAAGCCGCGTTCCCGTGCAGTCATGTGTCCTCACGTGACAGCCGAATTTCCCCCCTTCTACTGAAGGGGGGAACAAGAGGGGGTTGTCTTAAATCTCTGGCATAATACGGAGCTGATCACATGAGTGGGATCACGGTCAGGTCCTTCTATGAGGAGATTCGCACCCGGATCGATCTCACCCTGCAGACCACTTCCGCCGGACTGGACAAGCAGATCACCCAAAAAGATCTGCACCGACCCGGCTTGGCTCTGGCTGGTTTCCTGGACTTGTTCACCTACGACCGTATTCAAGTCCTGGGGAATACGGAAATCCGGTACTTGAATCACTTGTCGCCCGAAGCCAGGGCGGAAGCATTATTTAAAGCGTTCAAGTACGACATTCCTTGCGTCATCGTCACGAATAACAACAAGATTCCCCCCGAATTGATCAACGTCGCCGAAGTGCGGGGCGTGGCGATATTCAGTACCCCCCTTTCTACCACTGAACTTACCCATCTCATAAGTTATTACCTTGACGAGGCATTCGCGCCGTCCCTGACCATTCACGGATCCTTGGTGGACGTCTATGGCACCGGTCTGCTGTTCACAGGTCGCAGCGGTATCGGGAAATCGGAAGTCGCGCTGGACCTGGTCGAACGTGGTCACAGGCTAGTGGCGGATGATGTGGTGGTGATCACCAAGATCGCAGAAGGTGTGCTAATCGGGAAAGGCTCGAAGCTTCTGGAACATCTGATGGAAATTCGAGGCGTTGGCATCATTGACGTCAGCCGAATTTTCGGCATCGGAGCGATTCGCGCCCAAAAGCGAGTCGAGATGGAAGTCCAGTTGGTGGACTGGAGCAGCACCGAAGATTACGAAAGGCTGGGCTTGGATGACCAAACCCGAGAGATCCTCGGCGTTCATATCCCGAAAATCGTCCTGCCCATTTTCCCCGGAAAAAACATCACGGTGATCGCAGAAACCATCGCGTTGAATCTCCATTTGAAAGTCTATGGATACCATCCGGCGCGGGATTTCGGAAAGAAATTGAACGAAGCCATTTTGAAAAAGGGTCAACTCAAAGACTACCTCCATGGGGATTTCGAGTAGGTCGGAAAGTGCGTCACAAGCAGCGCCGCCGTTCGGGCTGGTGGTGACTCATCAAGACATTGGTCGAGAATTATTGAAAGCGGTCGAGTCCATTGCTGGACCGCAAGAAAATCTCCAGGTCTTGTCGAATCGGGACGCGGGTCTTGACACCCTTCGTCAGCAGATCCAATCGGCGATCCCTCCCGACCGCGACGCAATCATCATGGTCGATTATTTCGGCGGGTCGGCTCATCTCGCGGCGCGAGCGAGCTGCCAGGCTACAGATCGGCAAGTGTTCGTATGTGGAGTCAATCTCCCCATGCTCTTGTCGTTCGTCACCAAGCGGAATCAACTGACGTTCTCCGAATTGACGGAAGTCATCAAAACGGATGCCATTAGAGGAATTCGCTGAGCTATGTCGCTCTTGAGCAGTATTGCGCCTCGCTATCAGTTCCCGTTGCTGCGCATCGACGACCGTCTGATTCACGGTCAGGTGGTTCTGGGTTGGGCAGAGCCATTGCGCATTCGACCCCTGGTGTTAGTCCATGATGAGATTGCCGGTGATGCCGAACTGAAGGAAGCCATCTGCGCTTCCGTACCCTCGCATCTGAATTTCAGTGTTCAAGCTGTCATCGGTGCCGTCCCTTTGATTAATGACCCATCGGCATCCCGGCACATGATGGTTGTGGTCGAGTCGCCCGGAACCGCGTTGGATCTCTGGGAACAAGGTGCGGCTCTGAAGAGCGTCAATATCGGCGGATTGCACTCCAGCGAGAGCCGCATCAAATTGCTGCCGTACGTCTTCATGAGCCGTCGCGAGTTGGAACAAATCGCCTCCTTGGCGCAATCCGGATTACACATCTGGTGCCAGGACCTTCCGAGCACCCCTTCGGTCGGTTGGGAGAAACTGATGGATAAATTGGATAAGCCATGAATAGGACAAGAGCCGAAATTCGCGTGGGGATTACGATTTTGGCGGCGTTAGTGGTATTGGTAGGGGGGATTATGTGGGGCAAGGGTTACAAGATTACCTCGTCCCGATACCTCCGAGTCATCTATTTCGACAATATTTCGGGATTGGACAAGGGCGCTCGAGTGCTGGTGAACGGCGTCAACAAGGGGAAAGTGGATGCGATTGATCTTTTCCCGGAACATGTCAGAGTCCGGGTCCTGCTCGACAACGACGTCACCCTCTACTCGGATGCCAGGATCTACATTGACGCACCGGAATTGATGGGCGGAAAAGTCGTGTCGATTTTTCCGGGAACTTCGGGAATCCACGTTCCGCCGGATTCTGCGTTGTACGGATCTCCCGGTATCGGCATCAACGAATTGATGGCGATCGCCGGCGGGATGAAAGACGACGTTAAGAACTTGCTGTCAAATCTCAACACTACGCTGACGTCCATCAATCAAACGGTGGGCGATCCGGAGATCAAGCAGAATTTGAGGTCAAGCCTGACGAACCTGAGTCAAGCCAGCCACCGACTGGACCGCCTTCTGGAAGAGACCGCGCCGCATATCTCATCAACCGCAGTGGTGCTGGACAGCTCCGTCAGACATGTCAAGTCCGTCATGGATGCACAAGAGCACAAAGCGCTGTCAGCGCTGGATAATATCGAATCCATTACCTCTGACCTGAAGGTTACCCTGGCGGATTTGAGAGACATTGCTTCGGCGATCAGGAATCGGGAAGGCACGGTGGGGAAGTTGCTGTACGAGCCGAATTTGTACCAACGCGTGGATTCCACTTTGATGCATCTGGATTCCCTGATTGTCAAATTCCAGCGCGAGGGGATCCACACTCACGTACATCTGTTTTGATAATGATCGTTCGACGGTTCAAACGGGCAGCGATACTCGTTCTCCGCGTCAAACATGGAAGACCGTCGATTGACCGACGGTTTTTTCGTACCCTGGTTCCATAATGACCACACCATTGGCACATCTGGACAAGCGGCTGCAGGTCGCAAAAGGGGACGGTCAGGTCGATCTGTTGCTCACGAATGCGCATCTGATCAATGTGCTTTCCGGCAGCATCCAGAACACCCACATTGCGATATTCGGAGATCAGATTGTCGGATTTGGCGATTATCCGGCACAGAAGCGAGTCGATCTGGAAGGGGCTTACGTGTGCCCCGGCTTGTTCGATGGGCACGTCCATATCGAAAGCAGCTATTTGGTGCCGCAGGAATTTGCGCGGGCGGTGGTCCCGCGTGGCACCACGACTGTGGTGATTGATCCACACGAGATCGCCAATGTGCTTGGTCTGGAGGGGATTCGTTACATGCTGGACGAAACCGAGAATCTGCCTCTGGACGTATATATGATGCTCCCGTCCTGCGTGCCTTCCACCAACATGGAGACATCGGGAGCAAGACTGACTTCGGCGGATCTGGAGATGTTCCTCGGTATCGATCGAGTGCTTGGCGTCGGGGAGATGATGAATTTCCCCGGGGTCATCGAGCGAGATCCGGAAGTGCTCAAGAAGATATTGATCGCCAATCGGAAACGGATTGACGGGCATTCGCCCGGATTGACCGGACGGGATCTGTCCGCCTACGTCTCGGCAGGCATCCGTTCCGACCACGAGACGACCGATCCCGACGAAGCGCGCGAAAAGTTGGAAAACGGGATGCACCTGATGATACGGGAAGGGACGACCGCCCGAAACCTGGAAGCCCTGCTGCCTGCCATCACATCCACCAATTCCCGCCGAGCGTTTTTCGTGACCGACGATCGACACCCATTAGACCTCCGCGACGATGGACATGTGGACGCCATAGTCCGGAAAGCGATTCGATACGGATTGGACCCGATTCTGGCGGTGCAGATGGCAAGCTTGAACGCCGCGGAGTATTTCCGCCTCGAGCACAGCGGCGCCATTGCCCCCGGATACCAGGCGGACCTGGTGGTGCTCGATGATCTGCGAGAATTCAAAGTACGCGACGTCTATAAGAAGGGCAGATTAGTGGCTCGCGGCGGGCGCATGGTCGTCAAACGGCTGCCCCGGGCAAACAGCGGAATCCGGTCAACGGTCAACACGCACTGGATGCTCATACAAGATATGAAGGTCGCGGACAAGGGAAAGGACATCCGGCTCATCGATATCGTGCCCGACCAGATCTATACTAAGGCATCGGTCGCCCGACTGAAGGCGGTCGGCGGTTATCTGGAATCGGATATTTCGCGGGACATTCTTAAGGCAGTGGTGGTGGAGCGGCACATGGCGTCCGGGCAGGTCGGCGTTGGATTCGTCCGAGGCTTCGGACTGAAAAACGGCGCTATCGCCTCCACCGTGTCTCATGATTCGCACAATATCGTGGTATTGGGGACTTCGGATGATGATATCCTCGCTGCAGCTATTGAAATAGTGAAACTCAGGGGCGGGCAGGTGGTCGTCGAGCAAGGGGCACTGCTGGAGGCGCTGCCGTTGCCCATTGCCGGACTGATGACTGAAAAGCCGCTGAATGAGGTTGCGCATACCGTGGAACGTTTGACGAATGCTTGCCGCCGCCTGGGATCTTCCTTGCACGATCCATTCATGGCTTTGTCCTTCATTTCCTTGCCGGTAATTCCGGAATTGAAATTGACGAATCGTGGTCTGGTGGATGTTACGGCTTTCAAAGCCGTGCCTTTGCATGTGGATTAGCGGTCATCCTGCAGTGTCCGGAATTATACTGGCAGCCGGAGAATCCCAGCGGATGGGCTCCCCAAAAGCCCTGTGCCAATGGCGCGGCAGTACTTTCCTCCAGTCGGTCGTAACCTATCTTCGCGATGGCGGTGTGAGGGAAATCGGCGTTGTGCTGGGAGCGGCGGAAAGGGAGATCCGCGAACATGGATTGCCAGAGGGCATGGAGGTCTGGACTAACCCTGATTATAAGTACGGGCAGTTGAGCAGCTTGCAGGTTGGATTGAAAAATCAGAAAATGGATGTGATCGGGACAGCGGTGGCGTTGGTGGATCATCCCGCAATTAGACCCGATACCGTCCAGGCGCTGATCGATGTACTCCGGAACCACCCCGACCGAGTCGTCAAACCAACCTATCGAAGCAGAGGCGGACATCCGATTCTGATCGGGCGAAAATGGTGGGGAGACCTCCTGGGCATTTCTTTTTCCGACCTTGACAAGACTTATTCAACGATCCCTACTCTGCGCGACGTCTTGCAGCAATATCCCGAGCGGATTCTGACCGTTGATACCGACGACCCGGGCATTCTCGTCGATATAGATACTCCGGAAATCTTGTCGCAGCATTCCTCATGAGATCGTCCCCGATTCTGGTTCTGATTGGTACGCTGTTGATGGCATCGACAGTGTGGAGCCGGGTCTTCGTGCTCCCGGGTATCAGCTATGACTCTGACGTCGGGGGCGTGGCAGTCTTATACGTGTTCTTCCGCGACCAGCATCCCGGAAGAATCGCATTTTCCGGAACTTACACCACCCGCGGGTCGCAATGGTACTCGTTCGAGGCGGTGAGACCATGGAAAGGGGCAGAATGGGACGTGTATCTTTCCTATTTTCTGGGGGTCTGGAATCGGTATGATCCGGTCGATACTGACTACCACGATCCGCTGGTGGAAGTCGGAGGATCGGGTGTCGATTTCCGACTTGGATCGGAAATACCCTTGAGCGACGGCGTATGCGTGGGCGGACTCCTGGGATACAAGACCTTTCGGTTCTTTGATTTCGAATTGGAGGAGGAGCTTCACCCTGGCGCCATAGCGCTATTCCACGACACGCAGGAATCGTGGACCAATCTCGACGAGACCTACCTCGGAGTGCGGATAACCCGCGACCGACGAGATAATCGGTATCATACTCTACGCGGGACGTATCTCCGCCTCGAATACCACCTTGTGCACCTGTCCGCCGGGATCAATCCGTACGCCTTACGCACGATTGGCGATTTCCGTGTTGCCGCTCCCCTGTGGGATCGACCGGATCGGCGGGCGTTTCCGAGATTAGTATGGGCGCAGATGGCAAGCGCCGGGTACATCTTCAGTGATGTCCCTGATCCTGTGCTCTTTCGCATCGGAGGTGGTTCAAACTTACGTGGGTTCCCCTGGAGACGATTCGAAGGACGGGGAATGGCGCTATACCGAAACGAACTCCGGCTGACCTTAGTCGATGAGCTTCCGGATCCGTTTTCCCGAATTCGCACGCGCATTCGTTCATTGCCGGTATTGAAGCCGGCATTGGAGCTTGCTGTATTCGCAGATATTGGAACGACTTGGTACGAACGACTGCACCGGGATCACATCGAATCTGGCTACGGTTGCGGATTTCGGTTGATTCTGCCGGCGGATGTTGTGTGTCGCATTGACGTTGCATTGCCCGATGATGGGCATTACTGGGGATTGTACCTGAACTTGAGTCAGAGCTTTTGAGTCATTGAGTTGGGGTCTGCCATGAAGAATTATCATTTGACTACTGTGATCCGAGATGGATTGCTCGTATGGGGACTCCTGGTCGTGATTTGGATCGGTTGTGAAGACAGGGTTGCCAAGTATGTGGACGACCTGAAAGGCGCCAGTGTGCAATCGAGGATTGCCGCGGCGGATTCCCTGGGCCGTCTGAAAGCGAAGCGGTCGGTGGAACCGCTGATTGAGGCGCTGGGCGACAAGTATCCTCAGGTGCAGCAAGCCGCGGAAAATGCCCTGGTCGCCATCGGTGCGCCATCGGTGAAGTATCTGGAGCCGGCTGTCTCAGATCCGAGGACCGGTGTCCGACAACGGGTGGCGTCCGCTTTGGGTCGTATTGGGGACCCTCGTGGCATCGAGCCTTTGATCGCTGTGCTCCAGGATCAGAGCGTCGAAGTGCAAAGAGCGGCGGTTGACGCCCTGGGAAAAATCGGAGACAGCCGAGCGGTGGAGCCATTGATCGCTGTGTTGCAGGGCGATGATCCCCAAATCAAGGACCTGGCAGTGCAGGCGTTGGTTAGAATCGATACCGCCGCCGTGATACCGGTTGTCGCCGCATTCCAGAATCCGGAAAGCAGAAGTCGGAGCAAGATGGCAGACATCCTGGGCAGAATTGGCGACCGCCGAGCAATACAACCGCTCATCGCTTCGCTGCAGGACGGAGACAAAGACGTGCGCTGGAAGTCAGTAGAGGCTTTGGGAAGGTTGAAAGACGCTCAAGCAGTGGAACCGCTCCTGGCGGCACTGCATGAAGAGACCGGCTGGCTAAGCAAGGATATCGCGTGGTCGCTGGGCGAAATCGGTGACAATCGCGCTATGGAACCATTGATCGCGATCATAAGAGATCGCAATAGTGACGCGAGGCGGCGGGCGGTGGAGGCGTTGGGGAAGATCGGCGACCAAAGCGCCATTCCGGTCCTGGTCTCCACGCTGTGTGACTGGTCGCTCAGCGTATCTGCGGTGGAAGCGTTGACGAAATTAGGCTGGGAACCTCGGTCTGTCGAGGACAGAATCCATCTGTGGGTGGCGAGGAAAGACAAGAAGAACCTGCTGCGATCCTGGGATCAAACCAGGCAAGTACTTCTGAATGACATCAAGACCGATGTGCCCTGGGTCATCGATAATGCGCTGTACGCGTTCGTGGCTCTGGGCAGGAGCGCGGTCAGCCAGGATCTTTCCGGTCTGCTGTACACGAGCGGCACGAGGAACATGGCTCAGGGGTACGTCAACTCCGGCATGGAAACGCTGTCGGTGCTTGCCAAGGACTGGGCGCACAGGAAAGGCTTCAAGGTGTGGAACACCGGGGAGCCTGTTCCGGTTACGTGGGGCGAGTGGTAGCAGGCTTCCATCCCGTCTCAAAAGGAAACATCCGGCAGAAAAGGAGACAATATCGTGGGCGAAAATGTGCGAGTGCCGTTGTTTGATCTGATCGTCAGCATGTCCAGCGCGATGGACTTGGTGTGTCCGGCGGTGGTGAATCACCACAAGCAAGTCGCCTACATTAGCAGCTGCATCGCGGAAAGGATGGGCTTGTCTCGGGAGTTGCGCGAAGAAATTGTGCTGGCAGCAGCGCTCCATGATGTCGGCGCGTTCTACCTCAAAGATCGCCTGGAAATGCTGCACTTCGAAGTTGAGCATCCGCACAAGCATGCGGAGAGCGGCTACCTCCTCTTGAAAGAAATGGAACCCTTACAGAAGACTGCCAGGATTGTCCGGTACCACCACGTCCCGTGGGACAATGGCGGCGGGATTGCCTTCAAGGGTGGTTCGGTGCCCGAGTGCAGTCATATAGTGCACCTGGCGGATCGGGTGGCAGTGTCGATCAATCCGGAACAATGCGTCCTCGGTCAAGTCCCGGAAATCTGTGACCGAATCAAGCAGTTTTCCGGATCCCTATTCAAGCCCGACTTGGTGGACATTTTCCTGGAGTTAGCGTCCCGTGAGTCATTCTGGCTCGATATCGTGTCCTCGCTTCTGACTACTATCCTGATTCGAAAAATCGGGATGGGAACCGTGCCTCTCCGTGATTTGTCCGGCTTTGCTCGAGTATTCGCGCGCATCATCGATTTTCGGAGCCATTTCACCGCCACCCATTCCAGCGGAGTGGCAGAGACCTCGGAATCCATCGGCAAATTGGCAGGATTAACCGAAGCGGAGTGCCAGTCGATGCGGATCGCTGGCTACCTCCATGACATCGGGAAATTAGCGATAGCCGCGGAAATCCTGGAGAAGCCGGCAGGGCTGGCGGACGACGAAATCAAGATCATGCGCAGCCACACCTATCACACCTACCGCACGTTAGAACCTATTGAGGAGTTGCGTCAGATCACGGAATGGGCGTCCTATCATCATGAGCGCCTGGATGGCACCGGTTACCCGTTCCATCTCCGGTCGGAGGATTTGTCCACCGGCGCCAGAATCATGGCGGTGGCGGATGTATTCACCGCAATTACTGAGGATCGCCCGTACCGCAAAAGCATGTCCGATCGCAATGCAGTGGACGTGTTGGTGAGCATGGGGGATGAGCGGAAGTTGGATCGGGACATTGTGTCGATTGTCAACCGATATTTCGGGGAAATCGATTCGATTCGCCAAGCCGCCGAACTGAAAGCTGTGGGAGAACACAAGGCGTTCTTGAGTCAATTGGCGGAAGCCGATGACTGAGAAAAAGGGCAATTAAAAATCTGACCATTATCGTTGGGGTATAATCATGCACCATGACAATCACCACGCCACGGATTTCGTTCGGAATTCGTTGAAGGCAGCCGCCGATTGGCTGTGCCGTCAGATTGATCCGGAGTTGGCGGTGCAGTTCCCTTTGATCTGGGAACGATGGATCAATCGACCTCCTGGGCAAATGCAGCCCTATGTTAGTGCTTCGGGGAATATGATCCCTCCGGAGATCGTCAACGGCTGCATCGATGCCACAGCCGATCGGTTTTCGAATCGGCCACTGCCGGGTCAGGTGCGGGACAGTGTGTCGGTATGGGATCGGGAATCCTTTTGCGATCTACTGTCCCGGGTCGGATTGGATTCAAAGCGCATCGAATCGGTGTGCCGGACACTGGATGATGAGACCGTGTTGTGCTGGCAGACTCGGGAGATCATGGATAGCCAGCGGGCGCCTTCCAGAATCGATGATCCCTACTTGAGGGGCACTGCCAAGCGGTTCGTGGACGCCCGGGAATTGTTGTATAAAGTCGCTCCCACCGAGATTCCGGTACTCTTATGCGGCGAAACCGGCTCGGGGAAAGAAGTATTCGCACGCGCCTTGCATCGTTTAAGTCTGCGTTCCGGCGCACCGTTCGTTCCCATCAATTGCGGCGCGATTCCGGAACACACTCTGGAAAGCGAGTTATTCGGGTACGGTCCTGGAGCGTTCACCGGCGCGCTGAGGGAAGGGTATAAAGGCAAATTAGGCGCCGCCGACTCGGGAACCTTATTCCTGGACGAAATCTCGGAACTGCCGCATCGCGTCCAGGTGGCATTGCTCCGATTCCTGGAATCCGGCGACATCCAGCCCCTGGGTCGAACCGGACCGGTCCGGTTCGATGTTCGACTCATTGTGGCAAGCCAGCACTCGCCACAGCAGTTACTGGACACCGGAATGCTGCGTCCGGACTTCTTCTATCGTATCGCAGTGTTCCCGATTGAGATCCCACCCCTTAGAGAACGCAGCGAAGATATTCCCCTGATCGTGGCAAACATCCTGAAAGACATCGCGATCCGCCGAGGAGGTCGGCGGTACCGATTGTCTTCCGATGCCCTGAGAATGTTGGCTGAGCAAAGCTGGCACGGCAATATACGAGAACTCAAGAACCTGTTGGAACGGTTGACATTACTGATCCCCGGTGAGGTGATAAGTGCGAGGCAATTGCAGGAGCTGAGAGCTGCCAGTTCGACCACGGATATCACCGACTCAGCTTGGCTGGCGAAACTGGAGGAAATCGGCGCCGGAGCATGTCCGAATCTGCCTCTCAAATCGTTGGCGTCCTTCATCGGGCGCCGTGGGAAGCAGGGCATACGGAATCATGATTTTTCGTCGGAGTTTCGGGTGTCCGAATCCACCGCCCGGCGCCATTTGCAGGCGCTGTGCGACGCTGGAATCTTGAGAAGAGCGGGGGAGAAGAAAGGAACGCGGTATTTCTGCGCAGCTTAGTGCGGATTTCCCTTGTATTTTGTCAATGAATTCATTATTTTATAAAGATGGATCGAAGGAGATTTATAGCCGCAAGTGCAGGCTTTGGTACTGTACTGGTACTCCATGCTCTGAAGCCCCTGTCCGCATTGGGAGATCGTCAGAGCAGCACCGCCAGGGTCATTGTAGTCCGAGATCCGCTGGCGTTGAGCGGCGCCGAATTGGACCCTGTTCGTGCAGCCGAAATGCTGGATCGAGGAATCACTGCGGTCACTGGATTTCCCAAGCCCGCCGAGGCTTGGCGAAACATTGTTGCTTGGGATGACCCGGGGCGATTGAATACCGCCAGAGTCGCTATCAAGGTCAACGCCCTGGCTGGAAAACGGATGTCCACCCATCCAGCGCTGGCGATGGCTCTGGCTCGAAAATTGTTGGACGCCGGTGTAAGGGAGGGCAACATCTTGATCTGGGATCGCTCGGATCGAGAACTCACCAGGGCAGGCTATTACATCGATACGTCGGGACCGATCAAGGTCATGGGCAACGAGCACATGGGATTCTCCGATCGTTTGTACTCACACCGATCCATAGGCAGTCGTTTTTCCAAGGTCGTTACGGAATGGGCAACCGACCTTATCAATCTTCCGGTCTTGAAGGATCACGGCGTTGTGGGCGTCTCGTCAGGCATGAAGAATCTCTATGGTCTTGTCCATAATCCGTTCAAATATCATCCGAATGTGGGTGATCCGTATGTGGCGGATCTAAGCGATTGTCCGCTGATTCGTAACAAGCTGCGTCTGGTGATTGTGGATGCGTTCAAGGCGCAATGTCACGGTGGACCGCCATATCAGCCGCGTTGGACGTGGGATGAGCACGCAATCCTGATGTCCACCGATCCAGTCGCGGTGGATCGAATCGGTTGGTCGATCATCGAAAACAAGCGCCGACTGATGGGATTGCCCTCCTTGACCGAAGAGAAGCGCGAACCAAAATACATCCTGACTGCCGGGACATTGGGAGTGGGAGAGGCGGACCTGGAAAGGATCCAGCAAATCGATGTCTAACCTGAGGGGGGAGGCTGCCTATGGACGGCTTGAATCGACGTCAATTTCTGAGGACAACCGGAGGGTGTTGCGCACTTCTTGTCGGGGAGATGTGCCTCTCGCCGCTGGTTTTTGCCGACGACGGGAATTCGAAGTACACCATAGAAGCCCGTCATTGGGAGAGTCTCGAGAATGCCCGGGTGCGATGCAAACTCTGTCCCCGGGAATGCATTGTTGACGATCTGGAGAAAGGCTACTGCGGCGTTCGGGAAAACCAAGGAGGAAAGTACTGGTCTCGAGTGTACGGGAGATTGTGCTCTCGGAACATCGATCCCATAGAAAAGAAGCCATTGTTCCACTTTCTTCCGGGAACTTCTGCATTCTCGATAGCGACCGTGGGCTGTAACGTCAACTGCAAATTCTGCCAGAACTGGCAAATTTCGCAGGTCGGTCCCGGTCAGGTGGACGAAATCCATGTTCCGCCGGATTTGGTGGCAGAATCCGCTGCCCGTTGGCAGGCGCCGACGATCGCCTATACGTATTCCGAGCCGGTGATTTTCTTTGAGTATATGTACGACTCGGCAGTGGAAGGGCACAAACAGGGAATCCGGTCTGTGATGATCACGAATGGATACATCCAGGAGCAGCCGATGAAGGACTTGTGCGCCGTCCTGGATGCTGTGAAAGTGGATTTGAAAGCCTTCACCGAAACGTTCTACCGGGAGCAGGTTACCGGCGAACTGAAGCCGGTACTGGACACGCTGGTCAGGCTCAAGTCCTGGGGAATGTGGACGGAGATCGTGTACTTGATGATCCCGACATTGAACGACCAGCCGAACGACTTGCGCGCCATGTGCCGGTGGATCGTGCAGGAGCTGGGCACCGACGTCCCTGTGCACTTCACCCGCTATCATCCTGAGTATTTGCTGATGAATTTGCCTATCACGCCGTTATCCACGATGGAGACTGCCTACAAGATCGCAAAAGACGCCGGAATCCACTTCGCATATCTGGGCAATGTGCCCCCTCATGACGCGGAAAGCACGTATTGCCCAAGTTGCCACGCTCGGCTCATACACCGCCGTGGATTCACAATTCAGCAAAACCGCATCGTCCGGAACTCCTGTCCGGATTGTGGGACGACCATCCCGGGCATCTGGACATAACCGAAGAGTTCCAAAATAGCGACTGTCATGCCATTTCGAATATCACTTGGGAAAGTTGCGCCGATCGTCCTGGCAATGGCTGGATTCGCTGCCATCGGTCAGGCGCAGCTTCCGGAAGGAGGCTCGATGGCGGAGCAGACATTTCCTGCCGAGACCATCAGGCGACCGGCGGTGGCTGGATCGTGGTATCCGGGCGACGCTGACGCTCTAAGTCGCGAAATCGACCAATATCTTGATCGGGCAAGCAAAGCGAATTTGCCGAGAGACCCCGTCGCGCTGGTGTCGCCTCATGCCGGCTATGCCTATTCCGGACCAACCGCGGCGTGGGCGTATCAGCAAGTCAAAGGCATCCCCTACGAAACGGTGATTGTAATAGCGCCTTCGCACCACGAGTGGTTTGATGGAGTCTCCGTCTGGGATCGGGGAGCCTACCAAACCCCGTTAGGTCTGATCCCGGTGGATGTGGACCTGGCAAAGAGAATCGAAGAGTCAGATCCCGAAGTGCACTTCACTCCTGCCGGGCACGGGCAAGAGCACGCACTGGAAATCGAATTGCCTTTTCTGCAAAGGACCGTGCCCAATCTCAAGATCGTCCCTTTAGTAATGGCGGATCGCAGTCTCTCGACCTGTCGAAAGCTGGCACAAGCCATCCATCAAGCGGCGGGCGATCATAAGGTACTGATCGTGGCAAGTTCCGACTTGTACCACGGTTATCGGTATGATGATTGTGTTCGCAGCGACAATGCGACTCTGGAGCGCATCGAAGCTCTGGACGCAGAAGGACTATGCAATGGCTTGGAAAGCAAGTACATGGCATGCGGAGGCGGACCAATCACCGTCGCAATCATGGCAGCCAAATTACAGGGAGCCACTCAGGCTCAGCTCCTTAAGCAGACCAATTCCAATGATGTGGTCGGACAGCGGGGTGGTTACATAGTGGGATACGGTGCGGTGGCGATCTACTGACCGGGGAGCGTACGGCTATGAAGACGCTGCTACTTGTCCTGTTGATTTTGGAATTGACCGCAATTGCCCCGCTCGTTATTGCGGAGGAAGGGCAGGAGGCTATGGTGCTGAATGATGAGGCAAAGCAGATGCTTCTATTGTTGGCGAGGACCACTGTGGAACGGGTCGTGCGGGGCGACGAACCGCCTCCTCTGCCGGAAGGACCGCCTGCGATCAAACAATTGATGGGGGCATTTGTTACGCTGCATTACAAAGGCAGCTTGAGAGGTTGTATCGGGATGATGGAAGCCCGTGAGCCGTTGGACGAAACCGTGCGTGAGATGGCGGACGCTGCGGCATTGCGGGACTACCGCTTCCATCCGGTCACACCTCCGGAGCTGGCGGATATCGACATCGAAATCTCCGCCTTATCCCCACTTCGGCGGATTACAAATATTTCGGAAATCGAAATCGGAACTCACGGCATCTGGATCACCAAAGGTGTGAATCGCGGGGTGCTGCTGCCCCAGGTCGCGACGGAACAGGGTTGGGATCGCAATACGTTCCTGCAGCAAACCTGCAGAAAAGCATTCCTGCCGCCCGATGCGTGGAAAGACCCGGAAACGATTATCGAGATTTTCAGTGCCCAGATCTTCAGAGAAAAGGACTTGGTGCAAGAGGAAGAACGGTAGAATCCGCGATGGTCGAAGAATCCAGGTCCAGCAATCCGGCTCCCATCGAGCCCAGAATTTTCCGGGGTACGCACGATGCTTTGCCCGCGGAAATGGCGGTCAAACGCCGAATGATCCAGGTCATCGAAACCGTATATCAACAGTTCGGGTTCCAACCGCTGGAGACCCCGGCGTTGGAATTCTGGGATATCCTGACCGGAAAATCGGGCGAGGAAGGGGACAAGCTCCTCTATCCTCTGGCGTACAAAGGCGGAAAGACCCTGGCGCTTCGATATGACCTGACAGTGCCACTGGCAAGGGTGATTGCGATGCATCCGGAATTGCCGTTGCCGTTCAAGAGGTATCAGATTCAACCTGTGTGGCGTGCAGACCGACCGCAGCCTCACCAGGGACGATTCCGGGAATTCCTGCAGTGTGATGCCGACGTGGTGGGATCGGATTCCCCCTTGGCTGATTCCGAAATCCTGGTGATGATTTCCGAAGTCCTTGGTGCGCTGAGTTTCCCCCGTTTCGTGATTCGAATCAGTTCCAGAAAAATCTTGAACGGGATGGTGGAACTGGCAGTGGGCGATGTGTTGCAGACCGGATGGATCTGCCGCAGTATCGACAAACTTGCCAAAATCGGCGCCGATGGAGTCGCGGAAGAACTAAGGTCTGGCGGACTAAACGCCGAGGCGCTCGCCAAAGTAATGCCGTTCCTGGACTCGGGACGTGGTCCGGACGCTTTGCTTGCGATCAGATCCTTAATGAAGGACTCGGAGGTTGGGCAGCAAGGAATCCGTGAAGTGCAGCAGGTCATCTCAGGTGCCATCGCTCTGGGGATTCCGAAGGATCAACTGGAATTCGATCCGACTCTGGCAAGGGGATTGGATTACTATACCGGCGCCATCTACGAATCGGTGCTGCCGGATTACCCACACATCGGCAGTATCACCGGAGGTGGACGCTATGACCGTCTGATCGGCATGTTTCTGGGGCAGGATATTCCAGCTACCGGCAGCACCGTCGGTCTGGATCGCATGTTGGCGGTAATGAATCAGTTGGATTTGGTGCCGAAAGTGGCGCCGTCCGTGCAGGCGCTGGTCGTGCTTTTTGACGAGGATGGTGCCCATCGGAGTCTCCAGATTGCCTTGGAATTGCGAAAAGCAGGGATTGCGGTGGAAGTGTACCCCGATTCCGCGCGGTTGAAAAAGCAGTTCCAATACGCAGACAGGAAGGGCATCCCCTTTGTGGTGGTGCCAGGTCCTGAAGAATGGGATCGCGGTGAAGTCACCTTGAAAGACATGCGCAGCGGCGAGCAGATTGCCGTTTCTCGAAAGGAAATTGTCTCCAGGTTGAGGTCGACGCAACATCAGCAAGGGAGGGATATTGAATCACAGTGAGCCGGCTCCCAATTGGGAAACCGCTCTTGACATTGTCGTCCAGGCTGCCCGGGTCAAGGAAGTGGAGACTCTGGACATCACGTCGGCAGTGGGTCGAACGCTGGCGTCATCGATCCTGGCGTCCACAGATTTTCCGGCATTCAACCGGTCCTCGGTGGACGGATTCGCCCTGAGAAGCACGGACGTGGCTTCTTCTCCGACAGTACTTCGAATCGCGGGAACCATTACCGCCGGAACCGTCCCGAAGGAGGATCTTCAATCCGGACAATGCATGAGAGTGATGACCGGTGCAGCCATCCCCATCGGGGCTGATGCGGTTGTCCCGGCTGAGAATGTCGTCGTCCGTGGTGGTGATATCGAAGTCGGGACGGTCGTCAAATCAGGCTACGGATGCACGTTCCAGGGAGCGGAGTATTCGAAAGGCGCGGAAGTGATTGCCTCCGGAACTCAAATCGGCGCCTCTGAAGTCGGCTTGATGGCAGAGATCGGGATACAACAAACGCTGGTGCACAAAGCGCCCACGGTCGCATTGATTGTCACCGGCGACGAGTTGGTGGAACCGTGGGTCAATCCGCGCCCCGGACAAATACGAAATAGCAATGCCTACACCTTGCTGACCTTGTTCCGACAGGTGGGTGTGTCTCCGCACTATCTCGGCATTTGCCCCGACAGTCTGCCGGCGCTTTCCGAGAAGATTCTGTCAGGCATGCAGGATGATCTCGTGGTGGTGGTCGGCGGATCCGCCAGTGGCGACAAGGACTATCTCCGCGAGGTGCTCGGCGGCTTGGGGATGGAAATATTGATTGACGGCGCACGATTCAAACCGGGCGGAACCTTCATTCTCTGCCGCCGGAAAACATGCTTGGTCATGGGATTGCCCGGTCCGCCTGGAGCAACGCGCACCGTATTTCATCTCCTGTTGCATCCGCTGCTCCGGAAAATGATGGGCTCCCGTAAGCCAATCCCGACGTTATATTCGGGCGTTCTCAAGGGCTCATTTGCCAAACCGGAGGGCGTGGAATTTTTCCTGGGTGTCAAAGCCAGCTTTGTTGATGACAGATACGTGCTGGAGCAGACGAAGGGGAAAAGCACCGAATCATGGAAACCGTGGAAATCGGACGATGCGCTGGTGCGAATTCCCCAGGATGTGACAGAAGTCAAGGATGGTGAACGCGTGAGATTCCTCTTCACAAATCCTTGCATGGAATAAGCATTCAATCGGAGCCAGCCGCAGTGCTGATCCACCTTCATACCTATGGCTGTCAGATGAATCAGTATGACAGCGAATTGGTCAAATCTCTCCTGAGCACCGCAGACCCCGAATGGACGTCCGATCCGGAGCAGGCGGACGTGATCCTGGTCAACACGTGCTGCGTGCGCGATCATGCCGAACAAAGGGCGTTGGGTCGGCTTCGGCAATTGGTGCATCTAAAGAAATTCCGCCCCTGGGTTCGGGTGGGTATCCTGGGATGCATCGCCCAGGCACGAAAAGGCGAGTTGTTTGACCAGATACCGGGATTGGACTGGGTCATCGGTCCGGACGGGTATCGAGAACTGCCGCAGCTGCTTGCCGGAAGCGGATCCGCCCCAGGCGTGCTCCACAGTGACGCCGGGGAATCCTATGACGACGTGATTCCAACTCAGCTTGCAGGTCCCACGGCGTTTGTTGCCGTGATGCGTGGCTGTGACAATTACTGTTCCTACTGCGTTGTTCCGCAAGTGAGGGGGCGCGAACGGTCTCGACCGTTGGCATCGATTGTCAAGGAAGCCGAAGGCTTGTCGTCCGCGGGCGTTCGCGAGATCACGCTCCTGGGGCAAAATGTTAACTCGTACCGCGATGGAGACCACGATTTTTCCGACGTGCTCCGCCGGGTGGGGGCGGTGTCTGGAATCGAACGGGTGCGCTTCACAACTTCCCATCCAAAGGATCTGTCCACCAGGTTGGTTCAAGTTATGTCTGAAGTGCCTCAGGTCTGCCCATGCCTTCATCTGCCGGCGCAGTCCGGTTCCGATCGGATTCTGCATCTTATGAATCGCCAGTACACTCGAAGCCGCTATCTGGAGAAAATCGCCATGGTTAGGAAATACGTCCCCCACGTGGCGATTACCACGGACATCCTGGTGGGTTTCCCCACCGAGACCGACCAGGATTTCCAGGCAACCATGGGACTATTGGAAGAAGTCAGATTCCACGGCGTCTTCAGTTTCCGATACTCCGTCAGGGCGGGAACCACGGCTGCTGCCATGCCGGACGATGTCCCGGAGTCCGTTAAGATTGCGCGGTTGGAAACCGTGATTGAGAGGCAGCGTGCCATTACCAGAGAGCTGCACGACGCCCGTGTGGGTGACTCCGAGCTGATTCTGGTGGAAGCGCCTGCGAAGAAGGGAGACGGGCATCTGATGGGGCGGACTCCTCACGATGAGGTTGTCGTTTTCCCCGGCAATGGAGCAAATATCGGCGATTTCTGCGAGGTCAAAATCATGGAAGTCCGCGGATTCACTCTGGCGGGCGAATTGCTGCATATACGTGAGTCAAACTCGTTACAGAGGGTGAGTTCCCCATCATCTCACCTCAGATGTTGCATGTAGTACATCTATCGGAGGAGTCATGTGGATATTTCGCTGGACCTTCATCGCCATTATCATTATCATCGTATTGGGAATCTCGCTGCAGAATAGCGAGCAAGTCACCGTCAGGCTCTTTCATTGGGGTCCCTGGGATGTGCCGATGTTTCTGGTGATCTACGTCGCGTTCTGTTTTGGCGTCTTCGTGTATCTCCTCGTGGCTGTGTTCCATCAACTGCAGCTTCATTCGGAGATTTCCCGTCTGCGGAAGGAGAATCGCAAGTTGCAGGAAGAATTGGACAGCCTGAGGAGTCTGTCATTGGGTGATGATTTCGACGAAAGTGTGTCTGAGGTCGGAGGCACGCCGTGAGTCCTCCCGGATGATCATTTGCACAATAACCTTGCGGATCAAACATCGGATCTGACCACATGACGCCGATCTCTCGTTATCACAAATGATTTAAGGTATCTCGCTTATGGATCCTACCGTCTATGTAATGATTCTTGTGTTGGCAGGGGTAGGGGCGGTTGCCGTGTTCTATTCTCTGCAGCGCCGCACTCGCAAAATGTATCCTACGACCTCGCCCTATACCGAAGCGTTGAGCCATATGATCGACGGAGAGCTGACCATCGCGGCTCAAAAATTCCGGGAAGCGGCTCAAAACGACACGTCCAACGTGGACGCGTTCGTACGGCTGGGAAACGTCTATCGTGAGACCGGCAAAGTACCACGGGCGATCAAGATCCATAACGAGCTGACCCTGCGGTCGAATCTCACACCGGCACAGCGTTGGAATGTATATCAGATGCTCACGCTCGACTATTTAAAGGCTGGCAATGTAGTCCGGGCGCTTGAATATCTTGATACCCTGCTGGCATCGAACAAGAGAGATCGTTGGGCGCTGGAGACGAAGCGTACTCTGTTAGAACAGAGGGGGGACTTCCACGGCGCCTTCGAGCTCGAAAAGAAGCTCCAGGAGCTGGACGGATTCACCAAACCGAACCGATTGGCACTGACCAAGGCTCAGGAAGGGATCGAGCTGCTTCGGATCGGCAAGGGTCGGGAGGCGCGGCTCCGCTTTAGAGAGGCGATCAAGATTCTGCCGGGTTGCGCGCCGGCTTATTTGAATTGGGCGGAAAGCTACATTAAGGAAAATCGCGTGCAGGACGCGGTGCACATCTGGGCGAAATTCATCAAAGCCCATCCCGCCAAGGCGTACCTTGCTTTCAAGGGGATGGAAACCGTGCTGTTCGATTTGGGGCGGTTCGGGGAAATGGAGAAGCACTATCGCAGCGTGCTCGCAAGCCAGCCGGACAATGTGCATGCCATCGTTGCCCTCGCCAGGCTTCTGTTTAAGATGGGTGAAACCACCGCCGCACTGGACACGTTGAAGGAAGGACTGGAAAGGAATCCTGACAGCCTGTGGATTCGACGCAACCTCATCTCGATCTATGCGGAAATGCACGCCACGGACGAAGTGCTATCGTTGGCTCAGGACGTCCTGGAGCGAGTGATGACGGCTGACTATCGTTTCAAGTGCAGCGTGTGCGGCAGGACAACCTCGGAACCAACCTGGTTCTGTCCGGAATGCCGGTCATGGGAAAGCTACGATCTATAGCCCGATGGTCACTGGAGGCGTTGATACCGGCTGTCTTCTTGTTATCCCCCTGGTGGAATTTCGCCGCTGCATCCGACGGTGATAGGGTAACCGAGGACAGGCTCGTCCGATTCTGGGATGAGGCGAAGACCGATTCTTTAAGGCTGACGTACAGCTCTTTCGCAGCCGACCGTCCCGATAACCCGGTGGCTCTCTTCGTCCAAGCCGCCCTGGAGAAAGATGGTCACCTCGCTGCCCGCGATTACCAGAAAGTGGTCGATATAGGGGGAAACTCAAGTGTGGTCCCGCGGGCGATGCACCGCTTGACGCAGTACTTTCGATCCATCGGAAACTTGACGGAAGCATCCACCTGGGAGGAGCGGCTACGGACGGAGCACCCGGATTTCCAGGCGCCACTATGTCGCCCCGTGAATTTCCAGCGCATCGACTGTCCTTACACATTACAGTTGGGGGCTTTTGAGCATCTGAGAAACGCTCAGAAGCTGTCTCAAAAGGCAGAATCAAGCGGACTCGCTTGCGAGATTCAGCAGAGGATCGTCGATGGTCGAACCCTGTACTTCGTGTGTGCTGGGCAATTTGCCACGGAAGATGACGCCCAGTCCGCTGGAGAAAAGCTGCTCCGTCCCCAACGGATGACCTATCGTGTCGTTGCCCGACGTCTTCAGGACCGTTGACCATTAAGTTCGAGCGCATCGCCGCGGGCTTTCCGTCGTTAATCGTATATATCCAGTCCCTGCCATGTCAACTCCGCTGCTCAAGCAATATCACGCTCAAAAGGCGCAGAATCCCGGCACGATCCTGCTATACCGGATGGGGGATTTCTACGAGATGTTCTACGAAGATGCCAGGATTGGATCGGAGGTGCTTGGCTTGACCTTGACGTCGCGAGGATACGGAAAATCGGGAGATGTACCGCTGGCGGGATTTCCGCATCACGCCGCTGAAGGATATATCGAGCAGTTGGTCAGGGCAGGATACCGGGTGGCGATTTGCGAGCAGGTGGAAGATCCGAAAAAAGCGAAAGGACTGGTCAAACGTGATGTAATCGAGGTGGTTTCCGCTGGAACTGCCCTGTCGGAAAACCTGCTGGAAAAAGGGAAGAACAACTATCTGGTCGCGGTCGTTTCCGGGGATCAGGCGATGGGATTGGCATATACGGACATCACCACCGGCGAATTTGCCGCGGAAGACGTGTCACCTCAGCGTTTCCGGGATCGAATCACCTCGTTGGAGCCTGCGGAAATTCTGATACCGGCGGAACAGGCGGCGTTACTCAGACCCTCGATTCCAACAGGCTCGGGAGCCGTCATCACTTACGGCGAAGATTGGACGTTTGCACCCGAGTTTGGGCAGGAGATCCTGCTGCGGCATTTCCAAACCCGATCGTTGGCGGGATTCGGAATCCAAGATCTGGTGCTGGGACTCGGTGCCGCAGGCGCCCTTCTGCATTATGTGCAGCAGATGCGGAAAGCCGATGTCCATGTGATCAATCACATTTCCCGCGGCGCATCCGGTGCGGAAATGGTGCTGGACGAGACCAGTCGCCGGAATCTGGAACTGGTGTCGTCGCTCATGGGGGACCGTCCGGAAGTCACCCTGTTAACTACTATCGACCGCACGTTGACACCCGCCGGGAAACGGCTCTTGCGGCAACGGCTATTGCGCCCAACCAGACAGGTGGACGAAATCAACCACAGGCTCGATGCCATTCAAGAATGCCTTCTTCGCTCGGATCTACTTTCCGAATTGCGGGGCATGCTTAAGGGCTTCGGCGATCCGGAACGATTGATCTCGAGGTTGGCTGGCAGGCGCGGGTCTCCGAAAGACGCACAGTCGCTATGTGCCGCCTTAGGCCGGATTCCAGACCTGAAATCGTTGTTGACAGATTCTAAGAGCCAGGAGTTGATGGAAATCAACGAAGATCTGGATCCTCTGACCGTGATGGTCGAGCACATCCGGAAAGCGCTGGTGGATGACCCACCTTCCAATGTGTCAGCCGGAGATGTGATTCGGGAAGGATATGATCCGGAGTTGGACGAGTTGCGCAAGCTGCGAAGCTCGTCTCGAAAATGGATCCACGACCAGCAGAAATTGGAACGCGATCGAACCGGCATCTCGTCCTTGAAAATCGACTATAACCAGGTCTTCGGCTACTACATTGAAGTCACGAAGCCGCATCTGTCCAAAGTCCCCGACCACTATATCCGCAAACAGACCCTGGTTAATGCGGAACGGTACGTGACGCCAGAATTGAAGGAACAGGAAGAGAAGATCCTGTCCGCCGATGAGAAGATTCTTGAGCGGGAGCAGGCGTTGTGGGAGGCGTTGAGACAGGAGATTATTTCGGAAACCGTGACCGTTCAGAAGAATTCCCGGGCGATTGCCAGGCTTGATGTTACTCGTGGACTGGCGGACTTAGCCATCGACAAGCGCTGGACACGACCGGAAATCCACGATGGTCGGGAATTGGTTATCCGCGGCGGTCGTCATCCTGTCGTGGAAAATCTGCTGCCAGCGGGTGAGAGCTTCGTGCCGAATGACGCGGAAATGGATCCGACTTCGTGCCAGATTCTGATTATCACCGGTCCCAACATGGCGGGGAAATCAACCTATCTGCGGCAGGTAGGACTGATTGTAATTCTGGCTCAGATGGGCAGCTTCGTGCCGGCGGATGAGGCGAAAATCGGCGTGGTGGATCGCCTATTCACCAGAGTGGGGGCGTCGGATAATCTGGCGGGCGGAGAGTCCACCTTTCTGGTCGAGATGAATGAGGTGGCGAATATCCTGAACAACGCGACTTCCCAAAGCCTGGTATTGCTGGATGAGGTCGGTCGAGGGACGTCCACCTATGATGGATTGTCGCTGGCGTGGGCGATTGCGGAGTATCTCCATCAGAACGAGAGAGTCGCGGCGAAGACGCTGTTTGCCACACATTATCATGAATTAACGGAACTTGAGGGCTATCTGGAACGTGTAAAGAATGTGAATGTAGCCGTCAAGAAATTCGGGGACAAGGTGCTCTTCCTCAGGAAGATCAAGCCCGGGGGGTGCGATCATTCCTATGGAATCGATGTGGCACGGCTGGCGGGATTGCCCCGAACCGTGATCGAACGCGCCGAGGCTATTCTGGGCAAACTGGAATCGGGGACTATGGTATCCGAACGCACAGATGCCGCGGGATCGTTTGCTTCGAACGAGCCGCCGTCGCGGCAATTGCCATTGTTCGCTGCCGAAAATGGGGCGTTGAAGGAGGCGCTGCTAAGGCTGGAATTGGATTCCATGACGCCTCTGGATGCTTTGAGGGCTTTGTACGAGCTGAAGAAATTGCTGTGATGTCGTTGGGGCACACTTGAGGAGCCCATGATCAAGCACACTGGAGGAGGAAAACGGACACTGCGTTGGGTGGGAGCCACTTCCCTCTTAGCCTCTCTGATGCTGGCTGCAACGGTCCCGGCTCGGGCGGATTGGTTGTTCCCGGCGAAGTACGCTGAGGAATTCCTTTCTACCGGAGTGGGGGCTCGCGCCCTGGGAATGGGTGGTGCCCACGTGGCGCTGGTAGTGGATGGGACCGCAGCCTACTGGAATCCCGCCGGATTGTCAAGGCTCAGCCGTCGTCAGGCGGCATTAATGCATTCCGAGCGTTTTTCGGGAATCGTCACCTACAATTACCTGGGATATGCCCAGCCCTATCACCAAACCGAGGGAGTGGCGTTGAGTCTGATCGCGCTGGGGGTCGGCGACATCCCAATCACGGTGCTGGAGGACCCGGGCGCCCCCATCGGCGATGACAACCGCGTGATCCAGCGGGGATCGACCAGCGACCTGGAAGCGGCGCTGTTCGTCTCGTATGGAAAACAGACCGGCAAGGGATTCGACCTGGGCGCCAATGCCAAGATTATACGCAAAGGCGTGGCGGACCACTCGGCATGGGGATTGGGATTCGATCTGGCAGCTCGAACGACCCTGCCGGGAAAAATCCTGTTTGGAGCCATGATCCAGGACGTCACAACCACGCTTTTGGTCTGGGATACTGGTCAGAAAGAGTCAATCATCCCGACGCTGAAATTGGGATTCGCAAGGGTGTTTTCAATCCGCAACCTTCGGGCGGATATCACGCCGGCTGCCGACGCCGATATTCGCTTTGCCAATCGCCAGACCGCAGATGAGTTTGCACTTGGTGCGGTGACAGTCAACTCGCATCTTGGACTCGAATTCAGCCTGGAACGCACTTTGGGCTTGAGGGTAGGACTGGATAGCGGCGCCTTGACCGCTGGCGCTGGGTTGTCTTTGTACGGCGTTCAAGCCGACTACGCCTACCTGAGTCACACCGAACTGGGCGATACCCATCGGGTCTCCCTGGGCATCTCGTGGGGGGAACGGTAAGGGATTCTTCTCTAAATCTATATTCTCAATCTGTCCTCAATAGCAACACGAGGTAAAATGAATTCCCTGGGATCCTCCAAGAAAACGATGGGGGCTCACTATACTCCGTCAGCACTTGCTGGATTGCTGGCCAAAAGGACATTCGAGAGAATGGGGGATTATTCATCAAAGTTCGTTCGGGTGCTGGATCCAGCCTGTGGAAATGGTCAGCTGCTAATAGCGGCGATAGAAATGATGAAGCAGTCAGGTATGAGAAAATGGACTGCAACAGGCATCGAGGCTGACGTTTGTGCCGTTAGAGAGGCAGAGACTAGATTACGTGATTGCACTGCTGGCTCTGTCCATTTGATAGTTGGCGATTTTCTCGAAATGCAGCAGGAGAATAAAAGACACTCGCTTTTGCCAAGCGGTTCAGAGGAATTCGAACTGCGAGGTCGATTTGACATGGTCATTGCGAATCCCCCTTATGTACGGACTCAAGTACTTGGTTCTCCGAGAGCACAAAGGATGGCGCGCCGTTTCAATCTATCGGGTAGAGTTGATCTCTATCATGCCTTTGTCATTGCGATCGCTAATGTGCTAGAGGAGGGTGGTTTTCTCGGCATCATAACATCAAACCGTTTCATGACAACTCAGGCTGGCAAAACCGTTCGTGCATTTCTGGGAAGTCGGTTTGAGCTCTTGGAATTGATTGACTTAGGAGATACCAAACTATTTGATGCAGCTGTTCTTCCAGCAATAATCATTGCTCGATATCGAGGGATAGGGGAAACTCCTAAGTCATACGATGTTCAGTTTACAAAGGCATATTCAGAGCCAAAGGTTGCAGACCGGCTTCATGCGCGTGTGCGGTGTCATGGAAATATTGTTGATGCTATTTCCTCAGGCGAAGAAGGTCTTATCTCCTTGCGTGAAGGTGTTTTCAATATTACGCGCGGAACCTTTCATGTCCACCCAGGCAAGACCAGTGTATGGTCTCTGATGTCTTCTCAGGAATCAGTGCTGCTTGAGAGTATCCGATGCCAGTCGAAATTAACAATCAGTGATGTGGCTTACGTAAAAGTGGGCATCAAGACCACCGCTGATAATGTCTTTGTCCGTGAGAACTGGGAGAAAATGCCCGAATCACAGCGACCCGAACCTGAAATGCTCCGTCCACTGCTTCGGCATGAGGACGCGTGTCGCTGGGCGCTACCTAAGCAGCACGCTATCACAGCCAAGGTCTTATATCCCTATGAGGTATCTTTTGGGAATAGGAAGGTGGTTGATCTGGATAACTATCCTCGAACCCTCGCTTATCTGGAGAGTTTCAGGTCTCGATTGGAGCAGAGACGGTATCTGATGGAATCAGGGCGAAAATGGTATGAGATATGGGTCCCGCAACGGCCAGGTGCATGGACGCGGTCAAAGATAGTGTTTCCCGATATTAGTCCTGAACCGAGGTTCTATTTAGTGGATAAGGATTATGTTGTTAATGGCGATTGCTACTGGATTACGCTTCGTCCTGGTGTGCAACGAGATATGCTCTACCTGATTCTGGCAATTGCCAATTCTACGCTAATGACCCATTTTCACGATATGCTGTTCGGTAACAGACTGTACGCCGGAAGAAGACGCTATATGAGTCAATATGTTGGCAAGTATCCTCTGCCTGATGCGAGCTCGATGCCAGCGCAGATGGCCATTGAATCTGCAAGAACGCTGGTCGAAGACCCCAGCATTAGCGAAGATCGAGAGGAAAAGAACTCCTTGGAGTCGAGGCTTGACGCCATGATCTATGAGGCGTTTGCCATTGACCCTGATGGAGCTGGATTATGAAACGCAATCTCGATCTAAGGAAATCCGCCGAGGTCAAAAGAGACCGCATCCATTCTCTCGATTTAGCGAATGGGGACCCACTTGTGAATGCCCAAGTAGACCCGGAGTTGCTATATACCCTGGAAGAAATAGCCCTACTTCTTAAGTCGTTGATGAGTATTGAAGCACCACGCGATGGAGATGGACGCATCCTTGAGGTTCGCCCCAAGGGCCATTGGTTTGAATATGAAGTGGGCAAGAGATTGGGGTACCATTATCCACCTGCTGCGGGAGTATTTCCGGATATCCGGAATCAATTATTGGAGGTAAAACATCACACTGGAAAATCAGTGACCGTTGACTTCGGTCGTTACCATCCTGGATCGAGTGATGTGATAGAAGGCTACTGGAATGATAGAGTAAAGGCACGAGTGCGTGACATCCGATACTTGATAGCCTTAGCGCCTCCTCCTGATTACAAAGTTTCGGTTTTGTTCCTTGCGACCGGAGCAGAGATTGAGAGCATCTTCGGAGTGTCACCGACCAAGACTATTAAATACCAGCTCGGTATATCTAGACAGTGGCGAGAAGAGCATAGTGGACAGATTCTGGTTTCTGGAAACGTTTTCCAATGGTAGTGGAAACATGATTTTTTTATGACTCGTGAAAGGTGTGTGCGGGTTCGTGGGGAAGCGAAAGGGTGCATACGCCTCCTCCTTTATGGGACAATTGTCATGGCAATGGATTAGTTTATTCTACCATCACTTCGGGAAATCCAGCCTGGCTGTTTGCTGGATTTTTTTGCGCTCATAAGATAAAGATAATGGTAAAGATAGACTGGGGAAAAATCAAAAATTTACATTTTTTGGTTGACAGGCAGTGATTTTTTTTGTATCTTATTTTGTTTGAAAATAAGAAAATGCAATACGATTCGGATTCCTGATGATCTACTCGATGACCGGTTACGGGAGGAGCCAACTCCAGCGAAACGGATTCACAGTGCGGATAGAACTGCGCTCGGTGAACAGTCGTTTCATGGACCTGGCAGTGAAAACTTCGAGGGAGCTGTTCAATTTTGAAAATGAGCTGAAAGACCTGATCCGGAGCAAGATTTCGAGGGGTCGGATTACCGTCCAGATCGTGTGTGCGCGGGATCGAGACGGAGATGAATTGATGCAGGTGGATGTGGATCACGCCCGATCCCGGCTGGAAATGCTGCAATCGCTGGTTTCTGCGCTGGGACTGAAAGAGCAAGTGTCGCTTAGCCACCTGCTGATGTTCAACGACATCTTCATTCCCCAGGAAACCACGGACGAGATGGAAGCGCTGTTCGCCGTGGTCCAGGACGCACTGAATCAAGCCATTGAAGATCTTCGTCGCATGCAACTGGCGGAAGGCGAGGAATTGGCTAAGGATTTGACGCATCGGCTGGATTTGCTGCTGCGCATCGCAGCCGAGGTGGAGACCCTGGCGGAGAATATCCCCATCGAAGCCTTGAATCGTCTGAAGGAGCGTGTGTCGAAATTGACCCTGCCGGAAGCGTTAGAGCCCAGCCGATTGGAAATTGAGCTGGCATTGATGGCGGACAAACTCGACATCACCGAAGAGTGTGTCCGCTTGAAAAGCCACATCCAGTTGTTCCGGGATACGGTCGAATCGGACGAGCCCGCCAGTGGAAAGCGCCTGGGCTTCATCCTTCAGGAAATGAATCGGGAAGTCAATACCCTGGGGTCGAAATCCAACTGTGTGGATATTTCCCACCGCACGGTCCGCCTTAAAGAAGAAATCGAGCGAATTCGCGAACAAGTGCAAAACATCGAGTAAGTGAAGGTGTCAGTGACGCCTGCAGTCGCCAATCGTGGGATCCTGATCGTCATCTCGTCTCCTTCCGGCGGCGGAAAGACCACGGTCATCCACGAAGTCCGCAAGCGTCGTCCCGAGTTCGAATACTCCGTCTCCTGCACTACCCGCGATCCCCGACCGGGGGAAGTGGACGGTCAGGATTACATCTTCTTGACGGATGCCGAATTTGTGCAGCGGATCGATCGAGGCGATTTTCTTGAATGGGAATGGGTACATGGGTACCGTTATGGCACCTTGAAGGAGACTGTGGCGAGCGCGCTCACCTCCGGGCGGTGCCTGATGTTCGATGTTGATGTCCACGGTGCCAAATCTATCAAGCAGGCGTTCCCCGACGATTCCCTGTTGATTTTTCTGGATCCGCCGGACATTGAGACGTTGAAACAGCGGTTGAAGTCCCGTGCGAAGGACGCTCCGGGTGAGATCGAGAAACGCTTGACCCGATTGAACATGGAAATGGCAGAAAGCCGGGATTTCGATGTGATTCTGGTGAATGATGTGCTGTCTGATACGGTGACCGATGTCATCCAGGTATTAGACCGCAAACTCATGCTTCACAAATAACTCAGTTTAATCTACTGCAATCGAATAAATCAGGGTGGTGTATGGCGGATGTTAAGAAGGATGCCCCGACCGAAAATCCCCAGGTCCAGGGTGGCAAAGCTACTGAAGGGTCAGTTGTAACCGAACAATACTTAGCGGAGGACTTTGCAGGATTGGCAGACAACGTGTACGAAGCGATCATTGTGATCGCCAAGCGGGCTCGCCAAATCGGCGATGCTCAAAAGAGGGAAATCGACCGGCAAATTGGCACGATCGAGATGGTGGAAGCGCCGGAAGAGGAACCGCCGGATGAAGATGTCCCGGAACCGGAGTTCTATCACTACGAAAAACCGACCGTGCTTGCCATGCAAGAAATGGCGGACCGGAAGCTGAAATTCGACTACAAGAAATAGTCCCATGTCCAGTTCCGACAAGCACATTCTGCTCGGGGTGACGGGTTCGATCGCCGCGTACAAGGCATGCTATCTGGTACGGCTCCTGGTCAAAGCCGGCGCCGACGTCCAGGTAGTGATGACGCAATCCGCCACGAGGTTCGTGGGTACGCAAAGTTTCGAGACCCTGTCCGGGCATCAGGTGCATTTGGAAATGTTCCCCGAAGTGCGCGCCGACATTCCCTGGCACGTGGAATTGGCTCGTTGGGCGGAGGCATTCGTGATTGCGCCGGCGACTGCCAATATCATCGGCAAGATCGCCAATGGTATTGCCGATGACTTGTTGTCCGCGACTGCGATGTCGTATTCTGGCGCTAAAATTATCGCTCCAGCCATGAATCCGCGGATGTTCGAGAGTCCGGCGCTCCAGAAGAATCTGGTAGAATTGAAGCGTCTGGATTGGACCGTGCTCGATCCTGGGTTCGGTCCGATGGCGCATTTGGGCGAAGAAGAAGGGAAGGGACGGATGCCCGAGCCCGAGGAAATCTTCGTCCGTATCGAAAATCTCTGGAAGTCGAAGGACTTCGAGGGGACCCGAGTGCTGGTGACGGCGGGCCGGACCGAAGAACACTGGGATCCGGTGCGGATCTTGACCAATCCCGCCAGCGGGCGCATGGGTTTCGCCATCGCGGAGGAAGCCGTGTCGCGCGGTGCCGATGTTACCGTGATTACCGGACCCCACGAGATTTCGGAACCCGTCGGATGCCGAATGATCGGAGTGCGAACCTCACATGACATGGCGCAAGCTGTGCGAGAGGAAATCAGTTCCGCGGACGTGCTCTTCATGACCGCCGCTGTGTCGGATTATCGACCCAGAATCCGGTCCGAGCGCAAATTGAAAAAGTCCGAACCGATGGTGGTGTTGGAATTGGAGCCCACCGAGGATATTCTAAGCACGCTGCCGATTGCCTCGGATGCGCAGATCCGGGTCGGATTTGCCGTCGAGACCGAGCAATTGCTTGAGGAAGCCCGGCGGAAACTCGCTCAAAAGCACCTGGACATCATCGTCGCCAACGATCCCACCGTCCCGGGAGCCGGTTTTCGCCACGACACCAATCAGGCGGTCATTATCGACAAGGAAGGACATACGGAAGCCAGACCCCTGGAATCCAAGCGGCAGCTTGCGTCTCATCTGTTGGATTTGGTGGCAGAACGGCGGAAATCAAGATTGGAAGGCTCCCGGAGATGAGTTCCCGCGATACATTCCTGAAGGATGCTCGACGGTATTTCGAACAGCAATCCTTGTTTGAGGATCGGTGGTTCGTGAAACTGCCGGAGATCAAACCGCAGCCAATTCAGACCCTGGACCAGTTGTATCGCCACATGCTGGAATGCCACAAATGCCCGTTAGCGGACACCCGCACCAATCTCGTGTTTGGGGTGGGGGATCCGCATGCCCAAGTCGTGTTCGTCGGCGAAGCCCCCGGGCAGCAAGAAGATCTCCAGGGCGAGCCATTCGTGGGTCGCGCCGGGCAGTTGTTGAACAAGATTCTGGAATCCGTTGAAATTGCGCGAGAGTCAATCTATATCACGAATATCTTGAAGTGCCGTCCGCCAGCGAATCGAGATCCCACCGCGCAGGAAACCGCCTTGTGCATCCCGTACCTTGAGCAGCAGCTCCGATTGATCCGACCTAAGGTCATCGTGGCATTGGGCAGGATTGCAGCCCAATACCTGTTGAACAGAACGGATCCGATCAACCGCCTGCGCGGGAAAATGTACGATCGGAGCGGGTCGAAACTGCTTGTGACCTATCATCCCGCCGCGATCCTGCGAACCCCCAGTCTAAAACGTGACACCGTGCAAGATATGAAAATGCTTCGAAAAATCCTGGATGACAAGGAGAATGCAGCGTGAGTGCGACGAAGAAGTCGACGCGCAATATGACCACGATAGGGCAGGACGAGTTGCAGCGTATCCCGCCGCAAGCAGTGGAGTTGGAGAAAGCGGTACTGGGCTCGATCATGCTGGACAGCGAATCCATGTGGCGTATCGTCAACGTGATCGATGAGACGTGCTTCTATCGAGAAGAGCATCGGAAAATCTATGCCGCGATGTTTGCCCTGTTCGAGAGGCAGGAACCTTATGATCTGCTCACGGTCACCGAAGAACTAAAGAAGAACAAACACCTGGAAAGTGTGGGCGGCGCAAGTTATCTGGCGGAAATATTAGCAACAGTTGCGACATCGTCCAATGCTGAATATCATGCACGCCAAATCCTCGAGAAATACCTTCTTCGCAAAGTCATCCAGGTTTCGACTATCACTGTAGGCGAATGCTATGATCCATCGTCATCAGCGGCTGAGGTCTTAGAGAGAATTCAAAGCGAAGTATTTCGGTTGGCTCTTCGAGGGACACGTGGGGGTTTTGAGCAGATTAAGCCAAAATTACAAGAGACTTTTGAGATATTGGATCAGTATCATAAAAAGGGGAGCATTGTAACTGGCGTTGACACTGGATACTTCGAGCTGAACGAGAAGACTTCTGGATTACAGAAATCCGAACTCATTATCGTAGCATCTCGTCCAAGCATGGGGAAAACAGCGTTATGCATGAACATTGCAAAAAATGTGGCGCTAAAATCAAATATACCAGTCGGTTACTTTTCTTTAGAGATGGATGCTCAACAACTTGCGATGAGGCTTCTTTGTTCGGAAGCACAAGTTAACGCACACAGAGCACGATTGGGAAAACTTCCCCCCCCAGATTGGAGAAAGCTGGCTATGTCAGCAGGGAATTTGGAGAAGGCGCCGATTTATATCGATGATTCTCCCGGTCTTGGAATTCTTGACGTACGCACGCGCGCCAGAAAAGCAAAAATGCAATATAATATCGGTCTTATCATATTGGATTATCTGCAATTAATGGATCTGCCAAGAGGTGCTGAGAGCCAACAGCAAGGCATCGCACAGATTTCACGTGCCATGAAAGCGTTAGCAAAGGAATTGCAAATCCCGGTCGTGGTAATTTCGCAGCTTAGTCGAGCTGTCGAACAAAGAGGGGGAGAGCGAAGACCCCAATTGAGCGATCTGAGAGACAGTGGTGCAATTGAGCAGGATGCTGATATGGTTTTCTTTATTTACAGGCCGGAATGCTATGGAATAAGAAATATAAAGGACGAGTCGGGAAATGAGAGACCTTCTGAAAATATGGCTGAGATTATAATAGGGAAGAACCGCAATGGTCCAACTGGGTCATTCCTATTGCGTTTTGCAAAAGAGTCGTTTACCTTCCAGAACGTAGACAGGTTTATGAAAGAGCCCGAAATGGCGGATCTAAAAGAAGACGAGGACGCCTCTCCTGCAGACACTCCTTTCTAAACGATACCCAGTAGCTGGTCCGACGCAAATGGCTGCTAATCACATTATATCGCTCGAGGGAATCCTCGACGAATTCCGCTCGTATTTCCCCACCGGCAATACCGAGATCATCAGCCGCGCCTTCCATTTCGCACGGGAAGCGCACAAGGACCAGATTCGCAGCAGCGGCGCCGAGTATTTCGAACACGCCTACCAAGCCGCCAGAGTGCTAACCAGCCTGCACCTGGATTCAACCACCATCGCCGCCGGACTCTTGCATGACGTCGTGGAAGACACCGGCATCACCATCGACGACCTCAGAGAGGAATTCGGGGATGATATCCCCTCTCTGGTCGATGGAGTTACGAAGATCTCGGAACTCCAGTTCAAGAGCCAGGAGGAGAAGCAGGCGGAGAACTTCCGGAAGATGCTTCTGTCCATGTCGAAGGACATCAGGGTAATCCTGATCAAATTCGCCGACCGCCTGCACAACATGCGTACCATCGAGTATCTGCCGGTGCGGACGCAAAAACGAATCGCCATCGAGACTCGAGACGTATATGCCCCCCTGGCGCATCGCATGGGCATCGGACGGATCAAGTGGGAATTGGAGGATCTGAGTTTCAAGGTACTGTATCCTAAGGAATATCGGTCATTAGTGCAGAAGGTCAGCTTGCGAAGGGAGGAACGGGAACGGCTCATCGACCAAACGATCATTCCCATCCGCCGGGAAATGGATCGCATCGATATCCATGGCAAGGTCTTCGGTCGCCCCAAGCACCTGTACAGTATCTATTCCAAGATGCAGTCGCAAGGCAGGTCGTTCGAGGAAATATATGACCTGCTGGGCATTCGAATTATCGTGGATCGCGTGGAAGACTGCTATTATGTGCTCGGTTTGGTGCATTCGCTGTTCAAGCCATTGATGGAAAAATTCTCCGACTACATCGCAGTCCCGAAATCGAATATGTATCAGTCGCTCCACACCAAGCTGATCGGTCCCGAAGGCAGGATGGTCGAGGTGCAGATTCGCACCAGGGAGATGGACGAAACCGCCGAAGTCGGGATTGCGGCTCACTGGCAATACAAGGAAGGCAAGGCGAAGCCCGACGAGTTGGACCAGCACATGCGCTGGCTGCGTCAGATTCTGGAGGGCGATACCGAGACACTGAGTTCCACGGAATTCATGGAGACGTTGAAGATCAACCTGTTCCCTGACGAGATCTTCGTCTTCACCCCTAAAGGGAAATTGATTACGCTCCCGTTGAAAGCGACACCGGTGGATTTCGCGTTTGCAATTCACTCCGACATCGGGCAGCATGCGCTGGCAGCTAAAGTTGGCGGCAAGATGGTCCCGCTCTCTCACCAATTGTCTTCCGGTAATGTCGTCGAGATCATTACTTCCGTCCATCAGCGACCAAACGCCGGCTGGCTGAAATTCGTACGCACCGCCAGAGCTCGACAGCGCATCAAGAAATACCTGAAGGAAGCCCAGTACGAAGACTCGGTCCGAATCGGCAAGGAGATGTTGGTCAAGGAGTTGCAGAAGCTGCGGGTCAAGTCCCTGGAGCAGACTTCGAAGCTGCTGGCGGAGACCTATGGCTATGAGGATGTGGATGGACTCTATGCTGCGTTGGGGTCGGGAGACGTGGCGTTGCAGCATGTGCTCCGGAAGCTGACTCCAGAGGAGAGCCGTCAGCCGGCGTTGTCCGGATTACTGCAGCGCATTCGAAAGGGTCGGGACGGTTCCGTCCGCATCCACGGCTTGAAAAACGTGATGGTGCATTTTGCGGAATGCTGCCAACCGTTGCCCGGCGATGCGATTATCGGCTTCACCACCCGGGGCAAAGGCATCACTATCCATCGCACCGACTGCCGAAATCTCGAAAATCTGCTGAACGAACCAAAGAGAATCGTGTCCGTCGAATGGGATGCCGATCGGGACGTGCAATTCAACGTCCGAATCCACCTGACAGGGGAAGATCGGAAAAATCTGCTCCACGACATCACTGAGGCGATCGGTCCCCTGGATGTGAATATCATCTATATCGACATGAAGGCGGAGGACACGCTGGTGGCGGGGCGCTTGATTCTGGAAGTAAAAAGCCTTGCCCATCTGACAAGAATCATGAAACGCATCAGGAATGTCAAAGGAGTGATAGAGGTCCGGCGGTTGGATGAGGAGTCCATGGAATAATCGCGACGAGGTCTTCTTACCACCCATGTGTCGTAGTCTTATGAACCAAAATCAAAGGAGTGATCCATGACCGCACTGACGAGACGCGCGAGCAAAATGAAAACGATCATCAAGAAAGACGTGGTCGAGCAAGTGGCTCAGAAGTCGGGGGAACGACCCGACACGGTGGCGCGCATCGTGAATGACACCTTCATGACTCTTCGGGAAATCATGGCAGGTGCCCAGAACGAACTCCGAATCGAAATCCGAGATTTCGGCGTCTTTGAAGTGAAGAAGACTAAACCGAAGCCGAAAGCCCGCAATCCCAAGACCAATGAAGTGATCTACGTTGCCGCCCGCCGCAAGACACACTTCAAGCCGGGCAAGTTATTGAAAGAAGCATTGAAACGTCCCTTGAATGGTCGATGATCTGCCCCGGGGCGGCAGAGTCCTGGGGCTCGATCCGGGGGAGCGGCGAGTGGGCGTGGCGCTCAGCGATCCCCTCAGGGTAATTGCCACTGGAGTCGCCGCTCTGGATGCCCGCAATTGGGAATCACTCATCGCATCACTCCTCGAAATCGTCAAACGCGAGGGCATCCGCACCGTTGTGATCGGGTTCCCCTTGACGCTGAAAGGCAGTCGCGGTAAGCTCACGTCTCAGGCTGATAAGCTGTCAAAGCTGTTTTCGTCGCACGGACTTGAAGTGATTCTGTGGGACGAGAGATTTTCCACCAAAGCAGCGCGTGACATCTTGATCCAACAAGGCGTTAAGACCGGTCACCACAAGGACGATGTGAATCGGAAAGCGGCGGAGTGGATTCTGCAGGCGTACCTGGATTCTCTGGATTAGCCTCCGGACACTATGTTGACCCTCCGGATCAAACGTCAGCCTACGACGCCCAACCTCAGGACCTTTAAAGGGGCAATACCTGTGTCGACGTTCCCATACTATAACCGCAGTCATGGCTAAGTCCAATCATCACACAAAGGTAGGAGTCATCGGTCTGGGCAGCATTGCTCAGGTGGTGCATCTTCCGAATCTGAAACAGCTATCCGATGTCGAAATCAGCGCCGTGTGCGATATCGACCTCAAGAAAGCCGGGGCTATTGCGGATAGGTTCGACGTGCCAAGATTCTATCGCGATCCCGCCAATCTCCTGGAACGAGAGGATCTCGATGCAGTATTGGTCTTGACACCGACTCACGCTCACATGGCATTGGCGATCGCAGCCTTGAGGTCGGGAAAACACGTGATGGTAGAGAAGCCCATCGCTCGGAACGTCAAGGAAGCGCGCAAGATGGTTTCCGCGGCGAACGCGGCTGATCGTCTGCTCATGGTGGCGATGAATCACCGATTCCGCCCCGATGCCGTGTCGCTCAAAAAAATGATCGATGCCGGTGAGTTGGGTGACATATACAAAGTGAGGGCAGGCTGGCTAAAGAAACGGGGGAAATGGACGCGACCGCAGTGGCTGAGAAACCAGGAGATTTCCGGAGGCGGCGTCCTGATGGATCTGGGGATCCAGATGTTGGATCTCTGCCTGTGGCTTCTCTCGAACTATAAGGTGCAACGTGTCTCTGGTACGGCGCATCGACTCATGTATCACGCCAAGGTAGAGGACACGGCAACCGCAATACTGCTGCTGGAGAAAAATGTGACTTTCTCTCTGGATGTGAGCTGGGCAATTCCTTCTACACATACTCAAGCGTTCACTCATTTCTATGGAACGTCAGGCACCGCCACCCTGAATCCTTTGACCCTCACCAGAGTGACCAGCCATGAAGCCGTGGATGTCGCAACGCATCAGTCCCATACGCCGTCCAAGCTATATCAGATGTCCTTCGAACGAGAAGTGGGACACTTCATAGATGCGGTCCGGAATGGTTCGTCTCTTCAATCCACCGGGGAAGAGGCGCTAAAGATAATGGAGATCATTGAGACGTTCTATCGGTCGGTCGATGAAGGCAGGGAGATCATCGCCGGCGCGACATAAGATAATTACTGTGGGGCTGCCCGCGCTGTCCGGGGCGTTGATGGCGCTGTCGCTTCCGCCGCTGCCCCTGGGCTGGTTGGCGTGGTTCGGACTTCTGCCGCTGTTCCAGGCACTGAGGAAGCAGAAGTACCGTGGCAGTTTTGGGCTGGGATACCGAGCCGGACTCGTGTACTATCTCGGATCCCTGTACTGGATTCTGCTGAATACCGGCGCCACTCCGGTCTTGAGAGTCTTGTCTTTGATCGGAGTCTTGATCATACTTCCCTTGATCTGGGGGATAAGCGCTTGGGTGACTGCGCTTCTTCGCAACAAATGGGGATCTGCCGCATGGTTGTTGGCGCCGTTAATCTGGACGTCGGCGGAGATGATCTTTTCCATTGGGGAAAGCGGATTCCCGTGGGCAATATTCGCGCTGAGTCAGTCGAGATTTCTGGATCTCATTCAATTCGTAGAATTGACGGGAGTGCATGGCGTCACGTTCTGGGTCGTCGCCGCCAATGCTCTGGCGATGATCGCCTGGCGGGAGTGCCGGACGAAGCCCCAGAGCGCCGGCGTGCTGATGCTGATCGTGGTATGGATTCTCTTGCCCGCAAGCTGGGGTCGCCATCGGCGGGCTAATTTGCCGCCGGCGGCGGGCGAGATGACGGTGGGATTGGTCCAAGGCGATATTCCGGCGGAGGAAAAATGGGAGTTGGGGGTCGAGTATAGCCTTATTCCGTACGAGCAGCTCACCGCGTCCATCGCGGGCGACAGCCTGAAGCTGGTGGTGTGGCCCGAAACCGCAGTCCCGACCTATCTCGAAAAACGGTGGTACGATCGAAGGCTGGTACAGGATTTCGTGGATTCGCTCGGAATTCCGGTCCTGACTGGCGCCAATGACTACGAAATTGCAGAAGGGGACCGGGCGCTAAGATTCAACGGTGCGTTCCTGGTTCGCCCCAATGTCGTTGAACTTCAGGGGTATCACAAGATACACCCGGTGCCTTTTGGCGAACGCATCCCTTTCCAGCGGCTGCTTCCGTTTCTGGGCAGCCTGAGTCTGGGTCAGGCGGAATTTGCACCAGGAACTGATTACACGGTTTTCTCTCTGGACGAAGGATCCGGCAGATTCAGCGTGCTGATCTGCTTCGAATCGATTTTTTCGGAAGTGACCCGCAATTTCGTTCTTCGGGGCGCGGAATTCCTGGTCAACATCACCAATGACGGGTGGTTCGGTCGCTGCTCGGAGCCCTATCAGCATCTGGAATTGACGCGGTTCCGGTCGATAGAAACTCGCAGATGGATCGTGCGCGCCGCTAACACCGGCATATCCGCCATCGTCGCAGCGGACGGCGCCATCGTATCTCGATTGCCGTTGCTGCAACGAAGCACCTTAGTAAGTCACATTGAACTTCGCCGCGACCAGACTTTCTTCGTTCGTAACGGAGATTGGTTCCCGGCAGGTTGCGGGGCATGCTCAATTCTATTGATTCTTTGGCTTGCTTTTCACAAGAAAAAAGACCTCAGGCGATGACTCGTCTGACTATCCTGCTGCTCGCAATCATGCTGGCAGTGTTTTCGGCGCACGCCCAAAGTCAATATTACACGACCCTTTCCACGACGTTGCCCAGAACCCTCGCTTTGGGTGGAGCCACCACCGCCATGGCGGGCGATCCTCTATCTATCGGATTGAATCCCGCCACTTTGCGCCTGTTCCCACTTCCGGTGGTTCGCCGAGGCTTGGTGATTTTCAATCCCATCGGCGCCTATTCGGCACCAAACGCTATTCCCAATGCGGAAGGAGTATTTGAGCAGGTATCCATTGCCTTGCAAATGATGGTGCGCTTCGTCGGGCTGTCTTACCAATTCATGGACCTGGGTGTCCGATTCTGCGACGAAATTCCGCTTGACACCGATCGCACCTTATTTCCGAACAAAGATATTTTCCAATTCCACAGTCACACGATCCTTCTCAGATTCGAGCTGCATCCCTACGTATCGGTCGGAGTCCAGACGATGGGCTATACCTGGGGCAACTCCATCGACAAGTTCGGGTATTCGTACGGTGTCTTGTTGCGTCCCGGATCGCGCGTGCAGGTCGGCATAACTTATCTGGATTTGCCGACCAGATACCAGAAGGTATTACACCCGCTGATTCGGATGGCGGACGAAACGATCAACATTGGCTCGTCCGTTCGTCTGACTTCCACCACAGCCGCCAGCCTCGATCTGAGGAATATCACGGACGAGGCGAAGATCGCATTCCTGGAACCGCACCTGGGATTGGAGCAAGTCATCCACCCGCATCTCACTGTTCGAGGTGGGGGCGCTCTGTGGTCCAAAAGCAATCGCAAAGTCGTTTCAGGCGGTATCGCCATTCTGGATTGGAATGAGCTTCTCCGCTTCAACCGGCGGCTGGAAGTACCGAATCACGCAGTCCAATACTCCATCTCGCTTGAATATAGCCAACGGTTGCAGAACATCTATCATTCTCTGTCACTGAGTATCCGATTTTGAGGCGTCGTCATGATTCGTCCGGGTAATATTGGGTGGATAGGCTCAATTATCCTGGTAACGATATTACTTGGGGGGTGGATGGCTCAGGGTGCGGAACTGCCGACCGTGGCGCGGCTCGAGTGCCCGCGATTCGCTGCAACACTGCAATTGGAGCGCCCGTCCCTGGAATCCAATTCCGTGGCGCCCTTGAACGTCGATGCGGCATCGTCCGAAGACTCGTCTTCCTGGGTGCCCCGAATTCTGATTCCGGTAGCCGCAGTGGTCGTCGTCGGTACCGCAACTTATCTGATATTCTCAGTGCGAGGCTAATCAATCATGATCTCTCGGAACCTTAAGACTCGAATCGGTCATCGCGAGTCTTGCCCGCTTCAATGGGGAAGCCATGCAATCTCGCACTCACTCGCCATCAATCATCCACATCGCTACCTGACAAAGATCACCCAGCCTGTGGTCTTGACCCTGTCGATCGCTTGCCTGCTGACTGCAATTGGCTGCAGCAAAGCCCGAAAAGGCGAAATTGCCTCTCCGGCGGAAAGCCTCCATCATGCCATGGCGCTGTTCGACAAAGAGAAGTATCTGGAGGCGCAGGACGAGTTCTCGACTATTACATTGAATTTTCCGGGGTCTGCGGTAATCGACAGCGCAGAGTTCTACCTGGGCGAGTCTCATTTCGCGATGAAGGAATATATTCTGGCATCGGCATCCTATGAGCGGGTGGTGACTCAATATCCCCGAAGCGCCCTGGTGCCGATGAGCCAGTTCAGAATCGGCGAAAGCTACTATCTCCTGTCGCCGGTCTATGCCCTGGATCAGGAATTCACTCACAAGGCGATTTCCGAGCTGCAAAAATTCATCGAGGACTATCCGAATCATGAGAAGGTCTTCGTCGCCGAGAACTACCTGTTCCTGTGCCGTGAGAAGCTGGCAAAGAAGGCGTACGCCGCCGGGAATCTGTATTTGAAGATTGCTGCCTATCCATCGGCAGTCCTGTATTTCGACGACGTCCTCAACAATTATTACGATACCAGATATGCGCCATTGGCTTTGTACTACAAGGGCGTAGCGCTGCAAAAGAACAAACAGACTGATGATGCCATCCAGGCATTCACGCTCTTTCTCGCCAAGTATCCGGATCATCAGTTCTACTCACGAGCCGGCGAGCGCTTGAAAGCCCTCGAAAACGTCAAGGCGCTCGAGACGTCCACTCATGGCTAAGCAGCAGTACGGTATCCTGGGCGGGACCTTCGACCCGATTCACATCGGTCACTTGATCGCCGCTCAGGCCTCGTTGGAGTCTCTGACTCTCGATCGTGTGCTGTTCTTGCCTTCCGCACATCCGCCCCACAAGCCATCGTTAACCGTATCGTCCTATGCTGCGCGACGGGAAATGGTGAGGCTTGCCATCCAGGGCAATCCCTGCTTCGGACTCTCGGACCTGGAAGCACAGCGTCCCGATCCGTCCTACACGGTTCGGACGCTTAAAGACCTGCGTCGGGAATATCCGCCCGCCCGTTTCGACCTCTTTCTGCTGATCGGTGCAGACAGCCTCTTGGAATTTGGCTCCTGGCGCGATCCGGAAGCGATTTTTTCCGAAATCTCAGTGGCGGTATTCTCACGACCAGGCTACGATGCCTCCACCGCCCCGAAATTGTTTCGGGACAAGGCGCACTGGGTGACCACGCCGTTGATTGACATCTCTTCGACTGAAATCCGCCAGCGGGTCGGATCGCACCGATCCATCCGGTACTTGGTGCCCAACGATGTCGAGGAATACATCGTTCAAAACGGCTTGTACTGTTCAACAGGGACTGGCGCCAGCGGACGATAGTGCAGATTAGCATTGACATTTTGTCGAATTTTGTGTAATATATATTGGGCGGGTATGCCCAATCCTATTCATCCACCAGAAAGCACTGCTTTCAGTGAGCGCAGAAGCTAAGAAGACCCCCACCGAATCCATCCTCGCGAGAGTCTGGAAATATATTATTTCCATGAAGTTTGCGGTAATCATCCTGGTGGTGATTGCCGTAGTGTCCTTGCTCTCGATGTTCCTGGTCGAATTCTATCCCATGCAGGCGACCTTTCCCGGATGGGAAGCCTTCTACCAGAAGCAATACAGCATGGGCGGCGGGATATTCGCTCTTTTCAAGATTTTCAAGCTGTATGACCCCTATCGATCCTGGTGGTATCAGTGCTTGCTGGGCATTCTCGCCATAAGCCTGTCCGCATGCACCCTGGACAGAATCAAGGGAACAATCCGAGTGGCGTTTTCCCCCCAATTTCGGCTGACGCCCGACAATCTGTCCATTATGCCCCACTACAAGCGTTGGAACGGGTTGCATAATGAGGCTGCCTTCGTCGGATTGCTGAAACGTCGATTCCGGCTGTATCAACGTGATATCGAATCGGGAAAAGCCTACTACGGAAGCCGGGGCTGGCTTCACTTGTTTGGACCGCTTGCCATTCACGCCGGTATCTTATCACTCGTGATCGGCGGACTGTGGGTCAGTCTGTTTGGCACATCCTCCAGCATTGCCGGATATGCCGGTGACGTGGTCGATGTTCCCGGCGCGGACTTCAAGATCCGCATTGACGATTTCCAGATCCAATACTATCCGTTGAATACCGGTCAGACCGTGCTTGTTTCAAACTCTTATCTGGGGCGGATCAAAGAGAAGCTATCCGACAGCTTCTTCGTGGTCGAGCACATGACTCATGGCGGAGCCTGGGCAGTTGATACCTTGGCTGCGTCGGAATTGACCAACGAGTTCGACCTCGAACGCGACCGTGGGAATATCAAAGACTATGTCTGCAAATTGACCGTCCTCCAGGGTGGGGAGGAAAGAGCACGAACCACTATGGAAGGCGCCCAGGAAAAGCTGAGTGCCGCCATCGAGGTTAATCACCCGCTGCGGTACGAGCGCTATCGGTTCTATCAGTCGTCCTATGATGCCGAAAATGCCCGAATAACTGCGACCTATGACTCATTGGCGCTCAGAGTGATGCGGACGTCTGACGCCTCCGTTCTTGACACCATCTGGCTGACGCCGGATCTAAAGATGCCGGTACCGTCCACCGACCTGGACGTCTCCGCAACCCAATTCCTGCCCGATTTCCGCATCACCGATGCCGGACCGACTACGGTATCCACTAAGCTGAATAACCCGGCGGTGAAGATCGAATTTTCCAGGGATGATTCCGCCTCCTTTTACCAGTGGAGTTTCCTGGGCAAGGAATTCCATCAATCCCGGAGCGATCTTCCGGTATCGCTGCAATTCGTGGACATCCGGAATCCAAAGTCGGAACGGCTGATCAAAACAATCCTGCAAGTCAAGAAAAGTCCGGGCACGGACGTCATTTGGATAGGCTTTATCCTGATGACCCTGGGTTTGATACTGGCATTCTATATTGGATTCTATAGAGTCTGGGCGCTGGTCATCCCCAAAGGCGAGGGAAAAGCTGATTTCCACGTCGCGGTCAGCAGCCGTCGTGGAGGCGGCGATCCTGAACGCAAATTCCAGCATCTGCTGGATGAACTGAAGCGCTCCGCATCATAGTCTCGTGGGCATCTTGCCGATGATTAGACCACCGTCACACGCCCCCGTGTGACGGAACGACCTCGAGCTGGCTGGCAGACGAGGGTGTCTGCCAGTGGATATCCTTTATTCCCGCCAGGTTTCAAATCACGTTTCGGGATGTAACCTGGCGGAGATCGACCCTGTCAGGTTACGCTGCGCTTGAAACCTGACAGGAACGAGTTAGATGACCTCTTTGAGTCTGTTCTGACCAAAGTGTCCTTACAGTAGGGCACCTTGGTCAGGGCAATCATACCAACAATAACATCAACTGAGGAGAAGACCATGAAACGAGTCATTGCCAGTCTTGCGATCATGCTGATTTTGATCGGAGGCACTCCGCTTGCCGCCCAGTTTGAGATGGTGGCGCCTGACAACTCCAACAACACCCGAGTCCAGACCAGTCTGGATTCCCAGCAGCCGGACACCATCATGTACGACAGCGGCACCGGGCAGTACTTTCTGACCAATGCGGTGAACTACTGGGGAGCAGTTCGATTCACCGCCCCTGCCAATTTCGAACTCCGCTCCGTGTACGTGCAGGCAATCAATCCCTATAACAACGGTGCCGGATGCCAGGTGTACGTGCGTGCTGACAACGGCGCCGGAGAACCCGGGGCGTTGCTGGGCGGACCGTACACCATCACCGGTCCCTTCACGAGCTATGTATTTTCCGATGCTGAAGTTGTCCCGTCCTTGATTTTCGACGAAGGCGACGTTTTCCACATCATCTACGGTCCGGCTCCCGGCGGTCCGAATCAGCCCGGCAATGGATGGTATCTCTGGCTGGACGGCGACGGCAACACCAACAGCCGCAGCGGTTATTCTTCCACTCAGAATGGTCCCTGGAATCGCAGCTTGCCTGGCGACCTGATGGTTCGAGCCGGAGGTGTGCTGGAAAGTTACACTGACATCGCAGCTATCTCCACCTTTACCAATCCGGCATTGTGGTTCATGGACGAAGGCTCGACCATGGATGTCAAGGGTGAAGTCGAGAACGTGGGCACCGAGGATATTTCCGCCTACACCATCAACTGGGCTGCCAGGAATGCCTCCGGAACCACGGTATGGACTGCCACCGGCAACTACACCAACCTGGCGCCCGGCGTGTCCATCATTCAAACCGCTTCGACCCAGTTCGCGCCTTCCGCCGCCGGGTACTACGAACTTGAGAGCTATGCCATCGCCACGGGCGACGCCAACGCTGATAACGATGTCTATCTGATGGAACTCGGCGTCGGCGACTTAGGATGGGATTGGATGAAATTCGACGACGGCAGCTTCGAATCCACCATCTCCTTCGAAGGCGGCGGATATGGGCAGAGGTTTGACGTCCAGGGTCACCCCGCTCAGGTGGACAGCATCAAAGTGGGCGTGGGTTCCAACAATCCGGTCACTGACATCAGAATCTACCACTTTGATCCAGTCTTGATGACCTTCACACAGATCTGGCAATACACCGGCGCTGTGGTGCAGGGCTGGAACACCTTCTCGTTCGATCCCGAAGAAGTCGTGATTTTTGACGGCGCCTTCATAGTCGTGTACATGTACCAGACCGGATGCCCAATGCAAAAGGACGACAATCCCCCTATCGCGGCAGGCAACGCCAACATGCCCTGGACTGCGACGCAGGTTCAAGGCGGTAGCTTCTATGTGGAGGAGTCCGGCGACTGGGCGTTCCGCTGCTTCGCCAGCCCGACTCAAGCCATCCCGCCCGATCCGGTCATCGCCGTCAGCGAAGATACCCTGCGCTTCGGTGCCGTCACCATCGGGACCTCTTCGGAAATCAGCCTGTGGGTCAAGAACATAGGCGGCGGCGATGTACTTCAAGTGACCAATGTGTTGTTCAATCCAGTTCCCATTGCAGCGGTGTACAGCGCATCGCCGACCAATTTCTCAGTGGGACAGGGCGACAGCGTGGAAGTCGTGGTCAATTTCCATCCTGCCGCAGAGCAGGCGTACAACGGCGCCATGGGTATGTTGAACAATACCGCTACGTCGCCCTATCTGGTTCGTGTGGAAGGCAGTGGAACCACCTTGAGCGTCCATCATCCCGACCAGGGATTGCCGCCCACGGAATTCACCCTGACGCAGAACTATCCCAATCCATTCAACCCTTCGACCGAGATCAGTTTCGGGCTGCCGGTCAGCTCCCGGGTCACGTTGACGATTTACAACGTGCTGGGTCAGGAAGTGGCGACGATTGCTAATCAGCAGTTTGATGCCGGTTACCATACAGTGGTGTGGGATGCCACCGCCATGCCGTCGGGAATCTACTTCTACCGCCTGTCGGCAGGTTCCTTCACCGACCTGAGGAAAATGGTGCTGATGAAGTAATCTCTGTGCCGCAGGGTGCCCTCACCCTGCGGCTTCGCACCATCTCCCCTGCTACTGCAGGGGGGAAAAGAAGGGGGGTTGCCTTGATTCTGGTGCCGCAGGGTGCCCTCACCCTGCGGCTTCGCACCATCCCCCTGCTATTGCAGGGGGGAACAAAAGGGGGGTTATCCTTCGCATTTAGTGTGCTGTCATGTGCCCTCACATGACAGCCGATTCCGTCAGGTGAGGACATTCTGAGGCGCTTTGAACTCAGATATCTGTCAGCGTTCTTGTCAGGATCCCTGCGATCCTGACATCCTTCTGCGACACAAAAAGCCGGATCTTGAATCGATCCGGCTTTTCGATTGTTGTGCCGTCACACGCCCTCGTGTGACGGAGTAGAGGGGACTGGGCTGGCAGACGACGGCGTCTGCCAGCACGCATAGAATTTTCGGCGTAGGTCAGGATCCCTGCGATCCTGACATCCTTCTAGGACAGAAAAAAGCCGGATCTTGAATCGATCCGGCTTTTCGATTTCGGAATTCTCTGAATTAGTTTTCCGCCTTCACGTTATAGAACTTCGCAACATTGTCCGAGACGATATTGGGATCGGTGAAGGTGTTGGAGGTAGTATATCCGATGGAATCGGAAGGAGTCGGCTCGAACCCTGGGTTATCGCTCCGGTAGATCTTATACCCCGTGGCATCCGGGATGATGTCCCAATCCAGGATGATATCGTTGCCGCTCGATCTAATAGTCAGATCGTCGATGGCTTCGAGTCCTGGAATGCAAAGTGGATCGCCTCGGGAATAATGCATTTGATAATAGGAAGTAGTGGTGACCTCCTCCCAGGTAACATGCAAGGTATCATCGATGCCTGCGACGATAAATGGTCGATAGGCAGGATGATTGTCCGGAAAACTGACTATTTCGTCCTGGAATTCGCCGGACCAGGTGACGCCGCCGTCAGTGGACGCGGAAATATGAATTTCGTCGTAGTCCCCAATGTGATTCTCATTCCAGATCACAAGTGGGTTTCCGCAATGATCCATTCCCATGTTTGGATTGGATGCACTGGGACCGTCGGGTTCCCAATAGCTGATGACTCGGTCCGCGATGAGACCACTCCAGGTTGTCCCGCCGTCGGAAGAACGAGTATAGTAGATCTCATAATGGTACGGCGAAGCCAGGCTTTGCGTCCCATGAAACGTGGCGTGCATGTTGCCGTCGGGATCGATTTCCACATGTGGGTATTGCGCGATCCGAATCGCCTGTGTGGTTGGATGATCGGCACTGGTTCCAGTCCAGGTGATGCCGCCGTTGGTGGAGATGGTGGCGTTGATCACGTTGTGTGTGCTGAGGGAATCGTGGGTCTCCCTGAATACCACGCAGATTTCGTTAGCGGGACCCACCGCAATATCCGGTGTGGTAGCATTCTCGCCGTCGGGAAAGCTTATGATGGTTTCGACGGACTGCGATGACCAGGTGTTGCCGCCATCGGTCGAACGGGAGTAATAGATCTCCGTGGTGCCGCCCTGCCAGGTTTGATTCCATACGACATGGATTACATTATTCAGGTCGATTGCCATTGCCGGATTATTGGCGTCGGTACCTCCGGGGTAGCTCAAAATGTGATCTCCGGTCTGCCCGGACCACGAGATGCCGGCATCGGTGGAGATGGAGTAGTGGATCTCCTTGATGTCCGGATCCTTTTCTGGCCACACCACATAGATGCTGTTGTGGGAATCCACGGCGATCGCGCTCGGATATTCGGCATTAATCCCGTCGTTGAAACTAATGATGATGTCTCCACCCATCGCCGACCAAGTTCTGCCGTTGTCGGCACTTCTGGAATAGTGGATTTCGTGCTGCAAAGGTAGATTGACCACTCTCTCATTCCAGACCACGTGGATTCTCCCATAGGCATCGACTGCCATCCGAGGGTACCAACCCAACATGTTGTCATCCTGGCTGATAACCTGATCCTGTACCGTTCCGGACCAAAATCCGGAAGCCGTAGCTGCAAACGCAAGGGTTGCAATCATAAGCCATCGGAATTTTCGCATGGCACCTTCCCTCTTTTCAACTCATCTTCGCTTGGCTTAAGAAATCAAGTCCAGTTTCCTAAAATATATGAAATATATTGACAGAAAGCAAGAGAATTCCCTCTGCCCGCTCCGATTTTGGAAAGGGCGGAAATCTCTATGGATACGATGCCGAGTCTCGTGTTCGCATAGCTGGTTTTGCACAGATGGATTGAAAGGTACCCTCCCGCAAGAAATTGCTTGACAAAAAGGTAATTATAGCTTATATTGCTCCAGTTTGCATATGTTATAACATTGTGCGCGGCGATGCTGCTCCTCATACTGTGCGGGCAATTATCCCTATTCGAAATACTGTGACTTCAAACGTCATCAAAATTAGGTGCGTGCTTTGGGAATGAAGATGCCTATCCAATCTTGGCGGGGTGCACCGCATTTCGTCGGAAGCGTCATCGGCACGATCCTGTGTGTGGTGCTGCTATTTTCGGTCAGCGTAGGTTATGCCCTTTCCGTCAGGGGCAGTTTCATCACACTCGGAAAAGGGTATCAGGACCTGGAGCAGAATGACCATTTCGTTCTGGCGCAGGGATTGCGGTTCCACCTTCACGATCTCGCCTCCCGGTCGCTGTCTTTCCATGGCTATTTCCAATACTATGGCGACACGTCGCATGATGTTTCCGGTTCCGGCACACTCCGATTCTATCACGGCTATTTCCAGTACGAAAATCCTGCTACTCCAGTCTCATTCAGAGCCGGGCGGTTTTTCCTGTTTCGCGGTGTCGCACTGGGAGTGCTGGATGGCGGCGAGCTGTCCTATCGGTTGAGTCGGCGGTGGGAGATTACCGGATTCGGCGGCGTGCAGGGCAATCTCAACCGAGAGTGGGACTTTGCTGACGAAGACAAGTCCCCCAGTTTCGGCGGTGAGATTCGCTGGCGACCGTCGCAGGCGCCCTACGTCAGGCAGTTGCTGCTGTCGCTAAGCTACACCCATCAGGAACGCATGAGCCAAACGGTCAGAGAACTGGTCGGACTGTCCTTCAGTTTCCGACTGGGCGATCACTGGCGGGCATTGAACGTCGTGCACTTCCGGCTCTCGAATAGCCCATTACGGAAGGCATTGACTCGGTGGAATTACGCCGGCGACCGCTGGCAGTACAATCTGGAAGCTGGGATTATCTCCCCTGATGTGGCGGCGTATTCCTGGTTCTCGGATTTTGCAGGAGTCCCCATCCTGCGGCTGAGGGGAACCGCCGAATATGACTTCGTCCCGCATCTGTGGGGTGTAGGATTGTCCGCTCTGGTGTTCGGTAATAGCAAACTTGGCTTTCGCGGTGGTCCCGTGGTTGTGTTCCCCTACGGGCGGGTAGGTTACCATCATAGCTGGGGCGACCAGTCGCACCAGAACGTATTATGGGGATATGCCAGAGTACGACCCGTGCCCTACTTGGATTTGTACGGCTATGCGGCTCAGATAGAGTACCAGTGGGATGCTTTTGACGTCGATGCCCAGGAAACTACGATGTACAATGTCGGAACCACCCTTCGCCCTCCATTTCTGAAGACCACTGAATGGCGGGCGGAGTGGCAAAACTACAAGACTCCTCAATTGGATGCTGACCGTCGCTTCATCCTCGGATTCCAATGGAATTTTGGAAATTAGGAAGGCATCAAATATGAAGAAGTGCCTCATATTCCTGGCTGGTGTGGCTTTCCTGCTCAGCTATGTGGTTCTCGCGGCGGGCGATTCCCAGAATGACCCCCGTGGGGATCTCATCTTCAGCCATGTTCTCCATCTGACTGACGCCGGAATGACGTGCAAGGATTGTCACGAAGCGGCGGAAGAATCAATGGTTCCGACCGACCGCCTGCTTCCCACCATGGACGACTGCAGCGCGTGCCATGACGTCACAGATCCGAACTCCTGCGTGATGTGCCATCGCACGCCTCAGGATGTAGTCCCCGTTCCATACATAGTGCCGAACTACCATTTCTTCAATCACGAGGAACATCTAAGAGCTGACCTGAATTGCGGCACATGTCACACCGCTGCTGAGACGTCTACACAGGTGACCGAAACCGCAATGCTGTTGCCAAAGATGACGGACTGCATCAATTGCCACCGCAAAGCTGGACAGACGCTGGATTGCGGCGCTTGCCATACTGGTCTGCATCCCAGAACCGACGATCATGATATCATGGCACGCCGCACGACGCATGGCTTGGACGCGGCGATGGACCCGGACAAGTACCGCCAGTATTTCGAAGCGGGCGATTGCGAAGACTGCCACCAGGGGCTGAATCTGGCTGGCGAGGTCCACCCTCAAGGCTGGATGTTCGTACATGCTGCGGAAGCTTCCTCGGGGGCAGAATGTCTGGTCTGTCACGAAGATCGCACGTTCTGTTCCTCGTGTCACCGGGTCACGATTCCCATCCCACATCCCCTGGGAGATCCGGCATTCGCCGATGGCGAGGAGGGCGGAAGCCACGCTGACGAAGCTATCTCATTCTATGAAGTATGCGTTTCGTGTCATGACCTGGGAACCCCCGATCCAACTTGCGCTCGTTGTCATTAGTCCATAGGGTCACAGATATGAATCATCGATCACATGTTAACGTTGTGGCTCAGATTGCGGGAGTCCTTGCCTGTGGCATATTGGTCTGGCAAGCCGCACTGTGGCTGTCGGGGTGCGACGTCATAGTCAACGAAAATTGGAGCGGATTTGGCAACATCCATCCGTTTCCCGAACCACCGGTTGCCAACCACTCGAGCTATCTCGGTGACCACTTGTACCCGTTGAGGAGTTGCAGGGATTGCCACGGCTCGGATTACGGCGGAGGCATCAGCGGAAGATCCTGCTTGGTCTGCCACACACAGCCCGGAGGTCCGGAAGCCTGCGGAACCTGTCATGCCATGCCCCCTCCATCTCCTCATCCCACATTGCCGCTATGTTACCTGTGCCACGGAAGTGTTGTGGACGCCAATAATAACATTATCAACACCACGCTGCACATCAACGGCGAGGTCAATGTCAATTTGGAGTCCAACCATCCGTTCGGCGAGCCCTTCGTGGAAAATCACACCGGCTATTTGCGCGACCATCTGTTTCCTCTGGATGTGTGCCAAGCATGTCACGGGGATGATTACTCTGGAGGTCTGAGCGATGAGGGTTGCCTGGAGTGCCACGAATACCCAGGGGGACCGGAAACGTGCAACACCTGTCACGGCAACTACAATGCTGATCCTGACCTGCCGGTCAACCAGGCGCCTCCGGTTGACGTTGCCCGCAATGAGTCCACAGATTCCATCGGAGTCGGCGCTCATGCAACTCACATGACCGGTCGGCTGTCCACCGATGGCGTGCCATGTCATAATTGTCATGTGGTTCCAACGGCATGGAATTCTCCGGGGCACATCGATCCGCAACCAGCGGAAATGGTATTTGGCGGCATCTCCGTTCTGCAGGGTGCAAATCCAGCTTGGGATCGCCAATCACGCACCTGCACCGATACCTACTGTCATCGCCCCGGGATTCCCATATGGACAGTAGTGAACGGAACTCAAGCCGATTGCGGCGGTTGCCACCATATCCCGCCTGCGCCACCGCACACGCAAGACCCGACTTTGCTTGAGTGCTATCTCTGTCACGGCGCCGTGATTGACTCGAATGGCAATCTCTCGAATCTCGCATTGCATCTGGACGGTGCCGTCGAATAACGTCATGTTGACGAGTCCAAACCAACCCAATGACAGAGCGAGGAGGACTCAGATCCTGTCAATGCTCTGTGGGTTGGAGGCTCAATGATGCTGACGACTTACCGATCAATTATTCGTCGAAGGAAACCGGGGGTCCGATCGATTGGTTCGTCCCCTAATGGTGAGTACCTTATGAAAGTCGAAGTCTGTAGAAAAGGGAACCCTGTTATCCGCTGGACGTGCATTCTCTTGACCGTGTCCGGGATGTTGGGCGGTGACTGGAGTTACGCTTTGCCCAACCTTTCGATGGAATATGGGCAGAGTTGTTTTCTGTGCCACGTGGATCCCTCGGGCGGTGGACCCCGGTCGCTGTATGGCGGTCAGTTCGTCGCCAGGACCGATTTGCCCACCTGGTCGGACAGTATAGAGGCACTTAGCAATTTCAACCCTGCTATCAACAACTGGATGATGCTCGGAGCCGATCTTCGGGTGCTGCATACAGATGCGCAGAAAGTGCCCTCCAATGCCGATCGGATCATGCAGGGGGCGATCCATCTGACGGTACAGTTGAGCCAGAAGTACACGCTCTACATCAGCAAAGACTGGAACCTGGACTATCAAGCCGCTGGCATCGCAAATATTTTGCCGATGGATGGCTATTTGAAGATCGGACGTTTCCTGCCGACGTTTGGCTTGCGACCCGACGATCACACCATGTATATCCGTGATGGATTGTTCGGCTCTCCTACCTATTCGGACGTGGGCTTGGAGATCGGTTTCCATCCGCAGCGGTGGGAATTCGCTGCGGCTGTGCTGAGCGGGAGTGCCGCACCGGTTAATGACAACAAAGCATATGCGTTCTCGGTAAGAACGTCGTTTCGCTTCAATGTCGGTGCTCTGGACATGATGCTGGGAGGTTCCGCCTACGGGGACGAATACATCGGCGGCGACAACGACCAGTTCTGGTACGGGCCCTTCTATGGATTGCATTTGGGTCGAGTGACGGTCATGGGCGAATTTGACCTGACCAGAGATCTGCCGGCAAGTATTTCCAGCGGCAGCCCTTCGCACAATCCTGTCGGTTTGGTTGCCTCCCAGATGGCATTTGTGAAGATTTTCCAGGGGTGTCGGCTGCGAGCAGGGTACGACTTCCAGGACTATGATATCGACTGGAAGACCGGTTCTCGACAAAGGTACACCGGCGGCGCGCAGTGGTTTCCGTATGGCTTCCTGGAATTCCAGGCTAATCTACGTCTGACAAGAACCGAAAGCGCAGCGGGAACGACTTCCGATCAGAGGGAGTTTGATGCACAGGTCCATTTATTCTTCTGATAGAGGAAGTATATGAGAACGATAGCCATAGTCATCGTCCTGGCTCTCGCAGCAGTACCGCAGATCGGGGCGACCACGTTCATAATATCGCCCGGAAATCCTCAGAATGTGACCTTCCATTCCAAGGCGACCGTGGAGTCTTTCGAAGGCGTGACCGACCAAATCACCGGACAGATCAGGATAGATTCCGACACGGTGGATTCCGCCAGCGCCACTTTCTCAGTGGAAATGGGAACGCTCGACACCGGCATCGGCGTTCGTAACGGTCATATGCGCGAGAATCACTTGCACACCGACCAGTATCCGCAGGCAACCTTCACTCTGACGTCCGTCAAAGAGCCAGTGAAGCTGGAACTGGGAAAGCCCGTGTCATTTACTGCTGTGGGTGACTTCTATCTCCACGGTGTCAGCAAACGCATCGAAGTGCCTGTCACCGTCACAAAGCTTTTCGGCGAGGGGCAGCCCGCTGACGAGAATCCGGGCGAAGTCCTGCATATCACCGGTGGTTTCCCGGTGTCCCTGTCCGATTTCGATATCCCTCGCCCCCAATTCCTGGTCATGAGAGTAGCTGACATCCAGCAGGTTACATTCGATTTCTGGGCTAAAGCAAAGGACGAGAGGTGAGACGGACTTTCGCGATAGCTGTTCCGGCATTGATCATTATTGGATTCGCGGCTGCCTTCATGGCTTGCACCGACATGGGGGAGGAATTGGTGATTCCCGTACCCCCCAATCCCGAAGATACCTTGACCGTCTGGGCGGATGTCAGCCCGATCTTCCAGGTGAATTGCGTAACCTGTCACGGAGGCAATGGCGGCTTGTTCCTGGATACCTATCAGCATGCCATCACTACCGGGCTGCATGGTCCGGTCGTGATTGCAGGTGACTCGAACGGTTCGCTATTGTACCAAGCGATAACCGGCACAACTTCCATTGTCGGTCAGATGCCCCAGGGTGGGATGCTGTCCGCCACCGAAATTCTGAACATCGCGAACTGGATTGACGACGGAATTCTGGAGAATCCGCCACCCTCACCGTAATTTTGACTCAGTTCTGTGGTCGTTCGAAGGTGGTGGCGGAACATAGGTCGGCATCGATCAGAACTGCATGGCTGATGGAGCGTCACCCTTTCGTAACGTATCGTCCCTGCCTAGTTATTATATTGATATCGTAGTATTTAGACCACATACCCCTCCGCGTCTCTGCCACGTTTCCGTTCCACTTGTCGGGAATTTCTCGCCCCTATCCGTTCATCTTCATCTCCCAATTGCCTTGACCGCAAATCCGATCGACGTTCAATCTCGTGTTAAACATCATCTTCCCGTGACGACCACATCCCGCCGATAGGTTTGGCACTCCGTTTGCAAAACGCTATCTGAGTTGATGAGAATTCCCTCAGAAGTCATGTACTCTACGGTCGTTCTTGCGGAGATGGAAATGCGGTGCCGTAACCTTGCCCGATTGCTCCCCTGTATCTTGCTATTGCTGCCATTGTGCGTTGAGGCACAGCCGTCGATCCATGGAGAACTGTCCGGGGCATTGGGACCCGGAACCTACTCCGTGGACGGCGATTGCGAGGTTCCGGCAGGCGAAACGTTGACAATAAGCCCGGGAACGACCTTTTTGCACACGGGTCACTACACCTGGAATATCTTTGGTGAGCTGCATGCCGCCGGTACTCCATCCTCGCCGATAGTCTTCAATCATGTAGCGCCTTCCATGAATGACAATTGGGGCGGTATCCGATTTTCCCAGGGCGCTCCGAATACAAGCGTCATGGAGTGGTGCCGACTTTCGTGGTGTCGAAATGTCCTGAGTCCTGCCACGGAAGGAGGCGCTTTCTATTCCGACCGAGTGGCAATCACCCTGCGGAATTGCACCATTAGGTACTGCAGCGCGGCGGAGGGAGGCGGCATATATCTTAACCACGCCGATAATAGCCTGATCGACAGTTGCACCATCGTCAACTCATTCGCCAATGACGGCGGTGGGATTCAACTCAATGGCTGTTCCAACGTGCTGATCAGGCGCTGCACGATCGGAGGCAATTCCTCTATCACTAACTGAAGTACGTGTGGCGGCGGCGGGATCCGCTGTGACAGTTCGACAGTGACTCTGGAATACAATGCCATCTACGGCAATAGCGCCGCCTTGCAAGGTGCAGGGATTTTCCTGGTCGCTTCTCAGGCGATCCTGAACAACAACACGGTGGCGTCCAATTCCCAGCCCGCTACAGTCACCGAATCTCTGGGCGCCGGCATACATGCTGCCGAAGGCACCGCTTCCGCCACTGGCTGCAACAACATCATCTATTATAACCAAGCCTATGCCGATCCCGAGGTACATGGCGATGTAACTCTGACTCATAGTTGCTTGTCCACTGTGATGTCTGGCATGGGAAATATCACCAGCGCACCCCAGTTCATCAATTACCCATATTACCAATTCGGCTTGCAATCAACGTCGCCGTGCATCGACACCGGCAATCCCAGCAGTCCCCTGGATCCCGACAGTTCCAGGGCTGACATGGGAGCATTATACTATCCTCACTCGCAGTCATCGATATTGTCAGTTTTCCCCTCCGCGTTGAGTTTTGCCGCAGTGGTCGCCGGAGCAAATCCGCCTGCTCAGACCTTCTCTATTGTCAACAATGGCGCTGGCAGTTTCTCCTATGTGATTACGGAGAGTATTACCTGGCTTTCGGTAAGTCCTATGTCGGGCGGACCGGTCCCGCCGTCGGTCACCGAAACAGTGTCTGTCAATACAGCCGGGTTGTCCGCAGGTACTTACCAGGGCAACATCACCATCTCGGCTTCCGGCGCGTCAGGCAGTCCTGCCACGGTGCAGGTGACGTTGGAGGTTTCCCCGAGACCGATGCTGTCTGTGTCGCCTACCACTCTGACTTTCACAGCCGAAATTGGCGGTGGCAATCCGTCGAATCAGACATTCAGCATCGCCAATTCGGGCGGCGGAACGTTCAACTACACGGTGTCGGAAACCACCACTTGGTTGTCAGTGACCCCGACCAATGGCGGACCTGTTCCGCCTTCAGCCACGGAGACGGTGTCTTTGGACATCGCTGGTCTCACCGCCGGGACTCATCAAGCGGACATAAGAATCTCAGCGGTCGGTGCCTCTGGAAGCCCTGACACCGTGCACGTCATACTGGTGCTAAGTCAGCATCCGATCCTGTCAATTACGCCGGACAGCCTCGAGTTCGAAGCTGAAGTGGGGGCAGGCAATCCTGCTGATCAAGTCTTTCAAATCATCAATCAAGGGTCTGGAACCTTCAACTACTCCATCACGGCGGGGAAGCAGTGGCTTTCGGTGACGCCAGCCTCTGGTGGACCGGTGCCGCCCACCGTGACTGAGATTGTCTCTGTCGATGTAACCGGCATGTCACTCGGGACACATCAAGGGGACATCACAGTGACTTCCCCTGGAATACAGGGCAGCCCTCGAACAGTCCATGTAACCCTGACAATTACGCAAGATCCTGCCCTGTCAGTCTCGCAAGACTCCATGATGTTCTACGCAGAGCTGGGAGGCGGCGATCCGCCGGATCAAATGTTTCAGGTTGACAACGCCGGAACCGGGACCCTTAACTATGTTGTGTTGGAAAGCGTTTCCTGGATGTCTGTAACGCCCGGCAGCGGGTCTGCTCCACCGCCAACCGCAGAGCTGGTCTCGGTGGACGCCGGCAACCTCGAGGCAGGCAGCTACGGCGGCGATATCATTGTATCTGCTTCCGGCGTTCCAGGCAGTCCTGACACAGTGCATGTAACACTGGTAGTGACTCAAGATCCTATCTTGTCATTGACGCCGAGCTCCCTGGAGTTTGTAGCCGAGGTTGGCGGCAGTAATCCTTCCAATCGGTCCTTTCAGATACTCAATGCCGGAACCGGCAGCTTCACTTACAGCATATCCGAGAATATCCCCTGGCTCGCAGTGTCGCCCGTGGGTGGTGGGCAGGTTCCGCCTTCTGCCACCAAGACAGTGTCAGTCGATATTTCCCAGTTACCGGCGGGCACGTACCAGGGTGACGTCGTGGTTGCAGCCCAGGGCGCTCAAGGAAGTCCGGCTGCCGTGCATGTGAATTTGACCGTAATCCAACATCCTGTGCTGTCTCTGTCAACTGACCTTCTGGACTATGTTGCAGCATTAGGCGGAGGGAACCCGCTCAGTCAGGACTTCCAGATCCTGAATTTGGGAACAGGAATATTAGATTACACGATTTCCGAGAGTATATCGTGGTTGTCTGTAACGCCCATGACCGGCGGTCCGGTCCCACCTGATGCGAATGAAGTCGTATCAGTTGACATCGCCGATCTGCCCGCAGGCAGTTACGAGGGCGACATTGCGGTCACTGCGGTTGGTGCTGAGAATAGCCCCGACACCGTACATGTGTCTTTGACCATTGATGCCGAACCGATACTCTTTGTCTGGCCCCCGGAGTTGCATTTCGAGGGAGAAGTCGGCTCCGTTCCGAACATTCAGACCTTCACGATTTTCAATCTGGGGACAGGGACCCTGAGCTATGCCGTGGATGAGAACGTTCCCTGGTTGTCGGTGACTCCGATGCACGGCGAGCCCGTGCCACCGGAGGCGACCGACACCGTCTCCGTTGATCTTTCCGGATTGGAAGCCGGAACTTACGAAGGTTACCTCTTCGTATCGGCGCCCGGAGCCCAGAATAGTCCGGACACAGTGTATGTGACCCTCACCGTCACTCAGAATCCGTTACTGATCCTGTCCCGGACTACCATGATTTTCGAAGCCATTGCTGAAGGGGAGAATCCTCCGGAACAGACTTTCTTGATCGATAATGGCGGAACTGGGGCATTTGATTATTCGATAGTCGAAGATGTCCCTTGGCTGACTGTGTCGCCGATGTCGGGCGGACCGGTGCCGCCTATCGCGACCGAGACAGTGTCTGTGGACATTGCCGAATTGCCCGCAGGAACGTACAACGGCGATATTGTCGTCATGGCGGCTGGCGCACAAGGCAGCCCTGACACTTTGCACGTCGAGCTCATCATAGAATCGGCGCCGGTGTTGCTGGTCGAACCAGTCGCGCTGGTTTTCAACGCCATGGAAGGGGGACCCGACCCACTTCCTCAGCTCGTGACGATTTCCAATGGGGGAGGAGGCAGCTTCGATTTTCGAATCCTGTGCCAGGTTCCCTGGCTCACAGTCAGCAATGATTCGGGGGGACCGGTGCCGCCGTCTGTGGAAGATACCGTGTCTGTGGTCAATATCTCCGGGTTCGGCTCGGGGACGTACGAATATATTCTGACAGTCGAGGCGGAAGGCGTCCAGCAGAGTCCGCAGGAAGTACATGTACTTCTTGAGATTGGTGCCAATGGCTTGCGCAGGATTGGTGGTCCGGAGCTACCCCGAGAATTCGCATTGAATGCTCCGTATCCGAACCCGTTCAATCCATCCACCAATGTGAGCTTTTCGATGCCTGTGGCTGGCAACGTCGTTCTGACTGTGTACGACATTCGAGGTCGCAGGGTGGGAGAAGTGTTCCGGGGCTGGATCATGGCAGGCACCTATCAAACGACCTTTGACGCCTCCGGTCTGTCCAGCGGGGTGTACTTCTGTCGTATGATGACGCCGACTTTCGAATCCGTCCGAAAAATGACCCTGGTCAAATAGCAGCTTCTTCTGCAGTCTCCTGCTGGAACAAGAGAACGCCCCTTGCCATTGGGTACAATCCAATTCGGCAAGGGGCTCTTTCTCGGTGTGGATGCCTTGTGCGATTTCCGCCCTATCCCATCGTTATCGAAATCGGCTGCGAACTGCGTCTGGCGCGTCCGATCGAGGCGGACGACCGATTGCGGAAGAAACAGCTCTTGTTCCCGAAGCCCGCGCTGCCGCCACTCCATTCAGATCGACCGCAATCACGCTATAGAAGTACTTCTGGTCGTTCCAGACCACCATCGGATCGACATAAGTCGTTCCGGAAGTGTAACCGATGGAATCACCAGGGCTGGGACTGAATTCCGGATCGGCACTCCGGTGGATGCGATAATAATCCACATCCAAAGGATTCCCGGAAGTGTCCTCGGTGACTGCCGTCCAGGTCAATTGAACCCCAGTGCTATCGGCTCGTTCGATCACCAGGTCAGCAACCGCCATGGGAACAGGATAAGCCGCTGGACCCCATGTCAGATTGAACGTACTCGACAAGCTGCGGTCAACGGAACTCACTTTGTTCACCACCCAGCCAAAATACATTCCTGCATAAGGATTGGTGATGGTGAAGCTCTCATCTCCGCTGCCCGGCGCAGAATTGCTGTTTCCGCCGGGGAAGTAGTCTGCTTTGGACTGAGTCGGGTCTTCGCTTGCGTAGAGGGAAGTCTCAATATTCGCCGTACCCGACACGACATCCACCG
>Ga0299915_10000122_pt1 | contig 57725 bp, 96 predicted proteins | sample RVTome_13_FD_200263 | JGI IMG/M metagenome (GOLD analysis project Ga0299915, IMG submission 200263) | Soil microbial communities from uranium-contaminated site in the Upper Colorado River Basin, Wyoming, United States - RVT92D227 (version 2) ...
GTCTTCCGGTGTTACCGCCGGTTAAAAAACGGACCGTGCCGGGTGCCGGGTTGTTCACCATCGTCTCGTTGTGGTGAAGCCGCGTCGTCTGCGGTTTCGTGTTCCGTTGCCGCGGCTTGCGTTGCAGTCGAAGTGCGCGAGACGAAGGTTGGTCCTGTCCCTCTGGGACCCGCCTAGGGATAGGGGTACCCTCAGGTCCACTGTTGGGCTGCGCTTGTGCGGGAACTTCAAGGTCTTGTTGACTGGTTTGCCGCAGAGCGCGCAGTGGGTCTCCTCGGCGATGACCCTGGCCCGGAGCCTCCCCCAGGGGCGACCGGTGTGGCGGGGCTTCTTTCGGGCAGGTCGTTGATTGCCCATGGTTCCGCGTCCTGTGTCGCCGAAAGGTGGGGTGCCGGGGGTGTGGCCCTACCCCAGCCGGGGTTGGTATCCCCCGGGGTTGTTGCGGGTGGGGGATGTTGAGGGGCGTGGCTCGTTCTGCCCTTAGCTTCTATCCCCGTCAGAGTGGGGCCGGTTCAAGGGACACGGCCGCTCACTTAGCGCGAAGGATACACAGCCCGTCTAGCTTTGTGGCACATCCTGGGTGTTTGTGGCTGTTGCAGCGTTGCAGGACCTACGGGGCGATCCAGTCGAACAGTCGCCAAGCGACGGCGGCGCAGACAGCAAGCACGACCAGGGCGAGGCCGATGAAGACGATGCCGGTAGCGATGTTGATGGCGGTGTTCTCGCCCTTGCTGCGGGTCGAGTGGCCGCCGTTGCTGGTGCTCATGAGTGATTCCTCTCGCTGACCGGTTCGCACCGCGGGTTGATGCACGCTCCGTAAGACATTCCTTCCATCGGCCAGCCACAGCATGGCGACACGAAGCCCGACCATGCGCGATCGTGCGACCGGGTGAACCAATCCAGCCATGTCCGCCGGAATGGGTGTCCTGCCAGTCATCAGGGGGATACAACTCGGGGCAACAGCGACGGTGGTCGATGCTCATGCGACCCTGATCCTCCATGTGCCGGTCTGGTCGTGGTGCCGTACCTGCTCGGCGGTGGGTAGCTCGCCCTCGTGACTGCCCGCATCGGCGGAGCGTTGGGCGTAGAAGTAGCAGGGCTCACAGAGATCCATCGTCTTGGTGAGCCGGTCACCCACCGTGCCTTTGCGGTGCACCGGTCGGGCGTTGCCCTTCGGCAGATGCGGAGTGCAGTGCTCGCACGTCTTGGGTGCCACAGTCGTGACGCGAGTCACGTCGTCGATCGACGCCAGCGCCGATACCAGCGTGTTGGCGTTTATCACCATGTCCTCCAGCGCTCTGGTGGCTCGCAGCACCAGATCGTGCAGCCAGTCCCGGCCAGCGCCGTGGTCCAACGCGATCACCGCTGCTTCGACGCTTGAGGATGAGCCGTTCCCGATCGGGCCGCTAGTGGTCGATGGGTAGCCGTCCGGGATCGGAGAGCCCGTGCGGTCCCGCTGCATCGCGGCGAGGAGACGGGCCTCGATGTCGTCCACCCGCTTGGGCTGACCCCTGACCTTTGGCTGGTTCAGGGCACGGACGCTGTCGATCAGGTGGTGGATGGCGTTCTCGGTAGGGAGACGGTTCACGGGTCGTAGCCCTCCAGTGGTTGCCGAATCCCTCGCACGGGAATGTTCACAGCGGTCGGGCCTCCTGATGAGTGACCACCGCCCCGCAAACCGGCGTGGCCTCGAATTGCGACTCGGCGTAGCGGTCCAGGATGGCCAGCAGCCGCCCGCCCTTCTCGATCAACCAGGCTCCATCGAGACTGGTGCCGTGTTCAATGGCCCCCAGCCGATCCAGGACGCCACCGACGAGGTAGAAGGTCGCCACGTGGTACGCACGCAGTAGAGACCGATAGACGCTGAAGGCAAGCTCAGGTTGACCACAACCACATACCGGGAGTTCGTGCAGCAGGTCGAAGTCAGGCTTGTCGAGTTCCAGGAACCGGTCCTCCATATCAGATGCTTGCCGTTTCCTTGGGCTCATGTCTGCTCCTTCGTGTCCATCCGACCAACGGTCAGCTGCACCCCGACCACCACGAGCACCTCCACCCCGGGGAACTCGGCTTCGAGCGCTGCCTTGATCTCGTCTACTTGGTCGGGCGTGATGTTGGCTTCCCTCGGCACGGTAGCCACGAGCGTGTCACCCGGCTCCAGCTTCACCGCCTGAAGGCGCTCAACCGGGGGAAGGTCGAGGTCGCTCACGCTGCCAGCTCCTCGAACAGCGCCAGTGTTGCCCCATCGCCCATGGCTACTTCCTGATCTCCGTACCAGTGGGTCCACGCCACCAGAGCAGCGGAGCAACACCGCAGACGAAGCGGACATGATCCAGCCGGAGCGCCATGGCTGGTGGCAGACGATCGAACGCCTCACCGATGGCCGCTGCGTACAGGCCGTTCGGGACACGCGATGCCTTCATCGCTGCCCCTCCGGTGGGTACAGCCACAGCGCCCCGATCATCATCTGCGCTGTCCGGTCACAGGACGACCAGGAGCAGCGGTCATCGGCAGGGGCGAACGACACGGGTGTCATTCTATGCGCTGGGGGCGTTGCGGTGGTCACTGGTGGTCCTCCGGATGATGAGAGGCACGCCGTACACGGTCTCGCGCGGCAGGTCGAACGGGAGAACACCGGTCACGGGTTCTAGGCAACGGATCTCGTTGTACTGCTCGGGAGTGACCACCAACGGTCGGCCGCTGGCACGGGCGGCTCCAGCACGTCGGTGCCAACGGGTGTGGTCATCGTCCGTGTCACGTTCCACGAACTCAGGCGGGATGGACACAGAACGCCTCATAGCTTGCTGAAGCTCGCCCGTGTCCATCACCGCCTCACTAACCCGTGCCATCATGCGCTCAAACTCGGACGTGTCGAAACGGACCTCGACTCGATAGACCGTGCCCCGGCCCCCAAGGGCCACAGGGAGAACCTCAGCGACGGAGTCGCTTGCGTCGCTGTCCCCTAGCAGGAACGCCCGGCAGCCGGCGCACAGGTCGCCGCCCTCCGCCGAGTCATGGCATTGGCAGCGGGCGCACAGATCCGGGTGCAGGTCGATACCAGACCCGGTCTCGCTCGACGACTGGAGCCCTCCGTCGATCACCGACAAGATACGGTCCGTCGCAGAGTCGCTCACTCGGTGGCTCCTGCGTTGGCGTGCCGCTCGGCTGCGTCCACACCCTCGCCCAGCCACATCTTCGCCGCAGGGCCGAATACCGCACACAGCTTCCTAACATCCTCGACGATGCACCGCATGATCTCTTCGGCTTCGGATTCCGGGTCCTCAGCCGTCGCCAATCGAGCCAGGAACAGCTCTGTTCTGGCGTTACCTCGCCAGGTCGGGTGTCTGAACTCCTCAACCAGGATGTCTGCTTTCGGGGTGTCGCTCACTCGGTGGCTCCCTGCTGTAGCTCACGGGCCCTACGCCAAGGGCAGTCCGGGTCATGGTCGGGCTCGCGGCGGCCCTGCAAGGACCTGCCACAGAGCGAGCATTTGGGGTCGCCGCCGAAGACACGTACAGGCTCTGAGTACCTCGCGAGGTCGCGGACGATGGCCTTGTACCTGGGTAGAACCCTCTCCAAGCGCTGCATCTCTACGAGCAGACTACGGATGAGACCCTCGGCGTCACGGCCGGCGTCCATGCGCTCATCCACGGTCGCTTCAAGGAACCATTCGGCTTGGACGATCAGGCCCTCTTTCATGGTGTCTCCTCGGTGATGGTTGTCTCGTCGCTGTCGGTCATGGCTAGCCCACCTCCGTCACGTGAGGCAGGGTGATGTGCTCCGCCCTGAACTGGTCACGGGACTGGTAGCTCTCGATCTTCTCGGCGTGATGCTTCACCTGCCACTCCGGTATGTCCCGGCCGAGAGATCGCTCGGCCGATCTTGCGAGGTCGGTATCAGCGTCAGCGATCAATGCCTCGGCCGCGGCATCAAGAGCTTCAGCCTCAGTCGCTGCATCGACGATGGCGGCTTCCATGCCGTTGCCTTGCCAGCCTGAGGTCACAATCCAGATGCTCCGGTCGCTGTCGGTCACCAGATCACCTGATCCTTCGCTAGGCCCGAGCCGTTGCATGCTCTCCACCTCTGCCTTCATCTGCATGATGTCCTCCTCGGTCACCTTGGCCAGGTTCAGCACTCGCTTCATGGCGTTCTCGAAATCCGCGAACGCCCGCAAAGCTTTCGCCAATCCGTCGCTGTCGGTCATCGGGTCCTCACTCGCTGTCCTCCTTCATCCCGTAGATGGCCGACACCTCGGCCTCAGACATCGGGTCGTTGACGCCCTCACCAAGCCACGACGGCACGTGCACGAACGGCGGAACCGGAAGGGAGGCACGCCAGCCGTCGCGGAGACGGCGGGCGATGCCGCGCAACGTCTCCAGCTCACCTTGGAGCAGCAGGTTCAAGTTGCCCACATCGCCTGCCAACTGGAGCTTGGCCTCGTAGCCAGCCCGTAGATGGTCCACCGTGTCGCACAGAGCCACCGTCTCGCACAGAGCCTCCACATCCTCGGTTTCCAGACCGACTGGCATGTCACCTTTGAGGATGGACGCCGCCTCAGTTCGCATCTCGGCCACCTGCTCCGGTGTCAGCACCCGGTCAGGGCCGCTCATGACCGCTCCTCGTGTGACTCGTCCCGTTCCCATTCGATGCCTTCGTTCTCCTGCTCGCTGAAGGTCATCACCCCCCGGCTATTGGCCGAGAAGTTCCCCGACCACGAGGACCCGTCCGGCCGGGTGATCCCGATCCACCAGCAGCGGTCGTTCATCTGCTCGACATGGATCGTCACGCCGTGGGCCACGATCTCGTCGATGTCGCCTCCGTCTGAGGAGCTGTCCGGTCGGCGGTTCCAGAGGATGCGGTCGGTCATGTGGCGGCCACAGCTTCCTTGATCTCCTCGAACCGCTCCTCTGTCGGATCGGCCATCAGCACGATGTAAGCCGCGAGACGAAGCGCGTGGTCCTTGGTCATCCACCCGGTCGGTGGGTTGGCGATGCTGACCTCTCCATTCACGTTCGCACCGACCAAGTAGTCGTTGTTCGTGTTGATGGTCTGCCTCATGACACCTTCACCCTCTCCACCACGGTGCGCAGCACGCTCGCGGGCACCGCGACAGGGCCATCGTCTGTGTCGTCCGCGGGCAGCCGTCCAGCGATCACACCGACCGCGTCGGCCAGCTCCGCGTCCTCCCGGCGCACCAGCTCCAAATGCACGCCCCTGTTCACCTTGCCAGTCACCCCCAAGCCCACCAGGGCAAGCAACGCCATCGCCAGCCACCGCCAATCCACCCACACTCCGGCGACGATGCAGGCCGGCGTCAGAACCATGCTGAGCGTGCCGAGAAGCTTGTACTGCCAATGCTCGCGGCGCAGCTTCACGGTGGTCCATGTTGCCAGCAGCGCCGCCATGTCCTCCTCGGCCTCAGTCCTCGACGAGCGCCGCTCAGGCGGCCTCGGTGGTTGCACATCCCATTGCATCTACTTCGTCTCCTCTGTTGCTTCGTCCCTGAGCCGGGTCATCAGCCACAAGTCGAACCCGATCTTCTTCAATGCCTCCCAGTCCAGAATCTGGCCCTCGGGGATGCGGTTCCGGAGCTTGAGCACGATGGCCTCCTGGCCAGGCTGCTGCTCAAAGGCGATCCGGTTCACATCCACTTTCGTGAGGAGGATCTCCGATAGCGCGTCCGCACTCGCTTGGTGGCCGATGGCTGACAGGTATGGCGGGTCGGTCATGCCATCTGTGCAGTAGGAGAGCACCTGCTGATACGCCTCCTCGGCGCTGATAGGGCGCACCTCGTACCGGCCGGGCACAGTGCAGATGGGAGTGTTCAGCAGGGCAATGGGATGCCACTCGGTCATTTCGTCTCCTCTGTTGCTTCGGTCTCCGCGAGTGCTACGGCCATCAGACCGTGTCCCCATGCAGCCGTGACGACCCCGAGTCCCGCCGCAGCGGCACCGGCTCACCGTCGGTCGGGTCAGCGCCCGAGCACACATCCGGCAACAGACGCAGCGCACGCTCCAGACGGTCGGCCTCGACCTGGCCGCGGTGCCAGCCCTTCCTGCGCTTGGAGCCCTTCCCTTTCTGGCGGCGGGTCACTGGCCAGCTCCGGGTTGGGTGGCGCGGCGGCGGGCTTCGGCGAGCGGGCCCTGGCGGATGCGCTCGAGCTCGGTGTCGTCGGGGGGTGGTTGGGCGAGCACGTCTCGGACCTGGTTGGTGCCGGTCTCGGCGCGGTTTCGCATGGCTTGTCGTTGGCCGGCGAGGGGGTCGTTGTCGGCCGGTTTGGGGGCGGCGTCGATGCTTGCGGCGAGCAGTTCGGGGCTCAGCTCGGGGTGTTCTCGGGCTTTCGTGGCGAGCTCGGCGGCGTGCCTTTCCCGGCGTCTGGCCAGCGCTTCGGTCTCCCACGACGAGGGGTCTACGAGGGGTCTCAGGTGGTCGGCCTGTTGGCGTTTGTCCAGGTCGGAGCGGGCGAGGATGGCGAGGGCGGTCTCGGTTCGGGCGTGGGTGTCGGGGTCGGTTGGTGCTGGTGGGGACGGCTGTTGGGGGTCTTCGTCGTCGGAGCTGGGTGGGGACCCGCGCAAGTTGGAAGAAGACTTGTTTACGTCAGGGGGGACGGGGACGGGGACGGGGTTCTGATTTGCTTGAGCACTTGGTTCGGGTGGTGCTTCTGCCTCTGCTTCGGTGTTTGCTTGAGCATTTGCTGAAGCATTTGCTTCGGGTTTGGTCCCCGGTGATCGGGATCTCTGGCCTCCCTTCCGGCCGGCCTCGGCCCGCTTGCGTCGCTTCTCCCGCTCGACATCGGCGCTCGGGTTGAAGTCGAGATAGTCGTGGATGACGTGCCAGCCGGGCGGGCACTCGGGGCAGCGGTCGCAGTCATGGCCCGGGCCGTGCCAGCGGCCGACGTCGAGGAGCCGGCGGAGCGTGCGTTTGAGGCCGACGTCGGCCTTGGCGGCGAGGAGCGGTAGATCGTGGTCGGGGATGAGGCCGTCGGTGAGGTGCTTGGCGCTGTAGCGGATGCCGGCGGAGTCGAGGGCGCGGCCGTCCTTGCCGGCGGCTCGGCACTTCGGGTTCTCGTCGTACTCGTCATCGAAGCGGGCCCACATCGGCTAGTCGGCCTCCTGGAGGGTGTTGACGGTGGACTGGATGGCATCCGGGATCGAGTAGCCGGCTCGGCGGTGGGCGGCGATCTGGTTGTGGGCGCTGATGCCGGAGAGGCCGAGCCGGGCCAGCGCTTCCTGCTTGGCGGTGACCGCAGTCGGGGAGCTGGGCTGGTCATCCCACCGGACCCATGCGTCGATCAGCGCCTCGAGCGGGTCACCCACGGCGGCCTCCTATGTGCCGGTCGGCTGCCCGTGCGGCCCGGCAGTCGCCGCACGGTTGCTCACCGTGGCGCAGGTGCCGGTTGTAGGCGGCTGGTGTGCCGCAGGGCTCCCTGTGCGTTCCCACGGGCCGACCCGGCCGGCCTGGAATCAGCTCTAGTTCTCGCATCGCCACCCGCAGCCGGGTGCGCTCATCGGGCGAGGTGCCAGCGACGCATCCGTGCCGCTCGCCCAGACGAGCCGCGAGGCATGACAGGGCGACCGGGCAGCCCCCGCATATCTCCCGCGCGACGCCGTAGCCGTCCTCCGTCTCCGGGAACATCAGCGGCGTCGCGCCCTTGCAGGCCGCCGAGCTGGCCCACCCCTCAGATGGGACATGGGAGGCGACCCGTCGGGCGACGTCATCCAGCGCGGCCTCGTCCCTCAGAGCCCACGACTCGGCCAGAGCCTGCGCCTTGCGTTCACGCCACGAGCCGGTCATGCGCCCTCCCCGGTGGTGGTGTGGGGCACCGGCTGCTCAACAGTGAGGAACATGCCGAGCCGGCCACGCGCCAGCTCCGCGTTGCGGCTGTCCAAGTCGATGCCGATGCTGTCCCGGCCGTGGCCATGCGCTACCTGCAGCGTCGTGCCACTTCCGACGAAAGGGTCGAGGACGTGGCCGGGGCGCCATCCGGTGCCGGTGTGGTAGCCGTCGAGACGGAGGCCGTCGGTGCCAGGGCAACCGCAGGAGGACCAGCCGCTAGTGGTGGTGGTGGTGGTGCCGCTCGTCTTCTTGTACGAATGCGCCGCCTTGCCGTCGGCAATTCCCGAGCGCCAGACCTCGGGCTCGACCTGGTTGCCATCCCGATCGACTAGGCCCGTTACATCCGTGATACGCCGCGACGGCTGCCCGCAGCTGGCGCAAACGCGGCGGGGGCACATCTCCTCGATGAGCTGGGCGCACAGCTCCGGCGGAAAAACGGCGTAGTGGCGGCCCTTGCAGCCCTTGGGGCTGATGTCCATCGCGTCGAGCGTGCGGATGATGCCGGCCCGCTCGAGCGCTCGGCGAAGGTGGTGGCCGCGGGTGCCCTGCGTGACGCTCCCGGACTCGCGCTGCTTGCCTGCGTGGCCGCTGTCGCCACCACTGATGCCACGCGAAGCGCTGGAGACGGAGACAGTCGTCGGACCGACGTTGCGCTTGCCGGCCATGTCGTCGAGGCAGGCGTCGAGGACGGCGTCGACGTGGTGCCACCAGTCCCGCGGCGGCGCACCCGCGGGGTTCCGTCCACTGGCATCGTCTCGGGTCCAGTTGCCACCGTTGGGCGACTTACGTCCGCCGAGCTGCCGAGCAGCGCCGGGCTCGCTGTGACCGGTGCGCACGGCGTCGAGGTCGAACCAGCGGTCCCGCTCCCTGGTGGCCACGATCACATAGCTGGTAGCCGGCCTCTCCTTGTCCCCGAGCGCCCCTACCGGCGGGTTGGTGCGGATCCAGGGCTTGAGTGTGCGGATCCGCCACATCCCGGCCGGGGACTCCTCGCCGGTCAACAGGTTGCGGCCGTAGGCGAGGCTCAGCTGATAGAGCTGGGGGACCCCGACCAGCGACTTATCGAGCGGCCAGCCGGCGCCGTATAGGGGCGCAGGGCGCATGTCGATGTCGTCGTCGCCTGCCTTCGGACCCGTGCCGCGTGACTGTGATGAGCCCTGCCGGAACTTCGGTTGCCCCCCGCGGATGCCGTCGGGGTTGTAGTCCCCTCCCGCTCCCCCAGAGCCTGCGTAGGTATCTCCTAGCTCGACCGCCAAGGAGCCGTGCGGGGCGAGCACCCTCCCCCACTCTGCCGTCAGCTCCAGCAGGACGTCGAGGTAGGCGGCCGGGGTGGCTTCGGAGCCGATCTCGCGGTCCTTGGCTGGGTGCCCGTCCGGGAGGTAGGAGCGCAGGGCGAGGAACGGTGGGCTTGTAAGGATCAGGTCGAATAGACCGTCCGGCAGTCGGGCGAGCCGCTCGAACACGTCACCGATGAGGAGCCGTGCGCTCATGCCGACGCCTCCCACAGGGTGGGTTGCTGGTAGCCGAGGCGGCGGGTGACCCGGTCTCGCCAGTGGAGCGCCCAGCGGCCGTGGAGGCCAGCCGGACGGGACACGCTCGAGCCCGGAGGGGGTTTGGGAACAGGGATGGGGCCCGGTCACTTCACGCCACCTCCGTCGAGGAGGCCAGCGCGGCGTGCAAGGCCGAGGAATGCGTGCGCAGCCACGAGTGGTACGACGCCGTTGCCGATCGTGTGCAATCTGTCCAGCCGATGGGCCAGCCCAGCAGCATCTCGACGAACCGAGGGTTCAGCACCTGGGTTCCGTTCGAGGAGGTCGCCCCATCCGTGGTGGTCGTCTGGTCCTGGGGGGAAGAGTGGAAGGTTCTCGCTTGGCCGGGCAGGTCCCGGCCGCCGTTGCGGCGCCCGGTGTACTCGTCCTTGTGGTCCCTCGCCTGCGGGGTCGGCCAGGTCTTCGCTATCGACGGGAGATCCGGTCCCGTTCCCCTGGTGGTCCGGCCGCTCTCGTCGAGCGTGTCGGCCCCGAACCGGTCCGTTGTGCGAGGCGTCGGCCACACCTTCGCTTGGCCCTTGAGCAGCAGCTCGTCTGAGCGCTTCCCGCCACGCCTCTCGTGGCCGCCTGCGGCGTCCGCCGCTGATGGCGTCTGCCACATCTTCGCTTGCACCGTCAGCGAGGTGACCGTCGACCGTGGCCCGCCCTTCATGCGGGCCTTCATCACCAGGTGCGCCTCGGGGGACTTCTGGTCGTCCCGCGCGACCGGGGTCGCCCAGCGGCGCACCGCCCAGTCCGGCTGGGTCGTATGATGCGTGCCCGTCGTTGCCGGGTTGCCGCCCGAGCTGCGGGAGTCGGCCCCGGTCGCGGTAGGCCAGTAGCCAGAACCGTTCTCGGCGATGCGTGGCACCGACCTCGCCCGCTGATAGCACCGTCCATTCCGCATCGAACCCGAGGTCGGCCAGGTCCCCGAGAACGGTTCCGAGTCCTCCGTGCTCAGCAAGGAAGCCACGCACGTTCTCCAGGAACACGAGACCGGGTCCCACTTGGCGAACCACGCGGGCGATGTGGGGCCAGAGCCAGCGGGGGTCGTCGAGACCGCGCTTCTGCCCGGCGTCGGAGAAGGGCTGACATGGGAATCCGGCAGTGACGAGATCCACGCGTCCGCGCCACGCTGCGCCGTCGAAGGTGGCGATGTCGTCCCAGATAGGAGCCTGATCCAGGGCCTCGTCTTCCATCCGCGCCACGAGAACGGCCGCGGCGTAGGGGTCCCGCTCAACGGCGGCCACAAGACGCGTGGCTCCGCCAAGGGCAAGCTGGAGACCGAGCTCAAGTCCACCCGCGCCGGCGCAGAGGGAGAGGACATGGAGGGGACGTGCAGCCACATCAACCGCTCTCCAGGTCCATCGCCGTGTCCTCGTCGTCGGTGCCGGCCGGCACAAGATGCACGGCCTCGTCGTCAACCACGACGCCGCAGACACAGACGTTGGTGCTGACTTGGCGGATAGGCGCATGACGGTCGTCGTCGGTGGTCGCTAGCGGCTTGGCCTTGACGAACCCGTGGGCCTCGTCGTACGACGCCTGGTAGTGCCAGTGGCACACAGGCAACGACCAGCCCTCGCGGTGCTCTACGAGGCACACAGCCTGGCTGCTGTGGCCACCATTCCAACCGCACAATTGCTCAGTCACGGCTGGCCTCCTGGGCGTCCTCGGCCAGCACTGCCTCGTAGATGTCCGCGACGTGTTTGGCCCACGAGCGCCCGAGATGCTCCGGGCGTTGCCCCCACCCGCAGGCACAGCCACCGATATAGGGCGATGGACCGTCGACGCGCTGGTGGTAGACCAAGGTCTCGACCAGCGGGCCGCGTCGGTAGCGCCTCACTCGCTGCCCTCCTGGGTGTCGAGCTGCTCCCGCAGGCGGGCTCGTTCAGCGCGGGCCTTCTCGTGGATCACCGCTGCCCGGAGTGCGTCCTTAGCGGTGAGCTCGTGCCGGCGGATCTCCCGGCGGAGGTCCTCGGTGACCGCGAGCAGCTCGATGCGGCAGTCGCAGTGCAGCTCGTGGTCATCCATCGGTCCCGCTCCCCTGCTCCGCCATCGCTCGGGCGTTGGCCACGAGCTGGGCCATCTGGTCGATGGTGAGCGCCCACACGGTGGAGCACGGCGTGCAGACAGCGACCGGGGTGGCGCCCCAGCCGGGTTGGAGACGTCGACCGCAGCCGTCGCAGGGGGGCATCTGCTCGTGCACGAGTTGCCAGACACGGTCATCGAGATCACCCATCGGTCCTGCTCCCCTGCTCTGCCTTGTCGGCCGCCTGGCGGATGCGATGCAGCCGGTCGATGTCGTCCTCGTCCACTAGTTGGCCGAGAGCGAGCACGGCGTCCCGCTCGGCCTCCAGTGCCTTGATGCTGGCGAAGTACTCCGGATCGACCGGCCACATGTCGCTGTCGTCGCCGGGCTTGCGCACGATCCAGTGGCCGACCGGGACAGATACCCACCCCTGGGCGCCGTCCTTACCGGCCAAGAGTCGCAGGGTCGGGTTTGTCTCGTGGGGGCCGTAGATCTTCCTCGCTCCGAACACGTCCCACAGGTCGGTCACGTTGTCGCCGGTCCACTGGACGGCCTCGATGGTTTGGGGGCGGGAGCGGTACAGCGCCATCAGTCCTTCACCCCCAGCCAGCCGAGGAGGTCGAGCATCGTCGGGGCGACGAAATCGACCATGCGGTACATCAGCTCGGGCGTTATCTGCGGGCCATCAAGCAGGATCGCTGTGCGTTTGCCCTGTCCTACGAACCAGCCCAGCTCAAGATGAGCCGACCTCCCGCAGGGCAGGACGAGCACACACGTGTCGGCCCGGCGCATCGCTTCCCAGTCACGGCTAAAGCCGTGCACCGCGATCGGATGATCGAGAGCCTTGAGGTACTCGTCGGCATCGCAACGTTCGTTCCGATAGGACGGCATGACTTCGGACCAGTGGAACCCGGTCTCACCGGGGACTGGCTGCTTGAAGTCGTAGTGATCGATGCCGGCCGCCTTGAGCGCGGCACACACGCCGGGCTGCATGTGGTTGCGCCACGACGAGGCGACGTAGATGTAGCTGGGCCGCTCGGCCTTCCAGCGCTCGTGGTCGGCGTCGGTCATCACGTCGATGGCGTCCCGGCGAGTGACGCAGCTCCACCAGTCGTCCCGGCCCGGCTGGAGCGGGTCGTCGTCGAGGAGCACGATGACCTCGTGCTTGCCGAGGCCGTGAACCGGATAGATGTCCCCGTAGTCCGGTGGCGGACTGGCGATCCGGCCGGTGGCGCCGACGCGTTCGGGCCAGGGGCAGCGGTCATTCATCACGATGCGCTGGGCATCGGGGGTGAGGTCAGGCATCGGCTTGGGCCTCCCCGCTGGTGGCCTCAGTCGGACTGCCGGTGCTGATCAGGCTGTAGTGGCCCAAGAGGAAGTCAGCGACCATTGTCGGGTCGGGGCAGACATCCAGCGAACAGGTGATGTGCTGGCCCTTGGCGACGAACAGCGTGGAGTTGCCGCACGCTGGGCAACGGCCGGCCACGCGTTGACCCCAGCCGTCACTGCTATGGACATCACTCATCGGGCGATCCTCTTGTCCAGGGCGATCTCGCTGGCGATGCGCTCCAGCAGGTCCGGGTCGTCGTCCACGACATCCGTCATCCACAGCAGGGCAATCAGATGGGCATCGCGGACGACGCCAATGTTGAAGTCGTCGGACTCACGCAGCACGAATCCCTCGCTCACAGCGTCACCGAACCGGTCGGTCACGTTCCCGACACCGACGCAGTAGGTGCGGTAACGGCTGTCTGGGCTCCCGACGACCTCACGTAAGATCGGCAGATAGCGGTCACCGTCCCGGAACGCCCACGTGGCGAGCTTCGGCTTCAGTTCCGCCGAGACAGCCACCATTGGGCTATGGCAGCGCTCACACATCGGCATCTCACCCGGCGGCACCTCGAACGCCTCGATGTCCCGGCGGGCCTTGCAGTGCACGCATTGGGCTGTGACGACAGGTCGGCTCATGATGTTCCTCCAGTGGTGGGGTTGCCGGGCCAGCGCACGAACTCGCGCAGGCCACCGGCACGTACACGGGCAGGGCCGGCGGGCACCCGTGGGCTGTTCCAATCGACCACCCGGTTCTGGTGGTTCCCCCGGGTGCCGCCGACGGCCTGATGCTCGGCCGTGTGGGCCGTGGCATCGATGTGCGGCCTGGGCAGCGCAGGGGGCGACCAGGGGGCGATGTCCCGGCGGCGGGCGTCACGCCTCCGCCGCCGCAGCTCACCCTCCAACTCGCCGACCCGGTGCTGCAGCGCCAGCGTCTCGCGGTGGTTGCCCCACCAGTCGCGGGCCAGCCAGCCGTTCACCAGCAGCGACACAGCCAGCAGAAGTAGCAGGGTCATGGCTGCCTCCTCGCGGCGCGTCTCATCCTGCGCCGGTAGTCCCAGTTGTCGAAGGCCAGCACCGCCACGAAGCCGCCGACGAACACAACCGGGAACGCGGCGAAGCCGAACAGGAACCGCCTCATGGCTGTCCCCTCCTGTTGTCGGTGAACGTGGCGGCAGGGAACGGCGGCCAATCCGGCTCGGCCGTCCGGTGCCCTCCGGGTGGAGTGACCGGCCCCAGGTTGTCCAGGTCCGCCCGCCGGTCAGCAAGACGCCAGGCGTCGATCTGCGCCTCCTGCCTCCCCAGGTCCATGCGGCGCACCTCAGCCTGGCGCCACGCCAACCACAGGCCCAGGCAGAACCCGGCCACTACACCGACAGCGACACCGGCGATCATCGGCCTCCTCCCCCGAGCAGGGACCGCAGCTCACCCTGAGCCAACGCCACGAAAGGCGTCACCCGAGAGCCGGTAATACGCATCCTGTGGACCGAGTCCACGAACAGCCGGCCAGCTGTCTCCACCTCGGCCAGACGCTCACGGAGCCGCACCACCTCGGCGCCCAGCAGCCGGTTGTCCTCGATCAGCCGGGCCAGGTCCTCTCCCTCATGCACCTGAGGGTCGGGCGGCATGGTGGCCAGCACATCATCGACAGAACGTGGGTCAGGCATCGGCATCTCCTTCCACAATCTCGAACCAGGGCTTACGGGGCTCATTGCGGGACCCTCCGTCTCGTGTCGATGCCCAACTCGAGGCACCGCTCTTTCAGCCGCTCGACCTCGCCGGCCCAGAACAGGCGCGACGACATAGACGGACCGGCTTGGGCCAGGGAGTACAACTCCTTGTAGCGGTCGACGCCGACGGTCAGCTCGACCAGACCCATGAATAGGTGGGGGAACTCCTCGGTCTCCCTGTGGCAGCTACGGCAGAGTGCCCAAGCGTTCTCCTCCAAGCAGCGGGTCGCCGAGTAGCGGCGCTTGATGATGTGCGCCGTATCCGTCGCCTCCCGGCCGCACCGCTCGCACGCACCGCGGGAGCGGACGATCCGGGAGAACAGCTCGTCCGCCCGGCCACGGTCACCCTTGGCACGCGAAACGGTCATGGCGACATCTCCGGCCCGTACTTGGCGAAGGTCAGCTCTTCCTTGAACAGGCCGACCTCGGTCTGCCACGCGGACAGCTGCGCCTTGCGGGACTGCACGGCCTCGAACGCGGCCCGCTTCAGGCCCTCGGCCACGTCACGGCGATGCCTCAGGTCCGCGGTCTGGCCCTGTACCCAGGCGTCACGTTCCGGCACTGTTCCTTGCGGAGCCCGGAGCCACGCTTCGGCCTTGGCTCGCCGGTAGTCCCGTTCGGCATCGGCGTACTGCTCAACGAACTTGCGGGTGGCGTCGTTGCCCCTGTCGATCAGGTCTGAGAGCCGCTGGCGTTCCCGGCTCATGGCGTCGAGGTCCATGCTCAGGGCTCCTCCGGCGCGTCTGTCGGCTCGGGCTCATCGAAGGGCCGCTGAGGGTCGTCCGGGCTGTAGTCCTTCGGGGCCACCACCCGCGCCAGCGCGTCCCGCACCGCGGGGATCTCCTCCTTGTGCACCTGCGCCGGGTCGTCGGTGCGGCCCTCGGTGCCCAGCAGCACCACCTGGGCGACGTCGGCGCCGGCTTCTACGCACTTGGTGCGGATCGCCTCGGCGTTGTCCTCGGACACGTACGGGTCCGCCTCGGTCAAGGTGCGGGGCTTGAGCCCGGTGGACGGGATGGGTTCGGCTGCGTTGGCCCGCTCCCGACGTGAGGGCGTGTCGATGGCGGCGACCTGCTCGGCCACCGTCGGGGCCAGCGACCCGTCCACCTCCGGGACCGGGGTCAGCAGTCTTGGGGTTTCCAACTCGCCGGCCACAGCAGGGCCGATCTCCCCAGTCGCCGGGTTGAAGCCGCCGGACAAGGCCAGCGGGTGGATGTCCAGGTCCAGGACCGGCACGGCGAACTTGCGGGTCTGAGGCTTGTCGTTCACGATCCGCTTCACCGACCGCTGCTCCAACCGCAACCGGGCCGGGAGCATCACACCCTGCGCCGACTGGGCGGCGCACAGGTCCACCACCCCGCCCAGCTCCACCGCGGCGTAATAGCTCTGCGTATCCAGCCGCCACATCCCCAACCCCGGCACATCAGGCAGGATCAACGACAACCGGGAATGGATGTCACACGCCCGGGCCGTCGGGTCGCAGTGGCACGCCCTGTCACCCTGATGGTCCCAGCGGCCGTCGCAGCGCACTTTGCAGCCACCAGCCGACCAGATCTCGTAAGACTGGGAGAACGACATGTCCCCTGGTGGCACCACGACCGGGATCTCCTTGGTGGCCAGGTACACCTGCCACTGCGGCCCATCCGGTGCGTCGTCCCACGGGGTCACGTCGCCGCCCCACACTCCGGCGGCGGCTTCGATGGCCCGCTGGTCCCGGCTTGTGAACCGGAACCGGTCGATCTTGGAGGGCCGGTAGACGGTCTCGCCCTTGCGGTTGGTGGCCTCGACCTTCTCCCCGATGCGGATGCGGCCGATCTCACGCAGCCTGCGCTGGAGGTCGATGATCCTCACGATGCACCGCCTTCCTTTTCGCCATCAACGAAGGTCAGGTAGCGGACCTCGTCCACGTACACGCCCTTGGCCCGCTCCAGCCAGGTGACGCCTGCGGTGCCCTCGTTCGGGTTGTGCGAGGCCACGATCATGTAGGGCTTGCGGTCCTCAGCAAGGGCCAACATGGCCCCGTTGAACAGCGCCTTCTTGAGCGTGTCGGTCCGACGCAGGCCGGGACGGGTGCCCTCCCACGAGCCCTTGCATTCGATCCACCACGTGACCCCCGTATCGGGGTGGACGGCCACGATGTCGACCTCGACGTCGAACTCCGGGTGGCGCCACTTGGTGTCTGTGATGGTCCACCCTTCGATCTGGAGAAGGGTGGCCACCGTGATCTCGAACGCCGCACCCTGGCGGCCGGCGGCAGCTTGGCGGTCGGAGAGGTCGTCGCTCACGACGGCTTCCCGAAGACGTAGATCTCCTCGACGGAGCGCAGCTCGCCGTTGGCGCCCTGACGGAGGCTGCCGGTATCGACCGTGACCGAATCGATGTGGTCGAGCCCGAGCCGGCCGAGGCACCAGCAGTGCCAGTTGCCGACCGGCATGAGCTGACCGCCCCGCCAGTGGTCCTTGATGTTGAGTATGAAGACGCCGCCCGGTTTGAGGGCGAGGACGGCTTCGTCCCATGCCTTCTCGTGGAACATGCGGTAGTCGGTGCTGCCGTTGGTGCCGTTGCGCCAGTGCAAACCCCCCGAGTTGTCAACGGCCAAAGGCCGGCCGAGATCGTGGGTGTAGGAACGTCGCCGCTCGGGGTCGCTGGCGTTGTGCGAATCAGCGAGCCGATTGCCGTAGGTGGGTGAGGTCACGATCGCGTCGAACTCGTCCACGTCGAACGGCAGATCCAGCGCGGAGGCGCAGATGGTGCGGTCGTGTAGGTCGGCCCACTCGGGTTCGATCTCGACGCCGACGGTGTCGAACTCGGGGTGCAGCTCGTGGATGCGGCCGGTGCCGGCGAACGGGTCCAGTACCCGGTTGCCCGGCGCATGGGCACGTAGCAGCTTGGCGAAATCCGGGATCAGCTCTCGGCTGTAACGGGCGGGGTGGGAGACGCCGTCACCGAGGTCCGGTTTCGCCGGCAGCCATGGCTCTGGCTCGGGGAGCTGCTTGGATTCGAGGTTCCCGGCAATTGCCTCGTCCAGAGATTCAGGCGGTAGCTCACCGTCGCGAGCTTCTCGGACCGTGTCCTCGATCGCCTCCCGCTCACCCGGAGCGAACGAGTCGGCCTCAGGTTCGGGTGTATCGTCGTTGTCTGAAAGTCGCTCTGTACCAATCCTGGTACGGAAGATGTTCGATACCGTGCTCTGTGATACGCCCGTCAACTGTGCAACTTCATGTTGTTCCATGTCTCGAAGAAGCCGTACGATCAGGTCGTCCCGCTGCTCACGGCGGAGCTGACGTCGATGCAGGTTGAGCCGCACCGCCATGGCCCGCTTCGCCCCGTCGTCCGTCAGATCGACCGTCTGACGTGGACAGTCGACGCCCAACCGTTCCGCCACCAGCAGCCGATGGTGGCCATCGATCACTCGGCCGTCCCGGTCCACCACGACCGGCACCTGCACCCCGTTGGCGGCAATGTCATCAGTCAATGACGACATCTCGTCATCGCTCAATGGCGGCAATAGCTGATAGTCGGTCACGTCGCACCTCCGGGGACCATCGGCATCCCGATCACGTCCTTCGACAGGCCGTTCACCCACCGACTGGCCTCCTGCACGTACAGGAACGCCTCGTGCACCACCTCGTCGCAACGGACAGGGAACAACTCGCAATGGTCCGGGGTGATATGGATGACAGCTCCGCCCTCCACCTGCGGGACGGGATGCGCTTGCTCGCGCTCGGCCTCGGACAGCAGGTAGTAGCGCCTGCGGAACTTCTCGGTGCGCCGTGGCCGCCACACGGCGGCGAACTCGGCGTGCCGGTACGCGGCCAGCTGCAAAGCCGCCTCCGGGTACGGCGTCTTCGGGTTGCCCTTGCCGTCGAACCCGTCGCGGCTCGTCTTATAGTCCACGATCAACGGCACCCCACCCACGGTCAGGAACGCGTCGGCGGTGCCGGCGTAGCCCATCGTCGGGTGGTAGACGACCACCTCGGTCGCCTGATACGCCGGGGTGAACCGCTGCAGCCAGCCATCGAACTGGTCCAACATCCTGGTCAGCACCGCGGCCTCGGCGTCGATGCCGTCGAAGCGGGCGCCACCCTCGGCCCTAATGATCTCAGCCAGCCGATCCCGGCCCGGCCGGGTCCCGGTAAGGGCATACTCCTCGCACGCCTGATGCGCAGCTGACCCGAGGCTGGCGTTCGACAGACGGCCCTTCGGCCGGCGGAACCGGGCGTCCCGCAGCCACTTCACCACCGCCCCCTCGCCCTCCTCCTCAATCCGCTGCGGAAGCGACCTGGCCGAGGCGACAGCGGCAAGCGCAGCCTGCTCCGCCGCCCAGTACATGAGCGCCGGCTTCTCCAGACAGCCGATGATCGTCGTCACCGACCACAGACGCAGATCGCTCTCGTCGGGCTTGGCCACATCCGTCGGAGGCAGGCCAAGCTGCGGTGTCTCGACAGCGGTCACAGCGTCATCTCCTCACCCAGCCCGTTCAGCGGGGTCGCGCCGCAGTCGACGCACTCGAACACGGTCCGGCCATCCGGCAGCTCTTCCACCGGCGAGGGGATGTGACGGCATCTCCCCGGCTCCTCGAAATCGCGGGCGTCCCACTCCATGTGCAGCAGCCGCTGGATGTCCCGGGCCAACGCCTCGTCGGTTTGGCTGGCCCACGCCACCAGGCCCCGTTCCGCCACGTTGAGCCGGGAACGCAGCCCGGCGTTCTCGACGAGGATGCGCCGGTACTCGGCGACAAGCTTCCGATGGTTACGACGCCTCAACGTCCCGCCTCCTGGTTGGCGGGCCAGCCACATATCGGCACCCGCAGGCAGCCGTGATGACACACGGCCTTCCAACACCGCCCGCAGGACCCCGCGACGCAGTGCGAGCACATGCCCGGTTCGCGCTGCCACGGCTCCGGGCCGGGCATCACCTGGCCGGGGGCCAGGCTGTCCGGCTGGTCGTGACACAGGTCGTTGCCCATCACTCGGCTTTTCCCGCGGCGTCCTGGCCGATGGGCTCGACGTCCTCCCACCGGGCGAAGAGGCCGCCCTCCAGAGCAACCGTGAACCGGTGCCACTCACGGTCGTCACCGTTGGCGCCCTCATAGACGACGACCGTGCCCTCCGGCAGCCTGACCTCGATGCCCTCGTGGCCGGCATCGAGCACAGCCGGCTTCGGGTGGCGCAACCGGAACGGGGTACCGGGAGTGATGCTCACAGCGCCAGCCTCCGCAACTCGGGGCCGGGCTCGGAGTGGTTGTATGTGAACGTGGCGACCTGGGCGGCCCGTTCGACACGTGCCCCGCAGGTGCACTCCGCCCAGCAGCAGCACGGCTCCACACCCAGCTGCACGCCGTGCACCGTCGGCACATGGGACACCGGCACCGGCAGCCTGCGGGAACTGCCGGGCCGGTCCGCCAGCCGCTCCGTCGCCCTGATCGCTTTCACCTTCTGGTCGAAACCCATTAGGCTCTCCTTTGCTTGTTGACCCTGCGTCTGGCTTCTCGGGCTGGCGCAGGGTCGGCTTTTTCTCTCTCAGATCTGGGCGTCCCGGCTGTGGGTCCCTGCTAGGTATGGAGCAGAGACACCGGCTGACAAGGCCGGCTCGGGCTCACAGGCCACCGCAGTGGCACGGCCACGGCTTTCGCAGGCTGGGGCTTGGCAGCCCGTGACCGTGTGGACTGTCGCCGGGACGCCCAGCGCGGGAACGGGAGCGGGCCGGGCGGGCGGACAGGCGGCCTCACCCCCGTTCACGCGCTCGACGGCCAGGCAATGCAGGAGGTGATGGTCAACCTGCGTCTCGCAGAGGGAGCAGCCAGAACCCGAGAGCGGGGGAAGACTCTCGGGCTCAATGGCCGTGGCCGGGCAGGGGCCAGAGGAACGGGCCCCTGACCCGGCCGACCCACTGTCCTCGACGGACAGGACAATGGGCGAGGAACCGCGGCCAGGATCGTTGCGCCTCCACAACGCTCCCCCGGCCGCGGTGTCGTCTGCTCGACCCGGCCGGACAGGTGCCGGGGAGCAGGACGAACTTGTGTTGACCAGGCTCATGCCGTCTGCCTCTCGGGCTCGATGGTCCGCCGGCAGCGGTGAGCCGACCGGAACCGGGAAGCCGCCGCGACACGGTCCAGGCGCTGACCCGACGTCAACTGGTGCGGCGTCGCTTTCCACCCGGCGCCGCAGATGTCGCAGACGACTTGGATGAGGCGTCCGGCGTCGTCGAAGTGGTTGGTCATCAACGGGTGGCTCACGCCGCGTCTTCCTTCCGCTGCTCGGCCTCGCGGGCCTCACGCTCCAGACGACGGGCACGCGCCCGGCGGAACACCCTCGCCACGTCCTCGAGGATCACCGGGTCCTCGAACGGGGACAGCTTCGGCTCACTCACCGTTCCCCCTCCAGATGGTTGGCGCTCTCCAGCCCCGGCCCAGGAGGCTCAGGGCTGGAGGCGCCGTCGCTCACCGACGCGCTGGGGGAAGCGCCGGCGGCGTCCTTGGGGTCATCGTCGGCCGGCTTGTCCGGCTCCGGCCGGGGATACGAAGGAGGATTGGGTTGCTGGTTCGGGTCCTTCCGCGGGAGCCGGGGATACGGCTCGTCGTTGATCTTCTTCGGGCCGAGCTTGATCCGCACCAGGACCGAGTCGTCCTCGATCCGGAGCGTCCACACCTTCCCGCCAAGAGGCAGCTCCGCCGGATCGGTAGAGCGCACCATGTCGGCGGCGACATCGAGCTGGAGGGTGAGGGCAGTTGGCCTCACGACTGGTCCCCCAGCAACTCAACATCGAGCGCCTTGGCGACGATGAGGAACGAGTCGAGGGAACCCTGGCCGCGTTCGACACGGCTGATGGTCTGAGGGAAGTAACCAAGCCGAGCAGCGAGCTGGACTTGGGTCTCCCCTGCCTCCTCCCGCTTGGCCTGGAGTCGCTTACCCCAACGGGCCTTCACGTCCTCGGCGGTTGCTTCCACATGGATGAGACTACGCTTATTCCGACTAGTCGTCAACAGCGTTTCGCTATTCGGATACTAGATTCCGAGTGCTACTAGGCGTATAGTGCCTAGGCATGAGCGCCAAGGAACGGCTGTCAACGGCGTTCAGACGCGCCTACGAGGCAGCCGGCCTGTCCCAAGAGGCAGTCAGTGATGCCCTAGGCATCAGGCAGGCCACCATCAGCAAGTACGCACGCGGCGATGTGCAACCGCCGCTCGACTTTCTGGAGCAGTTCGAGCTCTCAGTTCTGAGACAACCTCGTGGACACGTGCTCCGTCTTGCCGGCTACGTGGCCGATGACGTCGACCTCGTCGCAGCAATCAAGACGGACCCGCACCTCACTGAGGACGGACGTGAGGTAGTGCTACACACCTACGACTTCTGTCGTCGGCAGGCCGCGGTGTCTGGTGCCGATGGTGGCCAGGACATGCCCGAGCCTGAGACTCGTGGCGAGCTGCTGGCCCAACTCTCGGCCCGGTTCTCGCCGCATCTCGCGGAGGTGCTCGACGGGCTGGAGGACCGCGACATCGCCCCCTACCTGAAAGGTGGCAACCGGGTCGACCAAGCCGCCGGGCTGGCGAAGGACACGATCGCGAAGCGGCGCAAGGGAGCCATCTGAGCCGAGGCCACGCACCGTTAGTTGCACCACTGTAGTTCGTTGACCAGCGAGTTTCTACATGGGACCGTGGTACCGTAACTACAGTCTTGTCAACAGGGGTACGAGGGGGCGGTAAGGATGGACGTGCTGGACAGAGACCGGATCACGCTCGACGCTGACCCGGACCAGCAGCGCAAGCGCCTCGATGAGGCCCGCCTCCGGTTGCTGGACGCCATCGCCGAGCTGAAACCGCCGTCCATGGAGCACGTCGAGGTACACGTCATCGCAGCCCTACGCGAGTTGACCAGCGTGCAGCAAGAGCTGCGGCTCCTACTGCACGTGCGACACCTCGAAGAGACCGGCCTCGAAGATCAGATCGCGGACCTGGAGGAGAAGCTGGCCGGCGGATGGGAGCCACCCGCCGAGCCTGTGGAGGATCTTGTCGCCAGCCTCAAGGGCGAGTTCGGGCTCGACTGAACGCTCGACGTGCATCCGTCGCTCGACTAGCCCAGGCACATCTCCAGGTAGAGCAGCCCCAGCAAGTCCAGCCCGATGCACAGCAAGTACTCGTCGTCGGGTGGCGGCTCCGATGGGACCGTCGTTGTGGTGGTGGTAGTCGTCGTCGATGTGGTGCCCGGCGGCTGGGTCGTGGTCGTCGTTGTAGGCGGCGGCACGATGGTGGTCGTCTCGGCCGGCATCGTTGTCATGGTCGTGTCTGTCGTGGTGGTGGCCGGCTCGTCCGTTTGGACCAGGGCCGGTGGCCCGTTCAGGCCCGGCAGCGTGGTCGTTGGCCCATCGTCGGCCTCGTCCTGGCCGTCGCCTGCCAGCCCGCCGTTGCGACCGTCGTCGTCCTCGGGCACCGGGGTTGTTGTCGGTCGCTCTGGCCGGGTGGCCGCCGGCGGCTCCGCGACCTCGCCGCCTCCGTTCGCCTGATCCGTGTCGGCCGGCAGCAGGCCGAGGCCGAACAGCGCCAGCGCGCTCACCGCCGCGCCGGCCGCCCATTGCCGCGACGTCCCGCCGAACCGGTCGGCCAGCTCCTCGGCGGGAGCCATCAGCACCGCGGCGACGAGCGGTGGCACCGCCCGCAGATGCCGCCGGCGGCGTGGCTCAGGCTCGGCGACGACACCGAGCCGTTGACGCACCTCTCGGCGTCCCTCCAACGCGTCGACCCGCTCCTCCAGCTCCAGCCGCGCTGTCCGCGCCGCCGCGAGCTCACCCCGCACCGCGGCCAGCTCCGCCTGCAATCGGCGACGGGACTCGACCAGCACACCGGCAACCAGCCACACCACAACCAGACCGACACCAACGATTGCAGCCGACATGGGGGAGCCGCCCTCTCTTGACGCTGAGTTGTGTTCGCCACTCCACACCCACGCATCGCCACCGCGCTCCCCGTGACACTCTCCCAACAGGAACCCTTACAACGCAAGGGGTACCGCGCGGTAAGTGAGAAACCCCGCGGATCGCTGGCTTTCACTGACGTGCTGCGGCCTTGGCCGCATTCCATCCGAGGCGGTGCTCGATGCCCGACGTCGACGGCCACGGCCTGTCCTGAGCCTTGCGCCAGGCGTTGTAGGAGGTCTTGGAACCAGCGCCTGACCGTCTGACCGCCTCGATCATGTCATCATCAGACCACGGCGGCCCCGGCTCCTTCGGGGCGTCGATCAGCTCCCCGTTGATGTCGTGCACCTTGACCCTGTCCGTGTCGAACACGGGCCCGTGGCTGGTCGCCTTGTGGACGACCACCCGTGAAAGCATCCGCTCGAGCACGTAGCGCTTCTCCCCGTGGTTCATCTCGCCCCAGTCCGCGGTGACGGAGCCCGGGTCGATGTCGGTGACCGGGGCCGGCACCGCCGCGAGGAGCGCCTGGAGGCGGGACTGCTCGGACGCCAGCGTGTCACGTGCTGCGTCCCACTCCTCGGACCGCAGGTCCCTTCGCGCCCACCGGGCCGCCAGCTCCCGACGCCGCGAATCGATCCCCGCGATCTCCGCGACAAGCCGTTCCCGCTCCTCCCGGCCGGTGTCGCTCGCCGCGAGCCGGTCCCGGAACTCCGCCGAGCTCAGACGCGTCAACACCAGCCGCTCGACATGGTCCTCCAACCCGACGGCCGAGACACTCACGCCCCCACAACCACCCAAGTTGCGGCGACACGAGTAGACTCTGCGCTTGCGGCCGGTGTCGTGAGCGGTGTGCATCTGCCCCGCCAGCCCGACGTCGCAGACCCCGCAGACCGCCAGCCCACTCGACAGCAGGTAGCGGGCCGGACGGCTGCCCTTCCGGCTCCCGTACAGGGCCACCAGACGCCGCCACGTGACCTCATCCAAGATCGCTTCCCACTCGGCGTCCCCGACGACCTCGCCGCGGTAGACACGTTTGCCGGCGATCATCGGTGCTGTCAGCATCTGCCGGATGCGAGTCCCGGTCCAGCGCTTGCCGCCTTGACGGCACGGAAGGCGGAGACGCTCGAACTCGGCGGCCACCGCGTCGTCTCCCCACCCTGAGAGCACGGCATCAGCGGCCCAGCGGGCAGCCTCGGCCTCGTTCTCGACCAGCTTGATCCGGGACCGGGTGCCGTCCTTGTAGTGCCGGTACCCGAACCCCCTCCCCGGTCCCGGGCGACCGGCCTTCGCGTGATCGGCGAGCGTGTCGTTCACCCGCTCCCTCAACCGCTTGCGCTCGTGCCATGCCAGGATCTGCTTGATGTCCGCGACCTCATCGAGCCGTACGAGCCCATCCCGATTGGTGTGGATCTCGCCTATGCCGGCGTCGTCCAGCTCGGCCACCAGCTCCACCCACCGCCGCCGGTTCGCTTCCAGTCGCGTCTGCTCCACACACCAGATGGCATCCACCTCGCCGGCCCTGACGCAGGCCCTCAACCGCTCGTAGTCCTCGCGAACGGCGTCGTCATCGAACGCGGAGACGTCATTGTCGGAGAACACCTTGATGGGGAGATGGGAAAGGTGCTGCGCCGCGTACTCCCTGCCCCATCGCTCCTGTCGGTCAACGCTCTCAACCTGGCCGTTGATGGCCCTGGACAGCCGGCAATAGATGGCTAGGTAGCTCTTGGGACTTGACACGGTGCGCATAATACACGCATCTCTGTCACCTGACATCGGTCAGGTGACAGCCATACAGGCATCACCTGCCAAGACCGCGAAGGGCGGAACCCCTAGTGAACACCATCCCGCAACAACCTGGCCAGTATCCCCCCAACCCCCACGATTACCCACCCCCCTACTCCTACCAGGCCCCACCGAAGGTCGGGCACCCGACCGCAGCGTGGGTGTTCGGCGTCTTCGGGGCCGTGTTCGGGCTCATCCCGATCCTGGGCATCGTCGCGTTCCCCGCCGGGATCGTCGCCCTGGGGCTCGGTGTCAGCGCCTGGCGGCAGGGACGGCGGCACAACATCCGCCAGGGCCGGGCCGGCATCGCCACCGGCGTCGCCGCGCTCGTGCTCGGCGTCATCGGCCTGGTCATCGTCGCCACCGCTTTGGACCAGCTCGACGAGGACTTCACCTGCCTGGATGAGGCCGAGACCCTCGATGAGATCGAGGCGTGCGACTGATGGCGGGTTACCCCGGTCTGCCGTCCCCGTTCCCGCCCGAGGTCCGGGATAAGGCGGCAGACAACAGCGAGCACATCCTGGAGGTGGCCGGCGTCAACTACTGGCGCCTCGGCCCCAACGGCCGGCTGGCTCTGGCCACCATCTCGCTGAACCGGCCCGACGTGATCGACGGCATCAGCGAGATCCTCCTCGAGGCCCGTGACGCCGACGCCCGCGCCAACCTCGGCATCGGAGGCGAGCTGTGAGCGTCACCGCGGAACCAGCCGTCGCGCCGGCATCGCCGCTTGCCGTCATCGGTGCCGGGGTCAGGTTGATGCTCGACCAGCTCGACCGCTTCAACAACCCGCACGGCCTCATACGGACCAGGGTCATGGACATCTGCTACGCCGGCTGGGGGCCGGAGGTCCGGATCGAGCCGAAGGACGGCACCGTCTACGTGGTCGCCTCCCACGGCCTCATCGAGACCTACACGTTCGTGAACGGTGCCGATAACCCGGACGTCACCACGAGCGACGTCAACGCCGCAGCCATCAAGGCGTTCGGATGAGTCCCGCGACCAGGTCCCTGCTGGCCGCCAACGCCCTGCTGCTGCCTCTGGCTGGCTGGTTGTGGCTCACACCCGGACCCGAAGTTGAGGACCGGCTGGACGTGGACACCGGCACCGCGATGCCGGCAGAGACGACCACCACGACCACCACTGCGCCGAGCAGGGAGACCTCCACGACCTCTACCACACATCCGACGACGACTACGACCTCTACGACCACGACAACGACCGTTCCGCCCACCACGACCACCACGACAACAGCTCCCCCAGCTCCAGCTGAAAGCCTGGAGCAGATCTACGCTCGTTGCGGTCGTGGCTATGCGACCGGCCTTGAGGTCGTCACAGGCGACATCTCCTACACGCAGTGGGACCGCACCATCCAGATAGCTGAGAACCAGCTCGACTCGCCCTACCCCGGTGTTGCTTGCTGGGGCTTGGCGCACGAGGACGGTCACGCCTACGCCATGTCGCTCGCCCCGGGCGATTATGACCTGGAGCCGCCGGGCTGGCCCTACGACGGCGAGCAGTTCGCCGACTGCTACGCCGAGGTCATCGTGGGCACCGAGCTGGTGACTGGACACTACGGCTGCCCGGACCTGGAACTTGCACGGAGCTTGATGTGAAGCCCCGGCCCGGCGAGTTCGCCCGGTTCGCTTCGTTCCAGCTCGGCGCGACCTTTCTCGTCGTTGCGCTCGCTATCTGGCTGGCGGCGCCGTGACCGTCTGCCGCCGCGGTACTGCTCGCCCACATCTGATCGCAACAAGATCGCTGACACCCAGCGAAACACGAAAGGAACAACATGAGGAAGTACGCAGTAGCGGCGGCGGTGCTGGCGGCGGGACTCGTCGTCTCAGCTACAGCAGCATCCGCCCATCACAACGTGCCGGTCACGACCACGACCGAGCCCGGAGCCTGCGGTGAGGTGACCATCGGCGCTCAGTGGTCCGAGGACACCCACATCGTGGACAATACCGTGCTGGTCGTGCAGGCCGGCGGCGAGCAGTTCACCGCCCCTGTGGGTGAGTCCATCACGGTCGGCCCGTTCGAGACGGCGCCCGTCACGGTCCGATACCGCGTCTGGGGCGGCGGCGAGCGCAACTACGACCAGCCAGCCCTGACGGACTTGGACGCCCTGGTGGCGCATCTCGACGCCGGCGGTAGCCCGCTCGACGGGGACGCTCCGGGTGTCGCTTGGTTCGAGCTCGAGGTCGAGGGCTGCGTCCCCGGACCGGAAGGTCCCGAGGGTCCGTCAGGTGATGACGGCGAGACCGGTGCCGACGGAAGCGATGGTGTTGACGGCGAGGACGGGGCCGATGCTGTGTCCGTCGCCCAGCCCGAGGAGTCGGCCCCGGCCACCGCGGTGACCGCAGAGCCTGCGTTCACCGGCTGACCCCACTGGATAAGGCAGATGCCCCCCGGCACCTACGACAGAGCCGGGGGGCGTTCTGCTGTCGCCAGAGCCGGGTCCGAGTCGCTACATGCGCCCAGCCGGCGACAACATCGTTGAGGATGCCCCCGGCCCGCACGGGGGTCCATCCTCATCTGGCCTGGCCGGCTCCCCCACCGGCCTCAACCAGGACTAGGCCAGTCGTCTCTTTGGTGAGGGGCCACCGCCTTTGACTGGGGAAACGCAGGCGGTGGCCCCTCCTTCTCTGCCCTCGGGGGATGCAGTCCCCGAGGCTTGTCGCCAGGCCCGGCCGGGGGCGGACGGGCAGCCAGCCGGGCCTGGGCGATCTAGGACGTGTCGACCAGCAGGACCACGAGCACACCCACAGCGGCCAGCAGGATCGCTGCGATCATCGGCACTGCTCGCCCTCCTCGTGGCTGGCCACGACACACACCCGGTCGCGTCGCGGGTCCGCGGGCGCAGCCACCTCGCGTTCACAGGCGGGGCACACCATGTGGCCCCGGCCGTCCGTCGCGCCTAGGCGGACACCCCACCCCGACGCCGGGCAGGCCCGCTGCTTCCTCCACCACAGGCTCACGACGCCCCGCCCCCCAGAGCGTGCAGCGCCCGCGCGGTCCGTGCACGGTATTTGGCTGCCATCGCGGCGCGGCAGGGTTGGCAACGGCACCCGGCGTTGTAGGTGGTGGGCTCGCCGTGGCGCACCGACGGGTCACCCGCCGCGACCCGTTCAGGCAAAGCCCCCCGCCCGGCCGCTTCACGGCCCTCGGCGGCCAACGCCTCCACCGCGCTGCCGCTCAGCCCGCAGACCGCGCCGATCTGGCCCGGGCCGGCACCTTCCTCGAGGAGCTTGGCCACGTCGCGGGCGTTGTCGCCGTGGCCGGGGTCACAGGCCAGCCGGTGGGCCAATCCAACCAGGCGACGCCGGTCCGCTCGGCCCAGCCCACCCCAGACGCCATCAGGCTCCTCAAGGCCGGCCGCCAGGCAGTCGCCCCGCACCGGGCACATCGCACACAACGCCTTCGCGGAACGGCCCGCATCGTCCGCGAAGAACATGCCCGGCCCCTGCGCACCGCAGCGCGCCTGACGCCACCACTCCGCCCTCACTGCTCGGACCCGATGTTGCGTCTCGTCGCCGAGTCCCACGGGGAATCCTCCGGGCCGCACACATGGGACTTCCGCAAGCCGCCGGCGCCGTCGACGATGAGGGTGCGTTTGCCGCAGTCGTGCCACAGGAAGCCGCGTCCCCGGTCATAGGTGACCACCCACTCCCTCGGCGGCTGGACGGCGTGGCTCACCCGCCGACCCCCAGCCAGCGCAACACCCACACCATCATCTCGACGAACCCCCACACCGCCGCCCCGACCGCGATGGCGACGAACCCGACAGCGCCCGCGACACCGAACGGGCCTGGTTCTGCCTCCTGCATCTCCTCAGGCACTCGGGTCATGAACGCCTCGGCTGGGGGTAACATCGGCATGTCGCAGCCTCCCTTCGTGGGTTGTGACCACGCCCCCGGCCGTGGCATCGGTGCGGGGGCTTAACGTTCCTCTGGGTAGTTTCCGACACAACCACCCTGCGTTTGTAGGGGGATCTACCCTGAGCGAACCCTGAGTTATCGCTGTTGCGCTGGAGTTTCGCCGGATGTTCCGGTTGTGTTGCGCGTCACTCCGGCCACTGAACGCGTTAAGGTGGCCGGCGAACACGAAGGAGACGGCTTACGGCGATGCCACGCCATCAGCTACAGCAAGCGAGGAAATCTGCTGGCCTGACGCAGAAGCAGCTGGCCAGAGAGTTAGGCGTAAGCGAGGACACGGTCGCGGGCTGGGAACGCGGCACCAATACGCCTCGCCACGGGTTCCGGCCACGACTCGCCAAACACTTCAACGTCACCCTGGCTGAAGTTGACATCATGCTGGCTGAGGGCGATGGTCAGGCCACCAACGGCCATGCCGTTCGTGAGTGGCTGTCGGTGTTCGCCTCGTCAGAGCAGGTGGCGTCGCACCTATGGACATGGCAGCCAGTCACCGTTCCTGGGCTTCTCCAGACCCTGGCCTATGCCACCGCCGTCGAGAGAGTCGGTGGCGACGACCACTCAGAGGAGAACATCATCGAGCGAGTGAACGCACGTCTCGCTCGTCAGAACGTCTTGCAGCGCACCCCCAACCCCTTGACGTTCTCGGCGGTCATTGATGAGTCCGTTCTCAAGCGGGTGACCGGCGGGTCTGAGGTCATGGTCGACCAGCTCGATCACCTTGCGAAGGTGGCCGAGCTGCCGCACATCGATTTGCGAATCCTGCCCCTCAACCCAGCGACCCACTTCGCTGGATGGGGGACCTTCACGGTGTTTGCCAAAGGCAATGGTATGCCTCACGCGGCCTGCACTTTCGATGAGACCGGTGTTCGGTACCACGAGTCGCCCTACGCCGTGCAAGCACACATGAGACTGTTCAGTCGTCTGACCGCACGAGCCCTGAGCCCGAGCAAGTCCAACGAGATCGTCCGCCTTACCAAGGAGACCCACATATGACTATCCGACATTGGCAAAAGTCCAGCTTCAGTTCCACTAACAGCGAGTGTGTCGAGCTGGCCGCCCTTCCCGATGGTGGCGTGGCTGTGCGCGACACGAAGGACGATGGCCACGGTCCCGTCTTGCGCTTCACCAGCGACGAGTGGGTGGCGTTCCGGCAGGGCATGGCAGCCGGCGAGTTCGCCGACCTCGGCTAATCTGTCAGCGCACGGCGGGGCGAGGCTCGGTTCGGCCCGGTAGGGCTTGGTGAGGCTCGGCCGGGCATGGCATGGAACCGTCATCCCTCGCGCTCACCCGGCCCGACGACTTAGCCTGAGGGTCCATGACCCAACACAGCTGGCGCAAGTCGAGCTACAGCGGCGAGTTCGCGTGCGTGGAACTGGCCTCGGCCGGCGAGCGCGTCCTGGTGCGCAACTCCAACACACCGGACGCCGGCACCCTGTCGTTGACCCGCGGCCAGTTGGCCGGGCTCATCGGCATGGTGAAGGCGGGGGAGCTGGACGACCTCGCCTAGAACGACGGAGTCCCCGCCCGCTGATCCCGAGGGACCGCGGGCGGGGACTCTTCTGCGTGGCTACGGCTGCTCGTTGACGAGGGTGGCTACGCGGTCTTTGCCTAGCTTGGTGAGGCGGTACAGCCGACGGCGCGGACCCGGTTCGTCGCGCTCCTCCCACCGTGCCTGTAGCCAACCGTCGTCCTCGAGCCGGCTCAGGATGGGGTACATGATCCCGGATCGTAGGCCCGTGGCTCGCATGAGCCCCAGACCGTAGTGCTCGGCTTCGTGGTCCTCGTTGAGCACGGTCAGCACCTTGAGAGTGGTCTTGGTTCGTCTCCGCTGGATCACGCTCATGAACTTATCCTACATGACTAGCTTAGGGTTGACAATGCTAGGTATGTAGGATAGTGTGTGGTTCATGGAGAACAGCACCAACGGCATCACCTTCGACCCCCACACCAAGACCTTCAACGGCGCCGTCAAGGTCATTGACGCCAACGGCTTCGCCCAGGAAGCGGGCTTCGTCAGCGGCCGCCACCGCAACGGCAAGTGGATCGCCACCACCGGCAACGGCCTGGTGACCAACCACTTCGACAGCTTCGATGAGGCCGCCACCTGGCTGGTCGACCGGTTCGCCGGGATGATGGCGGAACTGGCCGACGAGGACGACAAGGTCGCCGCCGCGACGGTTGCCTCAATCCTGGGTGACAACCCCAACGTCACCACCCACCAAGTCAACCAGGCCGCCATCAAGGCATTCGGAGCGTGAGCATCATGGAGAACAGCACCGACACCCCGAACGTCAAGCTCCATAAGGACGCGAGCTACGGCGACCTCCGCTACTACGTCTACGTTGACGACCGGAAGCTCGGCTGGATCGTCAAGCAGGGCAACGGGCGTCACGTCAACTGGGTCCCCATGGCACTCTGCGAAGAGCGCCGCCGAGGTGTCCAGGTCAACGCTGGCGAGTGCACTCTGCGGGAAGCCATCGACATGCTGCTCATCCACAAGCGGTACCTGTGAAGCGTGGGTGTCGCACCCGCCGGCCCTGGCTTGGGCGAAGCGGGAGGTTCAAATCCTCCCGGCGGCGCTATGAGCGATGAAACCCCAGTTGAAGACATCACCCCCCACCACGCGTTCGCTGTCCAGTTCCTCGACAGCGGCCTGGACAACGCGTCGGTGTCGGGAGTCCGGATCGTGTGCCCGCTGTGTGTGGGCGACGAGTGGGCTGCCGCCTCGCAACCCGAGCACACGGTCAAGGTGTTCCACCACAACACTTCGATCAGCGACGACTCGGCTCGTTGCGCACGATGCAACATTCTGATCTCGCAAGGCATCCGAGCCTCGCACGAGGCCATTGAAGCTTACGAGGAGCACCGGCGTCGCCAGAACTAGGCGGATGGCGTGGGTGTGGTGCCCGGCTCCCCCAGGGGGCTAGCCAGGGTCGAACCTGGAGCCGGACTCAGAGAGAAGGAAGGACAGAGAGATGAGCAAGAGCATGACCATCATCCAACTGGCTGACGAGTTAGGCGTAGATCCCGGCGACGTAGCTGTGTACGTCGATCAGCTCATTGACATCGAAGGCGAAGAATCCGTCATCGTTGGCCCTGCGCCACAGGAACGCACCATCAGCGTTCGAGGTGCAGGTGAGCGAATCAACGAGTTGCTCACCCACGAAACGGTACTTGCCATCCACGAGCAGTACCGCGCGATGCGCTCCAACTCGTGACCCGGCGTCCCATGACTACCTACCGATGCTGTGACTGCGGGTGGCCGTGGCCGCTGGCGGGAGCACCTCCCGAGGCGGCTGAGTGCGACAACTGCGGCGGAGAACTCGAGCAGGACGAGGCCGAGGAGGACACACCATGAGCGAGACCCAATGGACTCCACCGTCGGCGACCATCGACCGCAGACTGTTCCCGGTGCATGATGCCGAGGTCGTGTTCACAGTGCGGATCGAGGCCCACCGAGGCAGGCAGGGTGGGCCGTACGCCGGCCTCTGGAAGCTGGTCCGCACCGATGGCGAGGAGTCCGCGTGGCTCGATGATGAACTGGTGGCCTCGACGTTGATGGAGTGGGGTGTGGCCGAGGAGTTCGCCACAGACGGGCCATGAGTAGGTGGCGGGAGCGAGAGTCGAACTCGCCAACGCGGGCTTATGAGGCCGGCTGCTCCACCGGGAGCTGTCCCCGCACGCCAGAGCCTAGACGACGAAACGCCCCTCCCAGCTGAAGCCAGGAGGGGCGCACGTCGCCGAGCCGTTCACATGTTCACAAGCGTTCTAGGGGGCCAGCTCCAGGTGGACGGCCAGGGTGGCGGCCACGAAGGCGACGAACGCCCACCGCGCCGGCCGCGAGCCCTTGATGAGCACGGTGGACAGCAGCGGCAGGGATGGCAGCCACCGGACCTTCTGCGTGGCGGCGGCCAGGGCCTCGTAGCCGATCAGGCCGGCCACGATGAGGTCGGAGGCCTCCTCGAGCGTGCCGGTCACGAGCGGAACCCGCGTCTCTCCGCGGCCACCTCGGTTCCCCGCCGGTAGATGTCGGCGGCTGCGCTGGCCCACGCGGCGACACGCACCAGCCACGCCACCACACCCTGCCCGAAGCTGTCGGCGGGCGCGGCCTTGGCGATGTTGCTGGCAGCCGCGGACAGGCCCACAGCGAACGCCACCAGGTAGACGGCACCAGAGCCGGGCAGCCGGTCCAGCACCTTATCGATGAGGATGAACATGAGGGGTTACCTCCCTTTCCGGTGCGGCAACCGTCGGCCGCATGAGTAGCAGCGGGTCTCATCATCCGGAGCGCCGACGTCCAGAGCGCAGGGGCCGTGGTGCTCGTCGATGCCGTAGGCGGTGGCCTCACGCTGGTAGCTGGCCAGCGCCCGGTGCATCGCCTCGGCCGCCTCCGGTGGCAACGAGCAGCCGTCGCCCTCCGAGACCGTGACGGCCATCTCCCGCCACACGACACCGCCCTGAGCGAACGGCCGGCGACGCTCTAGCAGACGCCGCCACGTCGACCAGCGCACGGCTAGCCGCCTTCGCTCACCTGCTGGTGCCACGCAAGGTGCCCGTCGACCTTGCCGTTGATCTCGCAGAGCTGCGTCTTGCAGTCGGCCACCTGCTCGTACAACGTCGGGTCCCCCGACGGCCGGCCGTTGACGGCCTTGTCGATGCCCTGCACCGAGGCCTGCAAGCTCCCGAGCTTCACCGTCACCGAACGCCCGAAGACGACCGCAGCCAGGGCCACAGCGAGTAGTCCGGCGCCGAGCAGCTCCATCACCCCTCCTTGACGGTGGGGATCTGGTCCAGCGCGGCCCGGTCGACCCTGACCGCGTTCGGTGACATGCCCTCCATCTCCCGGAACAGCCGCAGCATCTGGTGCAGGGGGCCGCCGTGGGGCACCCACGTCTTGGTCATGAAGTCGGTCAGGAACACCGGCTCCCCGCCTCGGTGGTCGTGATAGGCGACCAGGGTGGAGCCGTAACGGCCCAACAGGTCGGCCACACCGGGCTTGATGTCTCGGCGGATGTCGCGGCCCAGGTAGTTGGCCTTCTGGCTGGGGCCGTCCTGGAGCGCCATCGAGATGTTGTGCACACGCTCGAACAGCAGTTTCTGATCCTTGTCGGTCAGGGCCATGAGGAAACCTCCGGTAGGTGACGGTGCAGGGACGGGGTGGCCGGCCAGGGCAGCGGCGACCGCCCGCCCGACCCGGTCAGGGCCGCCCGGCGCGGCCAACAGCGCGGCGTCGGCCGGGCTGGAGTGGAACCCGGCCTCGGCGATGAACGCCGCCCGGTTCCCCACCGACACCGCCCGACGCACCCCGTAGTAGGCCGCCAGCGCGGACGTGTAGTTGTCGCCCCGGAACCCGCCCGACCAGCCGGCAGCCTGATAGTGCTGCTTCCACGCCGTGGCGAACTGCCGGCCTTCGGGAGTCTGGTAGCCAACCGACGCACCCCGGGCCGACGGGCTCGCCGAGCTGTCGTAGTGCAGAGAGACGAACCAGTCGCCGCGGTACCGGTCGTCGGGCTCGTCGGCGTCGATGATCCGCACCTGATGGCCGACCACATGCGCCTTGACCCGGTCGGCCGCCGCCCGGGCGAACGCCTGCTCACCCGGCGCTCCGGTCGCTCCGCTGGTGCGGGGCACGTGGCCACGCTGGACAACTACAAGGGCCATGTCACGTCCTCCTAGGGCGCGTCAGGGTCGGTCATCGGGAACCTCCAGAGGTCAGCGAGGGGTTAGAGCCGAGTGCAGCGCACGTCGCCGTACCGCACGGTTGAGGCGTCGCGGATGTGGGCGACCCACAGGGCACAGTCACCGGGGCCGAGCGCCAGCTCGGGAACGTTGGCGTTGGACAGGGCGTCGCCGCGGGCCACGTCAGGGTCGCCCCAGTCCGGCTCAGGCTCCCCGAGACGCCACCGTTTGACCTCCACCGGCACCGTGCCGCTGTCGCCGCCGACGACCCGTGTCGCCAGCACGAACGGGCACCAGCGCCTCTCGTCCGAGGCCGGGGTGACCCGCCCCGCGTAGCTGCCAGGCGAGAACGCCGCCGCGCTCAGGGTGGTCGCCTCCTCGACCTCGATCTGCCCGAGCTGGCGGTCGATCGCGGTGAGCGGCGTGTCAGTCTCGTTGAATGTGCTGTCGTTGATCTCGTCGATCGTCACCAGGTCACCGACCGCGAGATGGTCCAACCGGTCCGGCCGGCCTGGCCAGTACCGGTTCCGCCAGGCGCCGCCGCCGATGTCGAGGCGTTGCCTGCCCCTGACAGGCGCCCGCCGGTCGATCGCGGTGCGGCCGGTGTTGCCGAACGTGCCGGTGCCGTCGCCTTGCAGCAAGGCCGCGCCGTCGAAGCGGACGCCGGTCACATGCAGGTACGAGTAGTCCAAGCCGAAACCGGACAGCACCGAGGTCCAGACCGCGATGGCCTCGAACAGCCCGGGTGAGATCTCGCGCACACGGTGCAGATGCCCCTGCTGAGCGTTGTTCCCAGTCCAGCCGGCCGGCCCCCAGACCACCGAGCGGACCTCAGAGCCGGCGAAGCTGGAGTCAGGGATGAGCCACGCCTCACGGTGGGATCCCTCTGACCCTGACGCGGTGAACTCGAGCACCCCGTCATCATCGACGGCCGGGGTGAAGCTGTTGGCGCCGTCCTGGGTCATCACCACCCTCGTCAGGTCCGCTGCCCCGTCCTGAGACCAGACACGCTCTACGACACCGTGCACACCGTCATCGAGCGGAGCCGCGGCGTGGACGGCCAGCGCCGCGGATTCCAGGGTGCCGGGCGGGTCGGTGAGGATGTCTCCCCAGATTGGCGAGCCCGAGGCCGGGACGGTGCCGTAGGACACCGACATCGGGCCCTTCTGGGGTTTGACCACCCGCGCCCACACGGTGTTCGCCGGGGTGATGTCGGCGTTCGGGACCAGATCGAGCGTCCAGGTGCCGGTGGAGGCGTCGGGATTGAAGCGGGTCTCTCCGATGATGGTTCCGGAGCCGTCGTAGGCTTCGCCGACCGGCTCCCCGCCTTCACCAGCGAGATAGACGGTCACCACGGCATGCTCCGGGTCGCCGCCACCCGGCAGGTCCAGGTCCTCGGTGACGGTGGTCATCGGATCAACACTTCCTTTCTTTTAGGCCCTCGTCAGGAATGTGGCGTTGAACTCGCGCAGGAACACGTCCAACGCGGCGCCTGCGGTGTGGGCGGTGCGCAACTCCACGAAGTCACCCACGGCGAGAGTGATCGCACGGGTGTCGGTCATGCCGGTGGCGATGTTCGGAGTCGACGCCGCGTTGATGGTGGGCGCTCCGGACAGGTCCGTCGTGTCGTTGACCCGGAACCGGATGCGCCGGTAGCCGTCAGCATCGGGATCGAAACTGACCGCAGCAGTGAACAGATACCGGCCCGCGGTCTGGGCCGTGATCCGCGACGTGTTGCTGACATTGGAGTGCATCCCGTCGTTGTCGAAGTTCTCGCTGTCGGCGTCGAGGGTCGTGGACGTGGCATCCGCCACCGATTGGGCCGCGCTGTTGAACACCGAGCAGGACGGCACATCGATGAGAAATTCCTGGTTCTCCCTGATCTGGAGCCCCCACGCCGCCGGAGCGACTCCTCCGGTGCTGGGTACGTGCACCGTTGCCAAATCGACATACGACAAGTCAGCCTCCGATCACGGGTTCGAGCTGCTCGGCCGTTACGCCCGCCTTGAATTGCTCGATGGCCTCGGCCACTGCGGCCTTGGCTTCGGTGAACGCTGCGTACGCCGTCTGGCACTCGGCCAGCTCCGCTGCATTCAACACTGGGTGGGCCGGGTTGCGTCTGCGTGCCTTGTCATGGCACCGCTGCTCGGTCTGCCGGTAGTCAGCGAGCCGGTCACCCACGGCCTGTTTGGCGGCGGTGACGGCCTGCTGGTTGGCGTCCCACGCCGCCTGCAACACGCCCTCGGGCAGCTTGTCCTCGGCGGCTCGGAGCGTCTCGTGCGCCGCGGCCAGATCTTCGGCAGCATCGACCGCTCGGGATGCCGCAGCATCCGTCTCAACGTCCAGCTCTCCCTCCGCCACGGACATCAGCAGGTCGCCCGTGACGCCAGCCTCGGTGGCCTCGTGCTGGCATTCGAGGACGGACCCGCGGGCAGCCGCGTAGTCAGATAGTGCAGTCACTCGACTTGGCCTCCTAGTGGTTCGCTACCATCGGGGCATGGACAGGTACTGGCTGTTGTGGCTAATCGGGATCGTGCTGATCGCTGTGACCGTTTGGCGGTTCACCCATCCCAGGAAGGCCCCATGGGGGAACCGTTGGGGTGAACCAGAGTCCTAGAGGGCAGATACGTAACGTGGCCCTTCTCGCTCCCGTTACAGTCAGGTAGGGGGCAGCGCCGCCTTCCTTCTGTCCGCTATGGCAACCGGCAGATCGAGACGGGCTGCCCCCCACACAAGGCCAGGTGTGGCGGGGCGCGTCGCGGCGAGGCGAGGTTCGGCGAGTCCTGGCTGGGCATGGCGAGTTGGGGCATGGATTAGCAAGGTGGGGGGCGGTCATCAGCCCCAGAGGGTGTCGACCCCCCACTCGCTGATTCCCCATCGCCAGGGTTCGAACGTGTCGGTTGGTGACAGCGACCATTGGGTATGCCACTCAACGCCGGCCACTTGATGGCTGACGCCTTCCACGAACAGATCGGCCTGGTCGGCGCTACCGACCTGGTTGGGGTGCAGCCGATGGGAGATGCGGTCCCCGATCTGGAGATGGCGCACGGCACGGAGCCCCAGGGATGCGGCGGAGGCATCTACACCGATCTGCCGTGTCCGTGACCTTGGCTGCGAGTAACGGGTGAGGAGCCAGCCGCCGACGGAGCGGGCCTGGGTGGCGGTCGTGGCCTGGGTGTCCACCTGCCGGCTTCTCGGCCCGAACCGGTCGACGCTGTCCTGGTCGGTGACGGTCTCTTCGCCGCCGAGCCAGGTGACGGTGACCTGGTTGATGATGCCTTTCGCCGCGGACGGGTCACGGACGAGGTCGGGCTTCTCGACCCGTAGCACGTTTGACGTGGTCGGGTCGTCGGAGAACGTCTCCTGCACGGTCGTGGAACGGGTGTCGAGATGCCGGCTGTAACGGTTCGTGAATCGGACTATCCCGGCGTCACGGTGGTTGATGCGCAGCTCGGATTGTTCGGTCGCTGTGACGTCGCGCATCCACTCCAACGCGTCCGCGTCGGCGGTGGACGCGGGTCCCATGATGACGGTGCCGTCGTCGAGGTTCCGTTGCGACAAGGGCACGTGTAGCCGGTCGAGCGCCCAGCCGATGTGTGTGCCCGATGTCTCGCCGTCCAATTTGGTGTAGGCGGCGAAGATGATGGACCGGTCTTGGCCCGCTATCGCGCGTCCCCACACGGCGACAGCGCCGATCCGGCCTCTCCAGTGCCGCGACGGGTCGACATCTGTGTGGCCGCCGATGCCGACACCGTTTGTCTGGGTGCGGATCTGATCGCCTGCCGTGTTAGTGAGAACACCGGTGTCGAGGGCGATGCCGGCACGCTGCCCGAACACGATGTGGCCGCGGCCGTCGACCACTTGCGGCCCGACTCGTTGGGCGGTGGTCAGCCGGTCCGCCCGGAACCTGATCGTGCCGTCGTTGGCGACGTGCAGCACAATGCCCTTGCCAGCCGACAGGTTCGTGGGTTCCCCGTTGCCGTCCCCCTGTATGAACAGGGTCTGGCTGATCGTCGGGGTGTGAGTGGTGGCGAACGTCGCCATCACCGAGCCCTCCGGGAGAAGGGAGGAACCGCGGTCGTGTGGGAGGATGAGGGAGCGGCCGAAGTCGATCCGGTCCACGGCCTCGGGCCCGTCGTCGGACTGGCCGGAGAAGAACGCCGAGTCGGTGTGCCCCTCGCGGATGGGTGTCTGACCGAACTGGGTGCCGCCGATCACGGTCCCGTCGTTGCCGCCCGATCCGAGATCGGGGATCCTCTCTGCCGCCGTCGGCGAGTCGAGCACCCAATACCCGGCCGGTGATCGTCCGGTCACCGCGTGGTCGAACACGTCCGGCAGGCTGTAGCCGGCACCCAGCACGCCGACCAGGTCCACCAAACCCACCCTGGCGACCAGCGACGCCGGGGGCTGGAGGTCCTGTTGGAACCCGTCGTCGTTAACAAACCCGTAGAGCTCATCCAGCACGTGGACGGGATCGATGGCGATGCTGCCGCCGTTGATGGTCCACGTGTTCCCAGTGCCGTCCCGGAAACTCACAGTGCCCGGCCGCTGAGACATGAAGTCCGGGTTCGCCACGATCGGCCCGTCGATCGAGGAGCGCAGCTCAACCTGGCGCACCTGGCCGGCCAGGGCGAGGGTGCGACCAATAGCGACCTCGCCGGCCGAGTCATGCACCGTGACGGTCCCGGCGACGGTCACGACGTTCCCGAGCTGCGTCCATTCCACGCCATCGTCGGAGGTGTAGAAGGTGACGTCACGCCCAGCGGCGCCGTTGTCGCCGTCCAGTGTGACCCGTACCCAATGATCGGTACTGTCCGTGAACCCGGTGGCGGCGGTGGATGTGTGGTCGAGGTTGGTGGACCCGTCTGTCGTGATGCGGAACAGCAGCGTGCCGGCGGGGTTGACTGAGAGCAGGAACGCGTTGTCGCCACCGCCTGGCATCTGTGACAGGAGCGCGGACCCGAACGCGCCGGGTGTCCAGTCGTCCATCGCCACATGGGCCCGGATATCCATGTCGGCGCCCGGTGTCCACGGGTCAGGGGTGGAGGCGTCCTGGCCGCCCGCTATCTCGTAGGCGGACCAGCGGGACCGCAACCTGAGCGGTGTGCGGGGAAGCAGGCCCCCAGCGAAGCCCGAGCCGGCGTGGTCGGGGTCCAGCTCCCGGTCATCATTCGCGAATGTCAGGTTGGCTTCGCCGGCCGGGTGATGCTCCAGCTCGTCAGCCCGGCCGTAGCCCCAGGACGCGCCGAGCAGCTTGTTCGGGATCTCGGTCCAGTCGAAGTGGGCTATCTCGGCGTCGTTGTTGACCGTCCAGTCCAGGCCAGCGTCGTCGGTGAACGACGCAGTCCCGGCGGCTAGGCCCCGGAAATCGGGGTCCGCGGCTACGGTCCCGTCGATGCCGTCACGCAGCTCCATGCGCCACACCTGCGCCGGCAACGGCACGATCGGGGTGATCCCGCTGCCGCCAGGATGTGCGACACCGATCTCCACATCGGCGGCGCCGGCGTGGATCGATGTCGTCCCAGCGGCGATGTTCTCCTCACCGAAGAGGGTCCACGGGCCGTCCAGGTTCGGGGCCGTCCAGAAGCTGAGGACGTTGTTGCCCGACCCGTCGTCCACGTCCAGCGTGGCCCGTAGACCGATGCGCCCCCATGACAGCGGCGGCGCGAGGCCCTGAACGTTCTCGTCGACCGCTCCGCGGGCGAGGAGACCGGATGGGGTGCCGTCCGTTGACCACGCGAACGCGAGCTGCCCGTTGTTGATATAGAACATCCATGACATCTCGCTCGTGGCCGGGTTGAACTTGCCGGCCAGGGACTGGACCCCAACCTCGCCCTGGAGGCGATGCCACTCCGCGGTGGCCTCGACCCGTACGTCGATGTCGCCGGTGATGTCCAATGACACGTCGTCGGGGGTCGAGGCGTTGTCACCCGCCTCTCCTGTGAGGGTGAGCCAGCCCTCCCCGATCTCGTCGAACGGGCCGGCGCCCGGCGCGATCTCGGCGGTCAGCTCGAACGGGGCCGCCATCAGCGCAGCGCCGGTCCGAACATCCACACCACCAGCGACCAGCGCTCCCCGTTGGTGACCGGGGTGACGTCATGCTCGGTCCATCCTGGCAGCGCCGCGACCGTGCCCTGCGTAGCCGGGATGTTGATGGTGTCGCCCCACAGATGCGCCCGCAGGTCGCCGCCCTCGTAGTCGCCGGGATCGGACAGCTGCGCTATGAGCGCCAGCTTCAGGCGCATCACGGACGGGCGGCAGTCGTGGTGGCGGTCCGACCGCGCCCCGGGCGGGTAGCGGAACAGGCGCACCACCCAACAGGACAGGCCCTCGACGCGCCACCACGCCTCATTGGCGACATCCGCGATCTCGGTGAGCTTGCCGGTCAGGCCGTCGTCGAGGGCCTTGGTGATGTTCCACACCTCCCGGTTCCCCGGCTCGGGGACGCTCCAATCGGGATGTGCAAGGGAACGAAGGACGTCGCACTCGTCGCCGGTGAGGGACAGTTCGTCTGCGCCGGGGTCGTCCGACCCCGGTTCCCACCAGGTCACGGTCGCGGACGGCAGCTCGCTGTGGGTGGCGACCTCGGGGACCATCGGATGGTCCACATCTGGCAGCCAGCTCCACAGATGGCCCGTGAGCTCTGGGTGGACGGCCGCGCCCCCACGGGTCTCGCACAGCTCCACCACGGCGTCCCGCTCGTCGGGTGACACTGCAGGGAGCGGCCGGGGGGCGACAGCAACCTGGAACTTCACCGGTCTGCCGTGCTGGACGACGGCGGTCAGCCGGTGGCGGCCGTCCAGGAGCCGGCCCTCCGGGTCGAGGGTGATGACGCCGGTGTGCCAGTCGCCGGTGTGCATCGCCTCTCTGTAGGCGGTGACGATCGTGGGGTCGGGGGGCCGGATGTCGTCGGCCATGTCCGCCAGCAGACCGGCCGCGGCCTCCGGGGTGATGTCACGCGCCCCGAGCGTCTGCGCCCCGGCTACGGCCATCAGAGCTTGCGTCCCCGGAGCGTGATCGGCCTGCCCTTAGCCGCCGCCCGGTTGAGAGCGGCGGTGACCCATCGCTCGGCGTCCGCTTCACTGCTGATGATCGCCCCGCTCAGGTTGACGATGAACGTGTCCCCACCGCCCCCGCCGAGGTCGCGGGCGTCGAACCCAGGGGGCAGCGGGACCACCGCCTCGTCCCGGCCGCCCTCGGCGATGCGGGCCAGGATGCCGCCCGGCGTGGCCTTCGCGACACCGCCATGCGCGAGGCGGGGGATCGGGCTGTCCGGCAGGTCGAACCCGATGCGGCGGCCCGCCACGTTCACCCCGAGGCTGTTGGGGATGAAGCGGTTGACGGCGTCGATGCCGGCGTTGATCGCGGCCTTGAACGCGTCGATCAACGCGCCACCGATGTCCCCGGCCAAGGTCACCGCTCCCCGCAACGCGGAGGCGATGGCGTTCTTGATGTTGCGGCCGATGGTGCGGCCGATGGCGCTGGCCGCTGAGCCCAGGTCGCCGAGCAGGCCCCGGAGGCGGACGGGCAGGTCGCGGAAGAACCCGACGATGCGATCGATGTTGGCGATGACCAACGCGACCACCTGACCCATAGGACCACCGAAGATGGGGATGATCGTCTTCCAGTTGTTGCGCAGGAAGCTAAGGGCGCCCAGGATGGCGTTCTTCACGAAACCGAGCGCAGCCGTCACCTTGTCGCCGATGGCATCCCACACCGACGACACGATGCCTTTGACGATGTTCCACTGGGTCTGGAACGTCGTCTTGACGATCTGGAGCGCGGTCGAGATGACGACCTTGATCGAGTCGACGCCGAACTGCACGAACCCCATGATGAGCTGCAAGGCGGACTCGACGATCAGCCTGATGCCTTCCCATGCCTCACCCCAGTCGCCGCGGATCAGTGATGCGACGGTGTGGATGATCCCCCGGATGACGCCGAGCACCGATTCGATGGTGTTCTTGACGAACCCCCACACCGCCACGACAGCGGCGGTGATCTGCGACCCGAAGTTGTCCCAGATGAACCGGATCGCCGTCACCACGGCGCCGACTACGGCTCTGATGATGGTCAGGGCGTCCACGATCGTGTCCCGGATGGCGGGCCAGTTGGTGTCCACCCAGGCCTTGATCCCCTCGAACGCGTCCAGCACGGCAGCACGGATCGGCGGCCAGTTGCGGTCAACCCAGCCGGTCACGTCCTCTAGCCCGGCGGTGACCGTGTCCCGGAAGTCGGGCCAGTTGTCTTCGACCCAGCCCGTCACGCCCTCGAACACGGCGACCATGGCGGGCTGCCATTCCTCGGCCCAGAAGTCGGCCACCTCCTTGCCGGCTTGGACCATCGTGTCCCGGACCTTCGGCCAGTTGTCCTTCACCCACTCGACCACGGGCTCGACCGCTTCCCGGACCTTCGGAATCCATGTGTCGGCCAGGTCGGTGAACCCTGAGATCAGGTTCTCGATGTGCGGGCCGACCGCGTCCATGGCGTTGCCCACAGCCTCAAACGCTGCGGTCGCCAGCGGCTCCAGCGCGACGAACACCCGGTTCTTCAGCCGGGCCCACTTCTCACCGAAGCTCTCGGTGTCAGCGGCGGCGTCAGAAATGGTGTCGCCGCCGTTCTTGATCGTGTCGATCAGCTCGTCGAGGTCGAACCGTCCCTCCCGTACGGCTGCGGCGAGGTCAGCGCCGGCCCGGGCGCCGAAGGTGTCGAACGCGATCGTGTTGGCTTCCGCGGTGGAGCCGGCCTCACGGATCGCGTCGATCGTCTCAGCCAAAGCTTTGGCGGGGTCGCGGCCGGCCTCAGCGAAGTTCTTCAACCCCTGCCGTAGGCCGGGCAGGACCGTTTGGATGTTCACGCCCGACTTCTCGAACTCGCCGAACATCGCGGCTGTGGTCTCGAAATCCAGGCCCAACTGGCGGAGCGGTGAGCCGAACTGGACCATCAGCTCCGATAGGCGGGTCACGGTGATCCCTGTCGCCTGGGAGGCGCGGAAGATCTCGTCCATGGCCGCCGATTGATCGCCGGTGGCGACGGACCAGTCGCCGAACAGGCGGGTGATCGCCTCGATGTTGCCGCCGAGATCCGTCTCGGTGATGCGGGACAGGTCCAGCATCTGGGTCGCTACCCGCCGCAACGGCTTGCCCGACAGCCCGAGCCGGGTGTTCAGGTCCGCGATGGCCTGCCCGGCGTCCTCGAACGACGCGGGGGTGTCCTTCAGGACCTCCTTGAAATCTGTCTTGAGGCCTTCGAGGGCTTTGCCGGTGGCGCCGGTGCCGACGCGGATGGTGTCGAACGCCTTGTCGAAATCGGCGCCCAGTTTCGCGAGCCCCACGCCGACGGCGCCGATCCCGACGATCGCCGCGCCTGCGGCGATCGCGGCGACCTTGAGGCCCTTGAACGTCTTGCCCAGGACCCCGGACTTCTTGTCGATACCGGCGAGGGCCTTACGGGCGCCCTTGTCCTCGCCCGCGAGGACGATGGTGAGCTTGCGTGAACGCGCCATAGCTCACCTCCAGGAGAGGGGGTTAGCGGCGTCGGGAGCGTCCGCCGGGGATCTTCTTCGCCTTGGCCTTGGCGGCACCACGGGACCGCTCCCGCTGCTCCTCGGCCATCGCATCGACTAGCCCGGCGGCTTCCGCGTAGGACAGCCAGGGGTCGCCGCCGAAATGCCACGGCAGCAGCTGGGGCCAGCGGGTCATCAGCGCCGGGAAGCGCCTCCTCAGGCCGCGTCGGAGGGCAAAGGGTCGCCCCCGTCCACCTCGCCGTCGTCTTCCTCGATGGCGCTGATCTCCGGCTCCGCGGCGGCGATCGCCCGGATGCTCGGGTACTGCTGCACCAGCGCCCCGTAACGCAGGTTCGTCTCCCCGGCTTTACGGCGAGCCAGCCACACCAGGTCCAGGATGCTGTCGGCGCCGAACTCGTAGCCTTCGTCGATCAGCGGCGTGATCGGGTGGCCGATCTCGCGGCGGGCGATCCGGTCGTCCTCGGGGCCGATGTCATCGATATGCAGCAGATAGGTTTCGCTGTCGAACCGGATCTGCAAGGCGACGCGTTTTGCGTCGTCAGCCTTGCTCGCTGTCGGGGTCGTTCCTGGTCTCGGAGCTTTCGCCATGACGCACCTCCATGGTCGGGTCGGATCGCTCGGGGGTTTCGACATTGCGGGAACGGCGACCGCGGCGGGCACGTTTGAACGTGGCCTGCCGGAGCAGCCGTTCTGCCAGTTCGTCGGAGACGTCCACGGGCTCGCCTTGGGGGAACCTGTGCCCGCCCGCGTTCGGGGCGAGAGTGACTTCGGGGTGGGGTCCCACGTACATGACTTGCATCGCCGGCTCCTCTTCAGTCGGGTCGGGGACGGTGACCGGGTTCCGCCGCGAGATCTCGACAAGGACCTCAACGGGCGTGACGCCGGAGTGGACGACATGTCGCAGGGTGCGGTCGGCGGACACCAGGTCGCCTGCCTCGGCGTGGCGGATAGCGTCTGTGACTGCGCTCTCGACCGCTGTGTGCCGCGACATGTGCCCCCCTTTGCATGGGGATGGGGAATGCGCGAGTCAGGGCTACGAGCGGTCCGGGAACGCCCGCTTGGCGGCGTCTTCGAGGGCGTCCCCCAAGATCTCGACTACATCGTCCACGCTGCTGTTGATGGGGGCTCCAATGAAATACGGCTTGCCGGCGTTGGAGCCGGGCTCCCACTGGTTGCCCACCCACGGCTCGAACTGGCGGCCAGACGAGCTGCCGTATTTCGGCTGGGAATACCAGCCGACACGACGTTTGGCGCCCATGAGCACGCCCAGCTCGTCGCCGCGCACCGGCACGACATCAACGAACGCTCCCCGCTGTGTGCCGCGGCCCCGGATCGCCGACTTGCGCACCCTGGCTGGTAGCGGACCCTTCGCCTTGTTGGCGACGTGGTCGCCGGCCTTCTTGTGCGCCTTGGCCAGCTCCCGGCCAAACTTGGGGTTCGCTGCCTTCAACTCCCGCCGGAACTGCGACAGCCCCTCGACCCTCACCGACAGACTTGCCATCAGGCTTCGCTCTGGGCGTTGACCAGCACGATGGTGATGGCGTCGGCGTCGTCATCGACGGCAATCGCCTTGTAGGGGATGTCCTGGAGCACCAGGTCCTTGCCGCCAACCTGCGGGGTTTGGCCGTCGTAGCGGACGTTCATGGTGATCGTCGCCTGAGCTGTCGCGGACGCGGACAGGGACAGGACCAGGGACAACTCGTCGCCGTTCTGGTACCGCTGGTACTGGGTGGTGTCGGTGAACTCCAGGGTCATCGACCCGGTGAACTGGCGGAGGTCCATCTCCAGGGGCTCGTCGATGAAGTCCTGGCCGATGCACTGGCGGTCGTCGGCCAGGTTGTTCTCGCCCTCGATCGAGATCTCCCGCACACAGATCTCGGACCCCGACGTGGACACAGCGCCGTGCACGTAGTGGTACGGGCGAGCGGCATCGGTGATGAAGCTGGCCGCCTCCAACGCGGTGCCGGTGGTTTCGGTCTGGGCGAGGAGGGTGGCGCCGAGGGTGGCGATCTCCCCCACAGACAGGGCGACCTCCCATGAGGCGATCTTGGCGCCCGCGTAGGTAAACGGGATGACAGTGCCATCCGATGCGGGCACGCCCTTCTGCACCGTCAACGACTTGCCGGTCAGGTCACCGGGGGTGACGGTGTGGGTGCCGACCCCGGCGGTGAACGAACTGGTGATGGTGCCCAACATGTGCTCGAACAGCAGCGCCGTGTTCTGCTGCCACAACTCCATCCCCACATCGCCGCCCACCGAGTGGGCACCCTGGTCCCACTGCTCGGAACGGATCACGCGGGCGCCCGCGATGATGCCCTCCGATTCGAGGGGCTCGATCTCGTCGCCCACGCCCTCATCAGTGAACGGGTAGAAGCGGTCCACGGTCACCGCGGTGCCGTAGGTTGTCTCGGCGGCGAAGCCGACCTGTGCATTCAGTCCGGCCATGAGCGGGCCTCCTCATCTGGAAGGGCGGCCCCGCACCGGGCCAGAACAGTGGGTGGTCTAGGTGAAGGTTCGGCGGGCTTTGACTTCGAGCCCGACCGTGACGTTGGCGCCGTACACGCCGGTCTGCTGCAACCTGCCCTCACCCCACAGATACGAGTTGGGGGTGAAGTACAGGTAGTCGAACACGTCCAGGTTGAGAGCTGCTTTGTCCCAGTCGTTCTGGGCTGCGAGGTCGGCGAGGACCTCGAACAGCAGCTCGTTGCAGCGTTCGTCTACGGCCTGTTGGGTGTCGTCGGAGTCGGTGCCGTGCACCTCGATCACGATGTCGAGGGTGCAGGTCTCGTCGAAGCGCAAGTCTCCGGCGCAGAACACGACGTCTTCGGAGATGCCTTCGGCGCCTGCGACCCAGATGGCTTCGATGGTGCCGGCGTCGGTGCGCAGGTCATCGACGTTGACCGGGACGTGGCGCAGCACGTTCACGCTGGTCAACCCGACACGAGCGGTGAGCCGGGTGACGAGCGCGGTCTTGATTGCGGCGTAGGAGGATGCCTGCGGCACGTCAGGCGATCCCCTCGAGCATGGGCGGGTCCCACTCCGCGGCCAGCACCGCCTTCACCGCCATCGGGATAGCGAACGCAGGGAACGACTGGTGGGGAACCGTGAACTCGTCCTCGGTGACCACGCCGGGTTCGCGTTCGCGCCACAGGTTGGCGAGCACCAGCCCGCAGGCACGTTTGAACCTGCGGTCCACGTCAGCGGTCGTGGCGACACGGCCGGCCGTGTAGGTGACCTCGATGTTGGAGCGGCCGGTTTCCCAGTGGTGGTCCCACCCGCCGGAGCGGCGGCGGATGACACCCGAGAGCAGGGCGCGGTCGGGGTCGTAGCGTTCGGGCAGGTAGGCGTCGGCGGGTTGGGTGGTGGTGGACTCGGCGGTGAGGGTGGTTGAGTCGCCTTGGCGGTACTCCACCACAGTGGCGATCGATGTGACGGGCCGCTTGTCGAGGATGATCTTGTGCCGCCAGCCGTGCCCGGACGGGCTGAGACCGTCGTGCAGTTCGCCGGTGACGGTGAGGGCGACGGTGTGCCCGAAGTGTTCGTCCATCGTGCGGGACGACGCGGTGATGTACACCTCCAGCTCGTCGTCCTGGGTAGTGTCCGTCATCGCGATCCGGAGCACCCGTTTGCCTTCAGCCAGGGTCAGGATGTCTCGGTCATCAGCCGCCATCGTCGCCCTTATGGATGTTGGCGGCGATCATCGTCCCGATGATGGTGAGCGCCTCGGCCGGCGTGAACCCTTCATGGACGAGCGCGACGAAGATCTGCCGGACACCGCTGGCCATCTTGCGCAGGTCGTGCGACGGTTCCTCGTTGGGGAACGGCTTCTCACGGCTGTCAGCGGCCATCTGCACTCCTCTCGGTTTGGCGGGGCTCGAACCCCTGCCGTTCGGTGCGGCCGATCCACAGCCGATGACGGCGCAGGTCGGAGTAGCGCAGCTCGATGTACGGAAACGCCTTGTCGGCGCTAGCCCAGTAGTCGTACTTGAGCTTGGCCGGATCCCCGGCCGAGACACCGAATAGTCGCAGTTCGGTGGGTGCGTGGGACCAGCCGATCCGGTCGATGCTGGCGTGGATGTCGCCCAGGCGGCGGCGCATCAATACCACGAGACACCCCATCGGAGGGTCATCGACGATGCGTTTGAGCATGTGTGGGCAGTGGACGGTGACCCCGTCCTGGGCGAGTAGTCGCCGCCACGCTGCGACATCGGTGACCCTGAAGCGGTCCTCGTCGATGTAGGTGTGGCCGGTGTCGGCGGCGATCATGCGGGCGGCGATGGTGGTGCCGCTGCGCTGTGGCCCGGTGACCAAGATCCGGTCGTGGTCAGCGAGGTGCTCAAACATCCCGGAGCTGGCCGGACGAGATACCGGGGGTGCGGGGCATCCACATCACCTCCGGGCCGTCTCCCACATCCAGCCGGGACGGGCGGACTTCCTCGGACAGGAACACGACGTCGGCTGCGATGGTGGCGACGAACTCGGCCCGTGGTCGGTCGTCGTTGACGAACACTGTGCCGACCGTGGCGACGTCGAACACATCATCGACCCGCTGCCCGACCGGGACCGCCGGTTCGCGGTGCTTCCACCGTCTGATGTAGGTGTCGTCGTGGACGACGACGGTCAGGTGCTGGCAGTGCTCCCGGCAGGCCCGGAACAGGCGGATGTGGCCGTAGTGGAGGGGGTCGTAGCAGCCGAACACCAAGCCGCGCTCATACCGCAGGCTCATAGCGGCCCTTCCCGCGGTAGATGGGTGTCCGCCAGTCCGGCCCGTAACGGTACGAGAGGTAGTCCTCGATGTTGCCGGGGAACGGCACCTCCCCGAGTTTCGTGGCCCGCAGGTCACGGTCCTCGAACTGGGAGTAGGGGTGGGTGAGCCTGCCGCCCATGTGCACGCAGCTCACGGTCTGCGCGTTCTGGTCGGGCCAGCAGACGTGGACGTCGACGATGATCTCGTCGGGGTAGTAGATCATCTGCTGCACGGCCCCGTCCCAGTGGCAGGTGATCGCCAACGGCAGGTCGGCGAACACCTCACGGAGCCTGTCCTCGATGCCGTCGTGGCCGAGGACCTCGATGTCGATGTCTGTGTCGGTGTCGATGAGCTGGTCGTCGCGGTGCAGGCCGAGCGCGGTGCCGCCGGCCACGACCCACGTCAGTCCGGCATCGTTGAGTCGGGCAGCCACATCCTCGAACAGGGCGTCGCCTCGGCCGGCCAGATCTGGGGCAGGCCAACGCACCGGGATGAGATCGGTGACGACCATCCGGCCCCCGGACAGGTCCTTATGACCCGCCACCCTGGCCTCGGTGCCGTCCGGTCCCCGGCTCCGTGCCGGCTGCGGTGGCCGTCGCCCGTTGCCCGCCACTGGCCTGTCGGTGGCTTGTTCGGCGATGGCTGCCCAGCGGGCTTCGAAGGCTTCCCGGTCGGCTTCGGTCTGCCGGCGGAACTCCTCGCCGGCTCCGTTGCTGGTCTGGGAGCCACCGTCGAGATGTTCGACCCGGGCGTTGATGACGATGCCGGCCTTGTGGTCCTTGTCGTCCATGCCACGCCGCCGGTCGGCGAGGGCGATCATGGAGAGCAGGTCGTTGTCGCCGTACCACCACTTGCAGTCCTCGGGGAACCGGTAGCCCGAGGCGAGCCACTCGCCGCGCACCATGAACGCGAACCCGGCGAACCCGCCCGTGCCGTCGTAGCGGCCGGCGCAGATGTCGGTTGTGTGCACCACGTCGGTGTCGGCGGTGCGGCCGTCGTAGTTGCCGCACACGGCGTCCATGTCCCGATGGTCGGTCAATGCTTGTGACAGGGTGCGCAGGAACGCCGGGCCGAGCTCCAAGTCGTTGTTGAGGAACGCGACGTGGGTGCGGGGCCCGTGGGTCTCCAAGGCGTGGTTGATGCCGCGGTTCCACATCTCGTGGATGCCGACGTCGGGCATGTCGAACACGGTCACGTCGGTTTGGGTAGAGAGCCAGTTCTTGGTCTCGGTCTTGGACCCGTTGTCACAGATGATGATCTCGTCGCAGTCGCCCTGGGTGCGTAGCTGGTGCACGATCGGGGAGGTGAGGTCGAGCCGGTCCTTGACCGGGATCACCGCCACGACCGCAGGCTTCGGCATCCCGACCCCTTCCCGGAGATGGCGGGGGTACCAGATGCGGCCGTGTTTGGCGTGACCGATCTCCAACGTCGTGTCCACGAAGATGCGGTAGCCGAGCGCCCCCATGCGGAGACAGAAGTCGACGTCCTCGGAGATCCAATGCTCCGACACGTCCCCCGGCTGACGCTTCAAGCGGACCCGTTCAGCGAACCAGCCGTAGTCGATCGCGGGGTCTCGCACCAGATCCCGGCGGATCAGTTCCCTCGCGGTGCTCTCGTCGGCGTCGTGCAGCCCGAGTAGCCACTCCCGATCAGAGCGAGCCTTGGACTGCCACGCCTCGAACACCTCCCGGTGCACCATCAAACAGGCGGTGCCGGTGGCGGCGACCTGCACCTGCGCTTCGTCCGGGTAGTCGAACTGGACGCCGGTCACCGCGTCGTCGCGCATCTGGAACAGGGTCGGGATGGGTCCCAGTTCGCCGATGGTGACGCACAGCCCGCCGACAAGTTTCGCTCCGGTGATCTGTGCGCAGGCCAGGAGTCGGAGGATGGTCTCGGGGGGGAACACCATGTCCGAGTCGACCATCAACAGCCAGTCCCCGTCGCTTTGGTCGAGGAACCGCTGGACCATCTCGTTGCGGGCCTTGCTGATGTTGGCGCCGGATTCGCCCCACAGGTTGCCCCGCCACAGCCCGAGACTGTGGGCTTGGTCGTAGCCGACGAGGTCAAGCAACGACCGGGTGAACCCGGTGGTCACCTGACCGGGGCTGACGTTGGCGATATAGACGCCGTCTCGGGGGATCTGGAGGCGGCCACCGTCGGCGGTGCCAACCTTGATCGGATCTTCAGGGTCCATGCTTTCCTTCCGCACCAAAGGGACAGGGGTCTGGACCTCCACGGGCCGGCCACGGGTGCGCGTGGGCATGACTCGCGGAGGTCCAGGGTCGTGCGCTTGTCTCGCCACGCACCCGGCGAAACAGCAGGGATGTGGTTAGCGGGTCAGGCGAACCCCGGGGCGGTGAACCCGACGCCGGACAGGATCCGGGTACCGGTGGTGTAGCGACCGGCCGTGAACCCGCTGTAATCCCAGGCCACGATTTTGACGGTTAATTGACCCGCGAGGGTCTCCTCGAAGCGGACCCGGTTGGGGACCGGGGAGTCCTCGAACAGCCGGTAGTCGCTGGCTCGGGTGACGATCACGACATCGGTCTGAGTCTGCCCGGCCGCCGTGCCGGTCGAGACGCTGGTCGGGACGTTGGCGTCCAACAGGACCGGGACGCCGAACAGCTGGCCGACCACACCGTCAGGTGCGACGAGGTCGCCGGTACCGAACGTGTTCTGCGCCACCGAACCTGGGGTGACCAGCGGCCGGCCGTTGCCGTCCTCCGAACCAACCCAGGACGCCCACCGGCGGGGGTGGGCGACGATGATCGTCGGGGACATGAATCGGGTCGAGTGCACACGCTGGATCGCGTCAGCGACCTGGCGGATCTGCACCGACGCCGTCGTGCTCGACACGGTGACGGTGCTGATGTCGTTCGTTGTCAGGACCCCGGTGTGCTGACCGTTCGAACCGGAACCGTCGAGAACCTGCCGGTCCTGTTCGGTGCCGTACGCCGACGCCAGATCTTCCATGATCTCGTTGTCGCTGTTGCGGCCACGGTCGATGGACTGGCGGGACATGTCCTGCTGCCCAGCGATGGTCACGACGGGCACCTGGATGTCCACGACCCCGTAGTCCTGCGACGTGGCCGCGGTGTTCTGCGTGGCCTGGCTACCGACGATGGTGCCGGTATTGCCCCTGGGGACGTTCAGGGTCATGCCCTCCGGGGGGAGGGGACGAGACCCGACGAAGTTCGCGAACGGGCGCCCGGCTCGGGCGACCGCGGCGAAGTCCTCCACCAGGAACTGGGGGATCACCAGGCCACCGTCGGCGCCGAGGCCGCCGGTGGTGACAGCCCGGGCTTCGGTGGCGGTCATCTGCTGATGCCGGCGGAGCCGGTCGCCTGCGTCGATGTCGGCATGGAACCGCCAGGCGTAGAGGTCACCGAAGAAGGACTGGGACCGCTGGTCCTTGCGGTACACGGGCTCCTCGGCACCCATACGGATGTGGGTGTTCTCGGTGCCGCCGTAACGCTTGGCGGACTCCTCGGCGGCCTTGCGGGCCGCCTCGGATGCCTCTATGTCGTCGACGCGCTGTTCCATCTCGGAACGGGCCTCGTCCAGCGCCTTCAACTCGGCCTGTGTGTTGGTGGCCCGTGCCCGGGCTTCGCCGTGCGCCTTGACCTCGTCAGCGTTGAGGTTGCCTTCGCCTCGCTGCTCAGCGCCATCGGCCACGGCCTTCAGGTCGTCACGGGCTTTGTCGAGGTCGGCTTGCTTGGTTGCGCGTTCGGTGAGGTTCTTCTTGATCGCCTCACGTAGCTGTTCGATGTCCACTGTGGGACCTCCTTGGTTTCAGGTGGTTCCGCAGTGCGTCCCAGCGCGACCAGGCTGGCCTGTCGAGTCGAGACCGAGGGGTCTCCGAGTCGTGGCCCAGGTGGGTCGCCGAGTGTTCGGCTACTAGCGGGGGGTGGTTAGATATCGAAGGTGTCGTTGATCGCCCAGGCGAGCTCCAGCGACATGCCGCCGGTGCCCGAATCAGGGTCCTGGTCGACGTGCAGTTGGGAGAGCCCGGCGTCGCCCGGGTCCCAGCCGTCGGTGCGGAGCACGATGTCGAGAAGGTAGATCTCTTCCACGAACCGCCGGCTGTGGTCTGCGTCCCAGCGTTGCTTGACGACGTCGAATCCGACCTGCACGTCGACGTTGTCGCCGCGCTGCAACGCCAGGGTGATGTGCTCGCCACGTGCGCTGGTCGGATCTACGGTCGCCTTGACATGCAGGCCGTAGTCGTCCGAGGTCAGCTCGAGCGTGCCTGCCTTCGACCGTGCGAGCGGTTCACCGACGCCGTCGGCGGTCAGCCGGACGTCAGGGTCGCGGCTCACTGACCGGGAGCACGCCTTGGATGCCCAGATCTCGGTCCAGCCGTCGTCGCCGCCGATAGAGCGGGGCTCGTCGTAGGTCGCCACGTAGCCCTCGATGACCACAGCGTCGTCGTTGTGGGTGACGTGCAGTTCGGGGGTGAACGACCGCGCCTCGATCAGCTCCTGCCCGCGGCGTCGGGTCGTGATCGCTTCCAGGTCGAGACCGCGTTTGAGCACAGCGTCGGGCAGCGCCTTGAGCTCGGTCCTGGTGGCGCGTCGTCCGCTCCCGCCGTTGCGGCGCTGCTTGGGTTCGTCCTGTTCGCCGGGCAGCTCTCGGCCGGCTGCACGGCAGGCGTCCTCGAACATCCTGGGCTGCTGGGAACGCAGCGCCTCGTAGTAGGAGTCGGTCAATGACCGCAGACCCGCCGTCGCGGTCGGGGACGCGCCGAACGCTACCGGGCCGACCTCGAACACCCGGGCGCCGGTGATGGTGCGCTCTGGCAGCCCCTTCGGGTTACGGTCGGACACGCCGGGTTCCTCGACCCATTCCTCACGGGTCACCCGGAACCGGAAGCTCGCCCCGTACTCCCCCGCCCGCAGTCCGGGGATCAGGTCGGCGTTGTAGGACGTGTCAAAGAGGGGGGCCTCGTAGTAGCCGCCAACGTCGTCCTCCCGCAGCTCCGATAGTGCGCCGAGGAGCCGCATACCGACCGCGGAGTCGTAGCCGTGCTGGAACTGCACCTTCGTGCGGTGCGGGTCGGCGGCGTCCCAATGCTGGGCGAACGTCTCAGCGAACGCACCGGTCGCGAACCGCTCGAGGAAATCGCCCTCGAACCACGAGTGGATCTCGTACCACTCGTTGAACCGGGAGAAGTGCCCGGCCAAGACGGGCATGCCGTCGTCGCCGTTGACGCGAAGCTCCAGGTCCGGACGGCCACGGACGATGTCGATCTGAGGGGTATCCATCAGGCATCTCCTGACTGACCGTTCGCACCCACGGTGAGAGGTTGTTGATCGGGTAGCGGCTGATCGAGCGGATCGGAATCGGCGCCCAACATGGCCTCGGGTTCGTCGAGCTGCTGACGCATCGGTGGCCACAGGTACCGATCACCCTCTTCGCCGATACCTGCCCGGTCGTCCAGGTCCCGCACCTCGTTGACCGACATCCATCCGTCTCGGACCGCCATGTCGTACGCCTTGTAGCGGGTGAGGGTGTCCATGCGCAGCATGGCGTCCACGTTGTGCTTCACGATCCGCGGGCGGGGACGCAGCCGGGTGAGCGCCTTCTCCAGCCGCACAACCCAGGGGCCGACGGTGCGCACCAGGAGGTTGATCTGCTTCATCTCCACGTTCTGATACGTCAAGCTCGCTCCAGGGACCCCTGCGCCAATGTCGGTCGGGTCCACCCCGAAGAATCGGGCTACATCAACGATGTTCGCCTGGATCGTTTGCAGGAACTGCGACTCGTTCGGCGCTATCCCGACCGACTCGTGCTTCCACCCGTTCCCCAACACGATCGGCTCACGGTTGTTGTTGAGCGCATCAAGCCACCGCTCCTTGAACACGTCCGCTGCCGTCTTGGTCACCTCTTTGTCGTTCGTGAGGACCGAGGTCGGGATCGCACCGTCACGGAACCACTGGGCACCGAAGCGTTGCGCCGCCAGGCCCACCGAGATCGTGAGCGCCGCCGACACGATGACCGACATGCCAAGCGGCGAACCGGCAACAGTGGTGCCGGGCATGTGCCACAGCTGGCCGTTGGGCCACAGGTCGATAGGGGTGCCGTCCAGCCACCACTGCACCGGGCCCCGCTTCCCCTTCCGGGACACGGTGACGTCCGTGGGATGGATGGTTTCGATCTGAGTGGGCCAGCCGGTCGGGCCAACGGCCTGCACAAGCCCGTAGGCGTTGCCGTGCAGCAACAGGCTGTCGAGAACTTGGTAGGCCCAGGCGCAGTAGTCCAGATTGCCGTCCGGGGATTCCAGAAACGGCGAGGTCGGCATCCGCACCAACGTGTTCGTGTCCGGGTCACGGCGGAACTCGTGCACCGGCAGCGTCGAGATCTGCCGGGCGATCAGGTCCCTGCAGGCGTACACCGCGCTGTGCCGGTTAGCCGCCGCGGCGTTGACGTGCACACCGGCGTCGACCGGTGGTTCCCGGCGACGTAGCAGCTCCCCGATGCTGCCGGTCGGCCGATCCGTTCGTCTCTCGATGCGTCTCGGGCCGAGGAGCAGCGACACAACAGTCCACTACCAGCGGTAGCGGCGGCCCTTGTCGTCGACCCACACCCGCGGTGCCACCCGACGCAGCTTCGGCTTCGCAGGCGCCTCCGGCTCGGGGGGCGCCGCCACGGCGAAACCGTCGGCCCTGCGAAGCTCGTCGTATATACACACCATGAGCTCGGCTTTGGTCATCGCCTCCGCATCGGCTCGGTCGAACCCGTGCTCGACCGCGTAGGCGACCCATTCGGCCTTGGACTCGCGGGTGGAAGGGGCTTCACTGCTCATCGTTGTTGCTCCATCGTTCTCCGGCCACCACCAGGATCAGCCCGGCCCAGCAGGCGCCCAGCGGCGGCCAGATGGCCCACCAGCCCGCCACCCACGCGACGACGCCCGCGGCCTGGGCTAGGGCTGCGTACACGTTCCGCATCGGTCACCTACCAGACGCTGAGGTTCGACTCATCGATCTCTTGCACGGCCTCACCCACGCCGCCGAGGGCGGCCCATCGGGCGAGCGTGCACGCCACAAGCGGCGAGATGTCCCCGGCGGATGACTTGCGGGACCACAGCCAGGCATCCCCCACAGTGCGTTTGTCGGCCACATCGACCGCCGAGTTGAGCGGTGCCTGGTTGGTGTGGATCAGCGTCTTCTCGATGATCTCGCCGAGGAGGCCACCGCACGCTTGCTGATGCTGACGGGTCGACACCATCTCCACCTCCACACCGACGGACTCCAAGTCGGCAAGCAGGCTCCCTGCGGGGCCTGAGGGGTCGAGCACGATCCGGGTCGGCCGGTGCCGGTCCCGCAGCTCCACCAACCTCTTGGCGACCCAGCCGGTGTCCGGCCGATGGTCGATCACCTCAACCTGGGTCCCAGTGCCAGTTGACGCCGCTGCGGCTATCGCAGAGGTGCGGTCCGGGGACACGTCCACCGCCATGGCGACCGGGCTCGGTAAAGGACTCTCCTCCGGCTCCCGGCCGACGGCATCCCACGCAGACGCCGGGATGACCGGCTCGCCGCGGCGGTCATCCTCGATGTTGAGGAACGCCCGCCGGAACTCCACAAGCGTGAGGGTCTGGCGGGCATGCCGCACCACGTGCTCGCTCAACGTGTACCCGAGCGCCGGCATACAGCCCCACCACACGGCCGGGTCATCCGGGTCTGCCTCCGGGTCCGCCGACCACTCGAAGTACGCAGTCCCTGTCCGCAGACCCTGCTCGACCGCCAGACGACCCCGCTCGATCGCAGCGTTCAACGGCACCGACGCAGCGGTTCCCGCCGTCGAAGTCGTCAGCTCCTGCGCCGCGGCCTTGGTCATCATCGCCGGCACCAAAGCCTGGTCCCGCCGATCATCGTGGTCAGCGAAGAACTCGTCCTTCACCCCGAGGTCGATTGTCTTGCCGTGTCCCGAATCCTCCGCCGACGCCAGCAGCACGATCCGCGACCCGTTACCGAACTCGACCGCCTCGTTCCCCATCCCCTTCAGGAACCGCCTGATCCCGAGCGTCATCTTGTGCGGCGTCAGGATCGGTATCTGGTCCTCGACCAGCTTCTTCCGGGCGTCGTTCCCGGTCTGCGCCGAGTACGCGACACGCTGCGGACCCAGATGCTGCCAGCCGATGCATCGCTGCACCTGCCATCCGAGCACCAGCGTCGTCTTCCCCGACTGCCGGTTCACGGTCACGATCACTTCCCGATAGGCCGGGATCAGCAGCCCGGTCACCGGATCCTCGACCAGCTCGCCGCCTACCAGCGACACCATCCGCTGCCACGGCATGAACGGCTGACCGAACCGTTCGGCCACCCCCGCGACCTGTGGACCGAAGGACTCGCGCTCAGAACTCCTCGGCGTCGCGTACCGGGGTTCGCACAGACTCGGCGAACGACGCTGCCTCGTCATCGTCGCCGACATCCGCACCGACCTCCATCAACGACGCCACCGCTCCCCTGTACTCACGCCACAGCGCAGCGTTCCCCGGCGCCGCGTCACACGCGACCGCCAGCCGACGGCACAGCGTCACCAGAGCCTCATCGGCATCGGTGATCCGCTTCTGCTGACGCAAGAACCGCACCGTCTCGTTGACCGCCGTGGCGTTCTTCTTCAAGCCCCCCACGACGCCCCCCACGCACCGTACGGACCGCTACCGAGACCCCTACACAGAGTGTGTAAAAGTGGATGAC